>Ga0315282_10004348_pt1 | contig 24685 bp, 8 predicted proteins | sample YL17G07_20_MG_FD_203693 | JGI IMG/M metagenome (GOLD analysis project Ga0315282, IMG submission 203693) | Sediment microbial communities from Yellowstone Lake, YNP, Wyoming, USA - YL17G07_20 | ecosystem: Environmental > Aquatic > Freshwater > Lake > Sediment | place: USA: Wyoming | collected... | reverse complement strand
TAACTGCACAATGTTCCTGAAGTGGGATGGCGCACAGTGGATTTCAGTTACATCGTTTGAGCCAGGCGTTGGTTACCTCGTTCTTAATACAGGAGCCGCCGAGGATGTAACGATTTCAGGTATCAAAACTGCTTCACCATTTACAATCAGCACAAATGGCAGCTATCAGCTTATTGGCGATCCGTTTGAGGTTGCAATTCAATGGTCATCCATTACCAATGTAAGCCATGTTACAATGGCTATCAAGTGGAATGGTAGCACATGGGTATCTGTCAATCTTTCAACGGATTCTATGCAACCAGGCGTTGGATATCTCATCCTCACAAGCGATGTTGGTACTTTAGTTTTCCAGAGGCCTTAATATATATATTAAATAGCGGAGGGAGGTGAAAACCTCCCCCGCAACAAAGGAGATTACGATGAAATTTAATTATTTTAAAAAAAACAAAACGAAAGGAGGATTTTTTATGAAGAAATTCCTTAGTATTATGATTACAGCGGCGATGCTAGTGAGCTTTGCGGGAGCATTGCCGAGAAGTGCAAAAGCGTTAGGTATGGTAACTCTGATGACGATTACCTCGCCTACTGCAGACGCAACAATTACAACCCCTACATTCCCTGTAAGTGGTATTTTCGACCAAACAGTTGGAGCAACACCACTCAGCTTCAATTTGCTTGTTACTGTTGGAACAAATACTCACACTTATAATTTTGCAGCAACTGGTACAAACTGGGGTCCAGTAACGGTAGATATGGCACATTTCCCTTCTATGGTAATTGGTGGGACTTATACTGCAACTCTTCAAGTTAATTATACAGCAGCTTTCCCAATTATTTTAGGTGATACAAAGACTATTACTTGGAATCCTGTACCAGGAGGCCCTTACACTCTTACGGTTAATGTTAACCCTCTAGGTTCAGGTACTGTAACACTTAACCCAGCAGGCGGAACTTATGCAGCTGGAACAAGTGTTACCCTTACTGCAAATCCTGCTGCTGGTTATTACTTTGCAAGTTGGAGCGGTGATCCAGTAACAGTAGTTTCACCCAACACAGCCACTATTACAATGAACGCTAACAAGACAGTCACTGCAAACTTCTCAACGACTCCACTACCAACAACAGGAGTTGTTGTAATCACCAAAGGTCCCACTCTAATGGATAACCTTTGTGGTATAACTGACCCAGTTGTCCAGTACACGATGGGTGACAGGATTGACGGTGCAGTGCAGAATTACAGTGAAGCACTTAAAACTGCTCTTGGCAGAACCCATGCTGTGCTCGTTAATAATATTGGTACTCCAGTACTTACTGCTCCGGTTGATACAGCAGGAGGTTTCTCAATTGAAACTACCACTGTATACAGAGATGGCGATTACTACCTCGTATGGGATGGTTATGATGGTGTTTATGGCACCGCAGATGATGTGCGGTTCAGTTATCTTTCCGGTGGTGCCACGAGATATGACATCTATATTAAGTATGTCTTTATTGAGACTTCCCCCTCTTCCATCCAGTATGACTGCCTGAGCCATATTTTCGCTGGCTGGGTAAAGACTGGTGGTGCAAGCACCACAACTACAGTGAGGGTTCAAGTTCATGTTATTATGCCAAACACATTAGAGGCACCAGGCTCTCCAGTATCTGTAGGTCTTGATGGTTATTGGGCACTTTCCGTTCAGATTAACCAGAAGGGCACATATAAGGTGTGGGTTGACGAAAGTCCTACTCCAGGAGATCCAACAAATCCTTCCTATGGTACCTGCAAACAACTTGTTTACTTCAAGGTTACAACAGGAGTAATGTCTGCAAAAATTACCCCGATTATAAGCCCGACAATTCTTTATGCTACAGGCCTTTCACAAGACTTTGGCGTTTATGTGACAGACCAGGACGGAGACCCTGTTACTGGTATTACGGCAGCTGATTGGACAGTTACAGGACTCGCCATGGGTGCGTCAGTTACTGAAGCATTCGACGGCGTTTATATCTTCAGCGGTGTCCCAGCAGGAGCAGGTTCTGTAACCGTTGCACTGATTAATTATATGTATCTTGGCACAAAGATTTCAGCCTCAGCGCTTGTAACAGTTAAAGCGCCATCTGCATTTAACCCCTATGTTTCAATCTGGGGAAACTCCACGAACACTTATACTATCTCAAACGACAACGGAGTTTGCGATACTATTCACGAGAATATCCCCTGCACTCCAGGGAAATGGATTGGTATTACATTAGGCGTTGCAGACCTTGTTGCAGGTACTGGTGATACTGACTATAACCATATGGTAAGCGACCCAGCCAATTACGAAATGTGGGAATCAAGAGCGTGGGTGAGTGGACCTGTTGAGAGATTATCTGCAAATTCAGCAATTGCTTCTAATAACCGCTGGATTGGCGGTAAGATGGTTGAGGGAGACGGTTATGGACAGCAAGTTGAACCTATTAATTACCGTTATCTTGTAAATGGCCAGGGAACCGTAAAGATTACAATTAAGGCAAAGATATGGCAGAAGGCAGTTGCCGGCGGATGGACAGATTCTTCTTCCGCTGATTTCAGAGGAATGTCACCTGATTACGAGAAATTCAATGCCTGCTGCATAGAGAAAGAGCAAACATTCACAATCTGCACGATTAACGCCTGTAAAGTGGATATTACCACTCCTACTGCAGAGAAGACCCCAACAGTTTCACTAAAGGCAGCAGATGGAGAAAAATCTCTTGGAACACAGGTTAACCTCACAGTCGGCGACAAGACTGACCTTAACTTTGCAATTGCAAATGACCCAAATCTTCCTTCAGTAAGCTGCGGATGCAATCTTATTATCCACCTCAAGGCATGCGGGCCTACTGCAAACCGCGATATGTTCACTCTTTCAGATGGGCGCAAAGTTGATGAAATCTGGTATAACCCCGCAGGAAAGATTCCAGAGGATTATACAACTGCTCCAGTGACAACCAACCCATTTGACTGGGTTTCAACGGGCGGAGTAATTACACTGAAAGGTGTCACCGTAAACCATGCTGCATCCTGGTATGAGGCATACGGAATTGGCATGACGAATGTCTCGCAGGGTATCCTTGTAGAGGTATTTGGCGAAAAAATGAAGACCTGCCCTATCACTACAGTTTATCCGAGGATGTTCTACGACCCAATTGCAATACAGGTAAATCCTAAGGTTACCACGATGAGCACGAAGATTCTTGGAAGCCTGGTAACAGATCCAAAGACAATGGTTGCAGGCGTTTCCGAAACCCTTAATATGTCAGGCTTTGACCCTCTTTCAGGTATCTTTACTGGTTACTATGATGAATACTACGATGATGGAAACTGGACCAATGTATACTATGATGTTGCAAATCTTGGCGGCGGCGCATATCAGGCAACAATTAGCCCAGCATTTGACAGGGCTGGCACATTCTACTTTGATATCTACGCTAAAGACGGCGATACAATGGGAGAAGCAACCATTGAAGTCGTGAAGCCGAAGTTTGATATTAAGCTTCAGTTAAGCAACGGTAACACAATAGATAATGACGGTAGTATTACGGAAGGCACTGTTGAAGGTATTCTATTCACTGCTGTTGACCCAAGAGATGAAACAATTGAACTTTCACCAACCAATGCATGGGCAGAGCCAACAGGAGTTGGAGAAGCATTCTACGGTTATACATTCTATTACGATAGCCATAAGAGCTACCCAGCTGATGATTGGCCAGTTGCATCCTGCGGACTTCCGACAACCTATGTTTACAATGCAAATGTCTGCGGCGGCTGCTCACCACTCAGAGTCATTGCACTTGACAACCCTAACATTTCAGATTCACCTCAGATTGTGGTGCTCTGGCAGAGGGACGGTGCAGATGTTGTAATGAGTCTCTTTGATGTAAAGGTTCCTTCAATCTCGGTCGATCCTAACAAGGATATCCCATTCTATGGCTGTCCAACCTGCGGAAATGGTACAGACCTTGTATTCTCTGCAATTGATGCACACAATCAAGGGCTCGTTAACGGAATGGTTAATCTTTCTGTTGATGTTGCTCCATCTATGAACAATGTTAACTGGACATATGATGTTTACACGGGACCAGATGGAAAGGTAACTTTCCACTTCAATCCTCCATATGCAGGAAACTTCAAGGCTTCCCTCTATGCAGATGCTTCCAAGTACGATTGGCCTAATCTCAGTGGCTATGAACCAGATGATTGGATGATAAGACCTAAAGTTGGCTTCCTCAATAGAATTATGACAACCTTTACTTCTATTTACAAGGCGCCTGTAGTTGACACTGAAAAACCAGTTATTACTATTGATGCTCCAGCAGACGGTGCAGAAGTTAATACTTCTGTAGTAACAGTTACAGGTAAAGTTACCGATAATGTTGGTGTTGTTTCCCTCTATATTGGTGCAATGAAAGTTGACTTTGCACCAGATGGAACATTCTCAACGAAGGTTGAGCTTGCAGAAGGTGCAAATACCATTAAGGTCTTTGCATTTGATGCTGCAGCCAACAATGGCGAGAAAGACATCACGGTTAAGTATACTAAACCGGTTGAACTTAAGAAGACCGTGGTTGTGGTTCAAATTGGCTCTGATATTATGACTGTTAACGGTAAAGCTGTTCAGATTGATGCTCCAGCAGAGATAATGAATGGTAGAACTTTCCTGCCATTGAGAGCAATTTCTGAGGCGCTCGGCGCAACAGTTGAGTGGATTGCCGAAACCCAGGGTATTACAGTAACCCTTGGCGACAATACAATCGGACTCCAGGTCGGCAACACCTCAGCAGTGGTCAATGGAACAGTTATGACTCTTGATGCTGCTCCTTACATAAAGAACGGCAGAACAATGGTTCCTTTCCGTGTCATTGCTGAAGGTCTCGGTGCAGTAGTTACCTGGGATCCTGATCTCAAAACTGTTACAATCACTCTCGTTCAGGCTCCATAAATAGCGTAATATAAACATTTAAAAGCCCCGCCCCGTAAAGGCGGGGCTTTTTTTATTGCCTCTCTGTCACTCTGCACTTTTTTCCCTGTCACCCTGAGTGAAACGAAGGGTCTCTATTCATTTTAGGAAGTGAAAATACCCCCTTCGAACTACCCCCAAAAAGACTTTAAAAGAGAGACCGCCACGTCGGCGATGAAGCCGCCTCCGCTTGCCTTCGGCAAGTAAAAGAGTGCGCGATGACAGAATAGGGAGGAGACTGCTTCGCCTTCCGCTCGCAATGACGCCACTTTTGTCACCGCGAGGCCGAACGTCTTTTTCTTTTGTGAGGCCATGGCGGTCTTAAATTTGAGAAGGTGAACTGACCCTCCTCTATTCTTTTGTATGAATCCGCTGAAACAGAGTGCGGATTACAGAAGATTACGTTTACTCCTCTGTATTCATTGCTCTTTTCCTATGAATAATCCTCTCCTACAAATTATACTCTACCCAAAAGACAAAAGATGAGATTCCGGATCAGGTCCGGAATGACAAGACCGAGATTGCCACGCTCCCTGCGGTCGACTTGCCAAGTGCAAGAAAATGATTGCGCAATGACAAGAGGGGGCAAATGCGAGATTGTTTTGTTTGATAAACTCCCGATGGCTCAACAGTGATAAAGCATTTTGCTTTTTTAAAGGTTTTCTATAAAATTAAATGGAGGTTGCTTTTTTTACAGTTTTCTATAAAATAAACGCATTAGGAGGAATAAATATGAGAAGAAAGTCTAAAAACGTAAGAGTTTTGATTTTATTTGTTTTGATATCGGTTTTTGTTGCAGGTAATTTTTCTTTGTTTAAAAATCAGACCTCGGCGGCTACGCAGGATCTATTGATAAGTAACGTGGTGGTAACACCATACCCAAACACCGCAAGTGCTCTGGCAAGTTATACGATTAACTTCACTCTTTCAGGTGCTTTGAATGCCCAGACTGCAATACAAATAAAAAATTTTTCTGCAGGCTACCCTCTTCCTACTAATTCAAGTTTGATAAGCAACGTATTAGTAAATGGGGCTTTTGCATATTGTAATGTTATCACTACAACATCTCCAATAATCTTGCGTATAGTCCTTAGCCAGGCAGTAAATACAAATAATGTGACTATTACCATAAACTCAGGGGCAGGAATATATAACCCCTCGCAGGGGACATATCAACTTAGTGTTCAGATTGAAGGCTTATCTACAGAAGTTCAATCCTCCCCTTATTCCATCGGCCAGGGGGGCATTTCGGGTTTGAGTGCTTCAGTCACTCCAAACCTTGTTAACAGTTATGCACGCTACAACATTGCATTCAAGACAAGCTATACAGGTGCTCTCACTGCAAATACCGATGCAATTACAGTAAGATTCCCGACAGGGACAGTCCTCCCTGCTTCAATCGCTCCTTCATATATTACGATTAACGGAGTTATATGCACTTACAACCCTGTTGTTTCACAAACTGCAAATACTGTTGTTATCACGATCCCTCTTAATATTACTTATAATTACGATGTAACGGTGATAATTTCGGAATTAGCTCTTATTCAAAACCCGTCGGTTGCTTCGAACTATACGATAGTTGCATACACATCAAAAGATACAAACGCCATAACCTCTAATTACTACACTATTGCTTCAAGCAGTGTTACCAAACCATCTGTTACCGTTGCTCCTTCAACTGTTCAGTCTGCTGCAAAATACGAAATTTCTTTTAAGGTAAGTTCAACTGGTGCTTTGACAGCAGGGTCTGACAAAATAATTATTACTTTTCCGCAGACAACCTATATCCCTTCATATATAACTTCAAGCGGCATAACAGTGAATAATGTTGTTTGTTCTACGGTTGCAAGGGGACCTCTTGACTTACAACTCACGATAACAGCCCCTGTAAGTGTTGCAAATAGTGGCAATGTGAATATTGTTATTTCCGATAGTTTTGGAATAAAGAACCCTGTAAATACAGGAAATTATACCTTAAAGGTACACACGAACAAGGATCCTTCAGATGTTGAATCCAATAGTTTTTCAATCGGCTCCTCCAAAATCAGTAATGTCTCGGTTACCGTTACTCCTTCAATTCAAAACGCAAGCGCAACTTATGTTGTGCAGTTCTTGACGGGGAGTGCTGGTGCATTGAGTAGCGGTGATAAAGTAATCCTTATTTTTCCATCAGGGACCACTTTACCCACCTCCATATTGCCTTCTTATGTCACTGTCAACGGGACAGTCCCTCTCTCTGTAGCGAGTGATACCTATTCAAGAAAAATAACTATCACCGTTTCATCTTCTGTGCTTCCCCAGCAGACCGTTGTTGTCACCTTACTGAGCAATGCTTCTGTAAAGAATCCATCCGCAGGGAGCTACACCCTTTCAGTTTCAACCTCTAAGGAACCTGACCCTGTAAGTTCATCGAGTTATACGATTTATGGGTTGCCTGAGACTCTCGTTTCGGTAGAACCGTCAACACCTAATGGCAAAAATGGGTATTATATAACAGAACCCAGAGTAACTCTTTCTTTAAAGAGTTCAGGAGGACTTACGGCGACAATTTATTACAGGGTTGATAGCGGAGCTGTGACTAAATACACTGCACCTTTTACAATTCCCGAGGGTAACCATACTCTTTACTATCATTGCGAAGACCCGCTTGGAAACAAAGAAAGCGAAAAATCAATGAGTTTTAACGTTGACCTCACACCTCCTGAACTTACGATTGTTTCTCCAAAAGATGGCGATACTTTCCATGTCAACACCTTCACTTTGTCAGGGAGCGTAGCGAAAGAAAGCAAAGTTTCTGTTAATGATTCTTCTCTTGTGGTAACGGCAGATGGATTATTTTCATATTCAGGAGTTTTTACAACAGAAGGGAAAAACATTTTCAATGTTGTTGCAGAGGATACGGCAGGGAACAAAACAGTAAAAACCATTACTTTAATCTATGTAAAAAGGGTAAATGTCATAATGCAGGTGGGTAACAAATATGCTTATGTGAACGGTCAACAAATAGCGATAGATGCACCTCCTTTCGTTTTGAACGGGAGAACTATGGTCCCTTTAAGATTCCTTTCGCAAATTTTTAATGCAGAGGTTAGCTGGGACCCTATATTTGAAATAGTTACGGTAAAACTTGGTAACAAAACGATTAGAGTGCAGGTGGGGAATAAAATATACGATAATAACGGAAAGAAAGGAACTCTCGATGCACTGCCTGTTATTAAGAACGGCTTTACTTTTGTCCCTTTGAGGTTATTTATTGAAGCTTTTGGAGGAGATGTAGTATGGGACAGCAAGATGCAGATTATAAATATTACCTATCCCAAGCCTTAAGGAGGTTTTATGATGAGAAAGTTTTTTAGTATTTTACTGATTACTCTTTTAGTGATTTTGCAGATTAATTCTGTTTTTGTTCAGAAGATATTTGCGATAGGTATTCCAGAGGTTGAAGTTAACCCACCTATTATCAGTCAGGTAGCGGAGTATAAAATTACCTTTACCGTGAACCAGTCTATTGATACCACTGATTACATTTATCTCGTTTTCCCGCCGGGGACCTTGATACCCTGCAGCACCTGTAATCCCGTAATTGCAGCTTCAAATTTTACTGTAAATGGTGTGGTTCCTAATCAAGATGCAATTGGAAATACTGTTGCAAGGACTGTTCAATTAAGATCACCAGTTTCAGTATCATCGGGGGGAACGGTTGTGATGGTTATCAAAAAGGGCGCAAGAATTCAAAATCCAACAACACCCGGGGATTATCAGTTGCAGGTTGCAACCTCAATGGAATCTTCTTATATTCCATCAAAATCGTATCACTTAGACAACAGCAAAATTTCTACACCTGCAGTTCAGCTTGGAAGCTCTGTTATTGGAGAACAAAGCGAATATGTCATTTCTTTTTCTACAGGACTGCTTGGTAAACTTGAACAGGGCTCAGACTCGATTTTTGTGCAGTTTCCGAAGGAGGTAACCCTTCCATCTACATTGAGTGCAAATAAGGTGCTTTTAAATGGGGAAAGCGGAAAAGTTAAGTTAAGAAGCTCGGGAAACACAATTGAGTTAAATGTTCTTGACCTTATTAAAGAAAATTCGCCTGTTACAATTAAATTTACCTATGACTTTGGGTTGATTAACCCTAAGACGCCCGGGCAATATCAATTAAGTGTATGGACTTCTCAAGAGCAAACTCATGTGAGTTCATTTTTCAACATTACAGATTTACCAGAAGCCCACACGATGCTTATTTTAACCCCATCTTATCCAGATGGGCTGAATGGATGGTATATAACTCAGCCATTGGTTATACTTGTTGGGGTGTCAAACGCACCCGGTATAGTACAGGCGTATTATTCAATAGATGACCCAAGTAATTTTATTCCATATTCTGTTCCTTTTTCTATCCCTGAAGGCGTTCATACTCTTTACTATTACAGTTCAAATTTATCTTTTAATCTCAAAGAAGATGTAAAGAAGGAGGCTCTCAAAATTAGCACGAATTCACCTTTGTTAGATATAAACCTGAAAAATGGCGATGTTTTGAAGTCTCCGTTTTTTGTGCTTTCAGGAAGCGTTAATTCTGCAACCCCTACAACTCTTTTACTGAATGAAAAGAAAATTCAGCTTGGTGCGGATGGAACTTTTTCAAGAGAGTTAACCTTTGAACAGGGAAATAATACCCTTCAGTTTAATCTGAAAGATGAGAGTGGCCATGAAGTTAATTTGACCATTACTGTTTTTGTTGATTCTGTTCCTCCGAAGGTTACAGTTTTCTCGCCAACCAACTGGCAGAAAATAACGACTGAAGAGGTTAATGTTAAAGGGCAGACAGATGCCGGAGCAAGCCTAACAATTAATGATATGCCGGTTACAGTAAATGCAGATGGAAGTTTTGATTTTAGTAATAAATTCTCTGCGAAAGGAATTTATGTAATAAGAGTGGTATCAACTGACCAGGCTGGTAACCAGAGTGTTGTCTCTGTGCCAGTAGAATATTCCCCGGTGCAGGCAATTCAGGTGGTCCTGAGCATTGGAAGTACGGATGCATTTGTGAACGGTGAGAAGAAAACTCTTGATGTGCCACCTTTTATAGATAGTTTAACAGGGAGGACTCTTGTTCCTATAAGATTTATTGCGGAGGCTTTTGGGGCAGATGTTCGATGGGACCAGACTCTTAAGACCGTTTTGGTCATGCTTGGGAGTAAGAAGATTGTTCTTCAAGTGGGCAATAGTATTGCTTTTGTAAATGGCAATGCAGTACAAATTGATCAACCTCCGGTTATTGTCAATGGAAGAACGATGGTGCCCATCAGGTTTATTTCAGAATCCCTGGGAGCATCTGTTGATTGGAATAGTGAGACTAAAACTATTACTATAACTTTTAAGCCGGAGAGTTAATGAATATGAAAAAAATTATAACTGTAAGTATTGTTTTTTTTATTTTCTTTGCTTTCATAAGTCCTTTAACTGCCCTTGGCGATGATTTTTCAAGCAATTTACTTGTCGAATCCCCGGCTCAGGTGAAGGCTGGGGAAACTTTTAAAATCTCATTAATCTGGAAGAATTGGCAGGAAATTAAAAACGGCACTTTGCCTGCGGTATGGTTTAAATCGTCCGACACCTCAATTAAACTCCCAGACCCATATACTTTTATCCCTGAATCTAACGGTACCCATAATTTCGACTTTGAAGTAGAAAAGGCGGGCGAGGTTTCAATAAGTGCATTTGACTTAAGAAACCCTTTAGCTGTTGTGACAAGAAAGATAGATGTGATTCCTTCAGATGCAAAGTTCGTCAGTATTTCACCTAAACAGTTGAAGATAGAATTAGGAGAAACTTTTAATTTTGAGGTTTTTGTTCAGGATGAATTTTATAACGACATAGTTGATTACAAACCAAATTTTTCGGTTATAAACGAGACAGGAAATGGTGAAATTAATGAGAGTGGCCTTTTTGTTGCAAAATCTAAGGGAAAATGTGTTGTTAAAGCGGAAGTCAATGGCATTGAAGATATTGCGGAAGTCGTAATTGAAGATTCTGTCATTAAAGATGTTAAAATAGAACCAAAAACGATGGTTATAAACAGCATGCCTGATTATACTATTAGTTTTACGGCAGATAAGAATGGTGTTAAAAAAGATTCTTCGATTTTTGTATTCTTTCCAGAAGAATTTCTATTTCCTTGCAGTTGCCACAAGGTGATACAGCCTGACGAAGTTAGCGTAAATGGAGTATCACTTGAAAAAGCTATTTCACTTCATTTTTTCCCTCATGCAATAGAGATTCTCTCCCCTGTAGATATTGCACCTTTTTCTTCTGTTGTTATGAAAATTAATAAAAGCATTGAAATCAAAACGCCAATTACTAAGGGTAAATATTCCGTGGGAGTAGGACTGACGATCGATGGGATACCTGTTTACTCACCGAAGGTAGAGGCAGTATTTGATGGAATAAGCAATCTAAAAGTAAATCTTTCAAATTCTTATACGGGAGCTTTATCTCACTATCAAATTAGTTTCACGCTCGGGAACGACGCGTTGATTAAGCCGGGGGATTTTGTAATTTTGCAGTTTCCTGATAAATTTCAATTGCCGAGAGATGCTAAACTGAGTGAAGCGAAGATTAACGGCAAAATTCTTGAGAATAAAGACCAGGTAATGATTTATGGTTCGCTCCATTTAATTAAATTGACCTTTTCAGATGCGTTTTCGGCAGGAAGCAACATTGAAATAGAATTTGGGAATGACTTTGGGATTAGAAACCCTGTTGAAGCAGGTAACTATATAATAAAAGTAAGTGCTTCTTTTGATGTGTCGCCTGTTAACTCATTGCCTTTTGAGGTTTCTTTTAAACCTCTGCTTGAATGCTTCCCGGTTGTTCAAGGGGAACTTGCAAAGGACAGACTTTTCAAAACATATGTGAGATTATCGTTTTCTGCCTATTCAAACATTCCTTATGACAAAACGCAGGTTTTTTATGCTATCTCTTCAGGAGAAGCAAAGTTGTATGACGGGAAGGCAATAGAATTTAGAGATGGAAGTTATAAGGTGACATTTTTTGCAACAGATATGTATGGTTTTAAAAGCTTGGAGAATGTTTTTGAATTTTCAGTAGATACAACGCCTCCAACGATAAAGATTTTTAATGTTCACACTGGTGATACAGTTTATTCAAATTTGCTCCTTATAAACGGGACTGTTAGCGAGAAAGTCGAGTCATTTTTGATGAATAACGAACCAGTTGAACTTGATAAAGACCTCCATTTTTCTGTTACGGTGTTGCTAAAACCAGGGAGCAATATTTCATCTTTCTTTGCCAAAGATTTTGCTGGTAATTCTACAAGACTTGACCTTATTGTACAGTATGTTGAAAAAAATCATTTTCTTACTGTGTCTGTAGCACCGGATAGTCTTTTTGTCATTCAAAATACAATAGACTTAACTATTCAAACAAAAGTTGGCTCAATTGTTACCTTAGCTACGAAAGACTCAGTTGGGGTTTACAAACTTAAAGATGCAGAGACTTTTCATATCAGACTACCTGTTAAATATGGTAGCAATAAAATAAATGTTTACTCTACTGACATCGATGGTGAAACGTTAAGTAAGGAAATTTCAGTTTTCAGAGCAAAGGAACTATTGGAGATACCTTTTGGGGGGAAATATGTAATTTTTAACGAAAGAAAGATTGACTTGGTTTATCCCTTAATTATTTCAAATGGACATTCTTTTATGTCTTTAAGTGATATAAAAGCAATTTTTGGAGAACGTATTAGGATAATTGATGATAAAGATGTTAGTTTTTCGATGTCGTTTGATGATGTTCTCTTTAGTTTTACTTTGAATGGGCAATTAAAGGTCAAAGGCGAGAAAGTCTTGCTTCAGAAAGATTTCTTGCCCTTTAGAAAAGGAGACATGTGGTTTTTGCCATTGCGAGTTATGTTTGAAAGAGCAGGCTACAATGTAATTTGGAACGAGGAGGAAAAGGGTATAATTATTTGTAAGTAGAATTATAGCATAAAGGAGGGTAAAATGACTAAAATGAAATTGCCAAGGATGGCAATTATCTTTCTTGTGATTTTTTCATTTATCTTAACTTTGCATGCATGGGGGGCTTATAGTAAAGTCTCAAGTGAAGAGCAAGTGTGGAATATGTTCAGACATGATCCTTACCATACAGGGTTCGAAAGTACGGTTGAGATTTCTCCTCCTCTTTTTCTTCACTTTAAGATTGATTTGGGAGTAGAAACTGATTCTTCCCCTTCTTTTTCTGATGGGACTCTTTTTATAGGCGATGAAAACGGTTTTATGAAATGCTTCAATGCAAGTTCAGGTAAACTGTTGTGGTCTGTTTCTAAAGGAGATAAGGTTCCCATTAAATCCACTCCTGCTATTTTTGATGGTAAAGTTTATTATGGGGACGATTATGGTCGTTTGTTCTGCGTATCTGAACAAACTGGAAGTATCTTATGGACTTATCAGGCTGGCGATAAGATCGCTTCTTCGCCACTTGTGGTTGAAATTGAAGGAAGAAAATTAGTGTTTTTTGGTTCGGCCGATAGGACGATTTATTGCCTTGACACATCTAACGGTAAAGAAGTCTGGCAGTACACTACAGGTGATTCTGTTTATTCTTCCCCAGCTTTTTACAACGGGAGGATTATTGTTGGTTCTTATGACGGTTATTTATATTGTTTTGAAGGGAAAACCGGCAACTTAATCTGGAAAACTCAGCTTAAAAATAAGCTACTTGATGTATCACAAAAGATATATTCCTCGCCTGCTGTTGATATCGGAAGGAAGTTAGTTTTTATAGGTTCTTATAATCGTTATTTTTATGCTGTGAATGCAGAAGACGGCACAATTAAATGGACTTTTGACACCGGCTCTGAGATATATGCATCCCCCGTCATATATAAGAATAATGTACTTTGTCCTGCAGTGAACGGAGTAATTTGCCTTAACGAAGATGCAGGGACTGAAAACTGGCGATATATTTGTAGTGGAAATTTGTTTTCTTCACCTTCTCTGGAGTTTGGCTACCTTTTTCTTTCTGAGAAAAGCGGGGACTTCTCCTGTTTGAACATGCAAACTGGGGAAAGAGTATGGAACTACGAAGTAGCGTCAGGTTCTAAATCTGGTCCTGTTCCTGCTTACGGCAATATCTTTTTCTACGGCGCTAAAACAATTTATGCTTTTACAGATAAAAACAGAGCTTCGCTACCTATCCTTCAAGTAACTCCAACAAAACTTGATTACGGAATTGTTGATAAAGGCTCAAAACTCACGCAATTACTCTATGTTAAGAATATAAACAGAGATGTGCTTACCGGAGCCACAATTGGAGAACTCCAAGGGATTATCAGCACTGACTCAAGTTGGATTATAGTTGATCCACTGACTTTTAAAAGCAATAGTCAGACAGTTACTGTTACTATTGATACTTCTAACCTTGTTGAAGGGCAAAGCTTTGAAGGAAAAGTTTATGTAAAGACAAATGACGGCAACGCCACTATTAAAGTAATGGTGTCTATAAAGCAGAGTACCAGCCCGTATCTTTCAACTTCAGTAAATGGAGTAGACTTTGGTAATATAGACAAAGGGAAAATCTTAGAGACTACGTTTTATATCGAAAATTCTCATAAGGATCCCATAACAGGTAAATGGATAGGTGAGCTTAAGGGAACAGTCTCTGCTGACAAACCATGGATTTCTGTTAGCCCTCAATCTTTTGAGAGCAATAGACAACTGGTGAGCATCAAGGTGGATAGTACTTCTCTTGAAGAAGGTAAGGATTACACAGGATTTGTTAATATTGTAAGTAGTGGTGGAAATATTTCGATGCCTGTACATCTTACAGTGAATAAACCTGTTACTCCTCCTGAAGAGAAGATGGTTGTTAGTCTTCAAATTGGGAATGAGATTATGGTTGTAAACGGTGTCTCTCAGGAAATTGACCCTGGCAAAGGCACAAAACCTATCATAAAGAATGGCAGGACTCTTGTGCCAATAAGAGCAATCATTGAAGCACTTGGTGGGAGCATTGGTTGGGACGGAACCGAGAAGAAGGTTACAATAACCCTAAAGGATACAGCAATTGAACTATGGATTGGCAAGCCTCAGGCTAAAGTTAATGGTGTTCTTAAATGGATTGATGAGTCAAATCACATGGTAGTTCCTGAGATCATAAACTCAAGGACAATGTTACCTTTGAGATTTGTTGCAGAATCGCTTGGTGCAAAAGTTGAGTGGGTTCAAGATTTGCAAAAGGTAATAATTACTTATCCTGCACCATAGGTTTTTGGGGGGTGACACCCCCCTTTTTAAATTATCTTTTGACTATCCCTTCTCATTAGAATGAGGAGCTTCATGCTTCAGCGATTTTACATTTTTGTTATTTTGTTGCTTCCCTAAGAATTTGTAGTAACCTTCTAAAATTATGCACATTTCTTATAATCTCTCAGTAGGTATAAAAGGAATTGGTAAACGATTAATTTATTTAGGGTTGTGTTTAACTGCATAAAGATTTCTCTACTTCAGTCATTCTTAATAAAGGTTTTATTGAATTATTGTTTATATTGTTTAATTAAGGTGTTTGGGAGAAATGAATAGATAAAGATTTTTAAAATTAAGAGTATACAAACTGTGTTATGAGACAAAAGAGTAGAAAGACATCGTTAATATTAAAGTTTCAAAATTTAATGTGATAAACTTGACTACGAGGTAAAAATATATATATTTTACTAAAGAACCAAAATGTGTTTTTAAAAGTAGATAAGTGAGTTTATTATGAGGTAAGTTTATAAACAAAAAATCTTTGAAAGGAGGAGTGTATGGGCTTATTAAAAAAGTTACTTGTTGTGTTTTTGGTCTTTGCAGTTGTTTTCTCCTTCTCAACCAGTATCTCACTTGGAAAAACAAGTAGTCCAAGAATTTCTTCTGAATTTACAAAAGAAACTCTTTTAAAAGAGGAATTTGTTAATGTTATCATTGAACTTGAGGATGATCCTGTGATTCCTTATCAATTAGGGAAAAAGGGCGAAGCTTCACTACTTTCAATAAGGAGTAGTGAGGATGCAAGTAGTTATGAAAGATTGCTTTCAGAGAAGCAACTTTCCCTTTATGTTGAGATCAAAAAAATTGCTCCTGATGCTAAAATTGGATATCGATATCAGTTCACATACAATGGTTTTGCTCTGAAAATTAGAGGTACGGATATTGAAAAAGTTTCAGAGCAAAAAGGAATTAAGAAGATTTTTCCTTCTAAAATCTACCAGATTTCTGATGATGTGAGTAATTCTACAATTGGCGCAACTGATGTATGGCAATTAAAAGATAGCAAAGGTAACCCTGTAGATGGTACTGGCATGGTTATTGCAATAATTGACACTGGCGTTGATTATAAACATCCTGACCTTGGAGGTGGTTTTGGCCCAAATTATAAGGTTATTGGTGGATACGATTTTGGAGATAATGATACAGACCCAATGGATGTAAACGGACATGGTACTCATGTTGCAGGCATTGCTGCAGCTGACGGGAAGGTTAAAGGTGTTGCTCCTAAGGCAAAAATACTTGCTTACAAAATTGTATCAGGTGAAAGCAGTAGTGCCTCAACAGAGAGTATTATTGCAGGTATCGAGAGGGCAGTGAAAGATGGTGCTAATACTGCAAATCTTTCCTTCGGCTCAGGAAGTCTTGGTACTTCAGACCCTGAAGACCCTGAAAATAAAGCTTTTGATACTGCTGCCGATGCGGGAGTTCTTTCTTCAATTGCAGCAGGAAACCAGGGAGCGAGATGCCAAACAAAGCCTTATCCATTAGGATCTCCGTCTGGTGCAAGAAAAGCTATTTCTGTTGCGGCATCCGACGATGGAGTGCATCCTTCGATTAACATTATGAATCCAGTCGTTCCTCCCTCCCAGAAGATGATCATGGGAAACTATGCTGACCTTTCCCCAAAATTCCCGCAGGATACTGATTTTGAAGTTGTCGTTTGTGGGTACGGAAGACCGGCAGATTTCGAAGGAATAGATGTAAAGGGAAAGATTGCACTTGTTAGCCGTGGACCAATTGGACCCAATGCTCTTTATTTTAGAGACAAAGACCTCAATGCAAAAGAAGCAGGTGCTCTCGGCGTCATAATTTACAATAATATGCCTGGAATCGTAAGCCCTACTTTTCAAGTGCAGGCAGGAGATGAGAAGAAAGAGTATATACCTGCGATATTTGTAACTCAAGGCGACGGTCTTTTCCTTAAGGATTTAATAAATAAAGAGCTAAAAATAAGGTTTAGTGAAGCTTCTAATCTTGGGACAGTTGCGAATTTCACCTCAATGGGACCTGCATCCGATTTTTATTTCAAACCAGAACTTGCAGCACCTGGTGTTGCAATTTATTCAACAATACCTAATGGTGAGTATGCAAGCTGGCAGGGTACCTCAATGGCTTCTCCTCATGTAGCAGGAGCAATAACTTTATTCAAACAGTTATATCCTGAATGGAATTCGGAAGATATAAAGGCTGCTTTTATGAATACTGCAACAATTCTGAAAAATTATCAAAATGGAGAGACAATTACATGGACACTACAGGGTTCAGGAAGGGTTAATATACCTGATGCGGTAAGCATTCCTGCAATTGTAAAACCTTACGGCCTTCTCTTGAAGGCTGATAATCTGAAACCAGTTGATTTTAGTGTTAAGAACGTAAGTGAAAATACGCTTACATTTAATATCTCAAGTGAAGTTACATTAGGTGGAAGTGAGGGAATCGATGTAAAGTTTTCAAGCAGTAAAGTAGTAGTTAACAAAGAGCAAAGCAAAACTTTTACTGTTAATTTTGTAATTGATAAAAGTAAACTTTCTAAAGGTTCTCATGAAGGATTAATATGGCTTGATTCTGGGGATAAAAAATTACACATACCTTTTATTGTCTGGAATGGAGATGTTGAAGTACCTGAAAAACTATACAATGTGAGTGCTTCTTCTAGCGTAATTATGCCAGGTAATGCTCAAAGTAACTCAATTAACTTTGAGTTTACATTAGGTTCAGGCTCAGTAATTCCTGCAGCAGAGCCCAACGAAAGACCAGAGAGTTCAAATATAATTGATGAAATTCAAATAAGAATCACTGATTTAAAAGGCAACACTCTTGGAGTAGTTTATGCAAAGTCGCTGTTACTTTTGGGACATTACAAGGTTAGCTGGGATGGAAGAGATATATATGGCAACTACTTCCTTACCGATGGTAAATATAAATGGGTAGTTGCTGCTGTTGAGTCTAATAACGACCAGGAAAATCCTGTGATTGATGATGCAGCGAAAGTTGAGGGAGAGTTTGAGGTGAAGAACGCTCCTAAGACAAAACTTTCAATTGTTGTTACAAAAGATACCGTAACTCAGGAGGAAGTTGCGACAGGCTCAGTAAAACTTGATACCTCTGAAAAAGTTGCAAGTTTCAGAGGTACAATCTTCTTCAATGCAAACTTATTGAAAGTTGAGAGTGTTTCACAGGGAGAGATTTTGAAGCAGGATGACTTGGATAAATTCAATTATAAAATTGATAATACAACGGGAGAAATTTTTGTTGACATAACGATGAAGGAAGGGCATGAGATAACTGGAAGCGGTAATTTACTTACGTTCTCATTTAAAGGTAGGGTACCTGGAGATTCTTCAGTTGGTTTTAAGGAAAGTGTACTTGCTCACCAGGATAAAACGAGCATTGCCTGTGTATTCCTTCCATGGTATATCACTGTTAATAAAGCGGAGAATCCCTGGGATTTAAACAGGGATAAAAAAGTGGATTCTGAAGACCTAAAGATTTTTAGTGCTGCATTTGGTACAGAACCAAAGGATCTGAATTACCTTCCGCTTGCAGATTTTAATATGGATGGAATTATCGACGGGAAAGATCTTGTTGTATTTGCCTTCCACATTGGTGAAACGTATCCATAGTACAGGATAGAAAATGAATAAAAAGTTTTCCTTATTATTAATCCTGTGCTTGTTACTTAACTTGCTAAGTTTTACGCCGCGATTATTTGCAAAAGAAGAGCTCTCTTACTCTATAGAGATTGAAGATTTTTCTATGGGAGCAGGAGGTAATGACAAACTTCTTATTGATGCACCTGGGTTTTCTGTTTATCCGACTTTTTCTGAAAGTGCCCCTGTTAAAGTTCTTTTTTATGCACTTCCTCCATCGGCAGAAGTAACTTCAATAATTGCTAATGTTATAAGTTATAAAGATATTCCTATAAATGAAACAAAATTGTTTGATAGCCTCAATGCAAAAACTGGGGCTTCTCTTCATAAAACTAATGTTCCATGTTTGTTCTTCGAAGAAGGCAAAATGAGGAAGTGGAACTTTGTAAAGGTATACTACACTCCTTTCGTTAATGAAGGAAACACGCTAAAGGTTATTGAGAAAGTGAATTTCAGAATAGACTATAAAATGCATTCTTTAGATTTATTTGAGCTCTCTGACTCAACCTTTGATACGATTGCCTCAAAACTTTTTACGAATTATGAAACTGCTCAAAGCTGGTATAAAAAGCCCATGGTTATAAAGGAAGTTGAAAAATTTGATTATCTTATTATTCTATCGAATAGTTCACTTGAATCTGCTATCTTCGAGTTTGTTAAGTATAAACAGGAGACAGATGGATTCAATGTTAAGATTGTTTCTCTTCAACAAATAAATGTCCAGTCGAAAGGCGACAGCATCGAAGAGCGTATAAGAAATTATATAAAAGAGCATTATCTTGAGTGGGGAATCAAGTATGTTTTGCTTGTTGGTGATCCTAGGACTCTTCCAATGTGTTATATGTACCCTGAGCCGAATGAGAAGCGTGATGAAGATTCACGCACAAGGTATGTTGGAAGAACCCCAACTGATTTCTTTTATTCAGAGCTTGATTCAAATTGGGATTATGATAATGATGAACTTCCTGGAGAATTTGGAGAAGATACAGACTATGTAGAAGATTTTTACCCTGATGTTTTTGTTGGGAGAATTCCTTTTGACGAAGCGGAAAGCGTAAGACAAGCTTTATCCAATGCCGTGAAATATGAGAATTTAGATGATAGTTTTAGGAAAACCGCGCTTCTTGTTGGTGCCATGCTCTACTATGCTGAGGAAGGTGAAGGTACTAATAGGCAGGATGGGGCGTTGGCCTTGAATTTTGCGTATGAAAATTATCTTGAACCGTCAAATTTCAATGTTAAATCAATGTATGAGAAAGAGGGTACGAAACCTTCGATTTTTGACTCTGACATTTCGCTTACTAATGAAAATTTCGTAAGAGAGATGAAAAGTGGTAAATATGGGTTGATTCTCTGGAATGCTCATGGAAGTCCACAGTACATTGCAAGGAGATATTGGGTTGATGTAAATAATAATGGGATTGTAAATAGCGGTGAAATCAAGTGGATCAATCTGCTAACTACTTCAGACATAAACAGTTATAAACTTGCGCCGTCAATTATATATGCTGCAAGCTGCGAAACTGCATGGCCTGAGAAGGATAGTTTCGCAAAAATGGCTCTATTGCGAGGTGCTTCATCATATATCGGAGCATCAAGGGTTTCATATGGAGGTGGGACGATTGACCCCATTCTCGAAGGTTTTGTGAAGCATTTCACGCTTGATAATTTTGGTGTAGGAGATGCACTTAACCTTTCTCTTTACGAAGCCCCTCATTCTCAGGAATCCGATTTTGTTAATCTCTACGATTATAACTTGTACGGAGACCCATCATTGAGGGTTAATAGTTCTCACTCAACCGGTATCTCTATTAACTCTTACTATAGAAATTTATCAATTTCCCAGGGTAAGGGAGCTACAACTTCAGTGAGTGTTAAACTTGCAGGTGGTGTTACTGCCACTATTAGTTATTCAGTTGATGTCGAGGGGATTCGATGCGAAATTTCTAAAGAAACGCTTACTGCATCAGAAGAAGTGAATATTAAAATCATATGTGGAAAGGATGCTCCGACGGGTGATTTTTCGTTGAACTTGTATGTTAAGAATGATTCAGGTGCAATTTATGGTTTCCCTATTCATATAAAGGTTTTAGAGTCAAAGTTTAGCCCTTATGATTTAAACCAGGATGGTAGAATTGATGGAAATGATTTTAAGATTTTAGAAGAGTGCTTTGGGACAAGCAAAGGTGATACAGACTTTAATTCCAATGCCGACTTTAATGGAGATAATATTATAAATGGTATTGACTTAATATTATTTTCCTTTAATTTTGGAGGTTAATTTAAATGATTAAAATAAATCTATTGAAAGGAGGAATTATGAAGAAATTCATAAGTGTTCTTTTGACATTCTCTATTATTATTTCTGTTTTTTCTTCCTTATGGTTCATTCGTACAGCAAAAGGAGAGGAGCCTCGTCTTTATCAAATAGGGATAATAGGAGTAATGCCGGATGATTACATTGGATCATTTGCATTACATACCGCAAACACTTACGAAAATGATTTTAAGAGTGACTTATCTTTCCCGATGCAGGGGATGGTTGTTACTCCTGATGGAGACATTGCAGTATGCGATACAAGTTATGGAAGGGTTCACATTTTAAGTAAAGACCTTCAGAATAAGTTAACTTTTGGTGAACTTGGAATAGGTGACGGAAAGTTGCAGTATCCTGCAGATATTGCGGTAGATGCCAATGGTAACTTCTATGTTGCAGACTTCTTTAATAACTACTGGGCAAAATTTGATAAAAATGGTAAATGGATTCTGAACGCTGGAACCGAAGGAAACGGCGACGGACAGTTCAATGGTCCTTCAGGAATTGCAGTTGACTCTGAGAGAAATGTTTATGTCTCAGACCAACTGAACCACAGGATTCAGGTATTTGATAAAGAAGGTAAGTTTAAAAGTATACTTAAAATTGACTTCACCAATCCAGGTGGAATGAGTGTAGATAATAATGGGAACTTATTTGTTGTTGCTATGAGAAGCTGTACCGTTTACGAAATTGATAAAACAGGGAAAACACTTTTGAAGTTTGGTGGAACAGGTACAGGTGATGGACAATTTGTTTTTCCTTTTGATGTGTCCATTGATAAAGAAGGAAACATTTTTGTTCTCGATAGAGGCCTTGCCAAAACAAAACACGCAACCATTGAGAAGTTTGATTCAACAGGAAAGTTCCTAACGAAGATTGGGGGCAATGCAACAAAAATCCCTCAACCAGATGGGACATTTCTTACTCCCGGAGGATTTATAGTGGATAATGATGGTAATATTTTTGTAATTGATTCAGGCTACTTTTATAGTCCTGGCAATCCTTTTGGTTATCCTCAAGGCGTAAGGATTACTAAATTTGATCCCACAGGGAATTTTGTGGCAAAAAAAGATTATGATGTTAACGAAACGGGGAGACTGATGAATCCCTGGAGTGCCTGTGAAGACTCCAAGGGGAATATCTGGGTTACAAACTGGGCAAACTTCAGTGATGTTGGTGAGGTTGATGTATTTACTTCAGATGGCAGATTCGTAAAAGCAATTAAAGGAATAAGTAGCGAAGAACCATTCAAGGCAATAGGAGGAATTGCTTCCGATGGCAAAGGAAATATTTATGTTGCTTTAGGTGATTATATTGCAAAGTTTGACGAGAATTTTAATTTTGTAGCTAAAATTGGCGAGAAAAAGGTATCAAATGTTTTCCAGATTGCTGTTGATGCCTCAGGAAATGTGTGGGCTGCAAGCAGCGGAACACAATCCGTTGTAGGTTTTAAACTAGATGGTACTTTTATCAATCAATTTTCTCCAGCGCATGCTCCTACAGGTCTTTATGTTGACGCCTCAGGAAAGTTTTATATAACTACCGTTGACGACAATAAAGTTTATGTTTACTCTTCGGCAGGAAAGTTGATAAAGTCTTTTGGAGGCGGAGGCGGAAGTGTTGGAAAATTTTGGATCCCTTACGGGGTTATTGTAGATAAAGACGGAAACATTTTAGTTTCAGATACTGAAAATGGCAGGATCCAGGCATTCAAGGCAAATACATTTGAATTACTATGGTCTACTCCAAGAGAGTTTTATGAACCCGCTATGCTTAGTTGGACTAAAGATGGGAATTTACTTGTAGCCGATTGTTTCCATAATGTTATCCGTATTTTGAGTACCACTCCTCCAACTTCTGCAAATTATAAGTTTGAGGCTAAGACTTCTGCTTCGAAGATTGAGGTGAAAGCAGGTGATTCTGCCAACTTTAATCTTGTTATTAAGAATATGGGTTCCTCCGATGACTCATATTCAATAAAAGTAGAAAACAAACTACCCTCGGGCTGGAGTATTTCTTCTATTACCGATAAAGCCAATGTTAAGGTTAATGATCAAGTTATAATACCTGTAAGTATTGCGACTTCACCATCTGCAAAGCCTAAAGATGAAGGAAAAATAATTATTACCGTAACTTCTCAAGGGAATACAAAGCTTGTTTCCACTGTCGATGTTACAATCACTATACCTGAAGCCCCTCCCGTAGATGTTAGTATAAAGGCCGATAATATCCCACTTAATCAGAGCTCTGTTGCTGAAATAATTACTGAAAAAGTTGAAGGGCTGTATGGTGTGTCAATTACATTGAGTTATGATAAAGACTCATTGAAAGTTGAGAAAGTGGAAGCAGGAGGCATTTTGGGAAGTGAGGCAATCTTCCTTGAAAATCATGAAAAAGCCGGCACTATTATCATTGGTTACACTCTAAAGGGGAGTATGAAAGGTGTTACAGGTGATGGAAACCTTGCAAAAGTCACTTTTTCTGGACTGAAAGAAGGGACTACTCAGATTCAAATAACAGAACTAACTTTCTATAACGAGAAGAGCGAGATAATAAAGAGCACACCGAATAATGTGAGTATCGAGGTGTATAACCCAGCACCACCAAATCTTTCTGTTAGCTTTATAGATGGTGTTACGGTGGAGGATACGTCATTCAACTTTCCAGGTAAAACAGATCCAGGATGTACTGTTACAATAAATGGTTCAACCGTTGTAGTGGGCTCTGACGGGAGTTTCTCTGGGAATATTTACCTTTCTGAGGGGTCAAATACGATTACTGTTATTGCAACAAGCAAATACAAAGTTACTAATAAGTTAGTAAAAACAGTTTATCTTAAAACCTCCACAACCATTGTTCTTCAAGTAGGCAGCAGTACATTTACAGTGAATGGAGAGACAAGAACGCTTGATTCGCCCCCTGTCATTAAGAACAGTAGAACACTTATTCCAATAAGAGCAGTAGTTGAAGCGCTCGGCGGAACGATAGGATGGGATGGCACAACAGAAAAGGTTACGGTAATACTAAAAGATACCACAATTGAGCTCTGGATTGGTAAGCCACAAGCAACAGTTAATGGTCAGACTAAATGGATTGATGATACCAATCATAAAGTTATGCCTGAGATAATTAATGGAAGGACAATGTTACCTTTGAGATTTGTTATTGAAAACCTTGGTGCGCACTTAGACTGGGATGGTATAACAAAAACTATAACAATCACTTATTCGTTGCCTTAATTTTGAATAGAGGGAGAGGTGGCTCTCCCTCTTAATTTTTTGATGACTTGACAACGAATTAAATATAGTTATATTAAAGCTATGAGGGGGTATTTGGAGATTTTTTAAAAGTTGTTATCATAAATTATAAGTTTTGATAAAAAACTTAGGTAAGTAAATTTTGCTTACCTAAAAGTGAGGT
>Ga0315282_10004347_pt1 | contig 24685 bp, 25 predicted proteins | sample YL17G07_20_MG_FD_203693 | JGI IMG/M metagenome (GOLD analysis project Ga0315282, IMG submission 203693) | Sediment microbial communities from Yellowstone Lake, YNP, Wyoming, USA - YL17G07_20 | ecosystem: Environmental > Aquatic > Freshwater > Lake > Sediment | place: USA: Wyoming | collected... | reverse complement strand
GGGATCAGGCTTAAAGGTTAAACGGGCGCCCGGAATCCTGGAACGAACCACTTCTGCTAGCTCTTTTGCAGAGTAAGGAGGCGTCAGGCCGGCAATGATATAAACCATGGTTTTGATCTCTTCTCTGTTCGCTCTCGACAATAACCACAATGCACGGACAGCATCTTTGAAATAGAGTGCAGGAATTCTTGTTTCAGGGTCCACATAGATTTCGTAAGGGTTGCCCTTGAGGGGTTCCTCGATGGCCCATGAATGATAAATAGACATATGGGCTGTTTTTACACCCGCTCCGACAACGGATGGAAAACGGACACCACGAAAATCGATCCCAAACTTCCTGGCGTAGACGCGTCCCAGAAGTTCACCGAAAACTTTGGTTGCTCCATACATGGTCGTTGGCCGCTGGAGGGTGAAATCATCAATGACATTGGATTGGATATCCTTGCTGTAGGTTGCAATGGTGCTGCTGTAGATAACCTGATCAACCCTTTCTAACCTGGCCGCCTCTAAAACATTGAATGTGCCCACAACATTCGAATGAAAAGAGGCCCAGGATTTTGTTTCTGAAGGGAGGGAGAGCATCCCACCGAGATGAAAGATCGTGTCGATCGCTTCCGTTTTTATGATGTCTAATAGCTCGGGGAAATGATCAAGAGATCCTTGAAAATATTTAAACTTGGAGTCAATTTTTTTGAGAATCGGGGGGCTGGGGGCGACGTCAAAAATAATAGGACGCTCTCCTAACTCAACAATCATCTGCGTGAGGGAAGCGCCAATGAGGCCGCTTCCCCCGGTAATTAAGATTGACATGATGGATCTTCTTCCTTTTTTTCCTGACCTTTTATTTCATCTTGCAGCCGGTTTCTTCACAGGGGACCTCGATCTCCTTTGCCGGAATCATCATCGGTGTCCCCACATAAGGAAGCTTCATGAATTTGCTCTTAGGGACAATCTCGGCGATCCAGATGGGCACCTGGGCCTGGTGGTCACAAGCACGCATGGTCCAGTTTCCAGCAACCCCTTTAAAGGAGAGACCTTCCCACACTTTGATCACTGCATTCACGTCATCGGTTTTGGCCTTTTTCAGAGCCTCTGCCCAGAACATGGTGCCTGTGTAAGATTTCCCGCGAAGCCAGAAAGGATAGGCCCCTGTGTCTTTGTAATATCCTTCAATGAATTTCTTGTTTTCTTCAGTGGGGATGGTGAGCATATAAGTTTCGCTCGCAATGCTCCCAACGAGTAATTCACTGTCACCAATGGCGGCGACGGTCTCCTCGTCGCTTAGATAATAGCCTGCAAACTTGGCCTTCAAGCCAAAAGGTTTGGCCTGTTTGATCAGGAGGGTGAGGTCATTGCCCCAGCTCGTTGTAAAGACAAGGTCCGCGCCGGAAGCGACGATTCGGCTCACGTAAGGACCATAATCCTTCTCTCCGAGGGGATGGTAGACTTCGGCGACAATTTCAATGGAGGGATTCAATTTCTTCAGTCTGGCGATGAAGGCCTTGACCGATTCATGGCCGAAGGAATAATCCTGGCCGATACAATAAACCTTCTTGAATTTACTCTTGGCCACGTAGGCTGCAAGGGCATAGGAGTGCATATCCGTGTTCGTTCCCGGCCGGAAAAAGTTCTTGCTACATTTCGCTCCTGTTAAACTTGCCGCGTCCATGCCATAGGAAAACATAATTGCATTATTTTGCTCGGCGACGGTTGACATGGCTGCTCCGACAGAACTTCCCGTCCCACCGCAGAAGAACTTTACCTGATCTTTGAGAATGAGAGCAGTGGCTTTTCGGGTAGCGACATCTGGTTTCAGTTCCGAATCGATGGGAATCACCTCGATCTGCCTACCTAAAACACCCCCTTGTCGATTCAGGGCCTTAGCTGCATATTGGACTCCTTCGAGGTATCGATCCCCGATATTTTTGAAAGTACCTGAAAGGGGTTCGACCGCTCCCAGTTTGATAGGTTCTGCAGCCTGGCCCGAAATAGGAAATGAGGCCAGGAGAATGATCGCTAAAATAATCAGGGACATTGAAGACATTTTTTTCATCGTTATACCCTCCTTATCATTTTATTGAACTGAACGCTCTTTCTTTATACCTCTAAATACCTCTTTCTTACTTCCTCGGCCTGGATCAGCGTTTCACCACCTCCTTCAAAAACGACCTGACCTTTGCTCATGATATAAAATCGTTCTGCAAGTTTAATGGCGCTTTTGTAATTTTGTTCCACGAGAAGAAGGGTTGTTCCCGACCGATGAATCGCTGCGAGAACCCCCGTGACCAGGGCAACAATTTTAGGGGCCAACCCCTCGGTTGGCTCATCAATTAAGATGAGCTCGGGATTCCCCATTAGGGTGCGACCCATAGTGAGCATCTGTTGTTCTCCACCGGATAAGTGCCCTCCTTTCTGCTTCATCCGTTCCTTGAGATGTGGAAAGAGATGATAGACTTTCTCGGCGGACCACCTCTCTTTCCCTGAAAAATCTTCCGGCCTTTTGACGATTCCCATGAGTAGATTTTCATGAACCGTCAAACTTGGGAAGATGCGCCTGTCCTCTGGAACAATCCCTATCCCCAACCGGGCGATCTCATAAGGTTGCCTCCCGACGATCTCCTTTTCTTTAAACAAGATCGAACCCTCTGCGGGTTTAACCATTCCCATGATGCTCTTTAGGGTCGTGGTCTTGCCTACACCATTTCGCCCCAGCATGCAAACCAGGCCTCCCTGCTCCAGACGAATCGAAACCCCCTGGAGAATATGGCTCTTTCCATAGAAGCTATGAATCGCGCTGGCTTTTAATATCATCTATTCTTCCCCGAGGTAGGCATCCTTCACTCTTAGGTCGTTTCGAATCGCTTCAGGCCTGTCGGAGGCCAGAATGGTTCCATTGTGAAGCACGGAAATGGTGTCAGCCAACGAAAAGACGACCTCCATGTCATGTTCGATAATCATTAACGTCCGATTCTCCGTCACAGATCTCATCAACTTCACCATCTCTTCTGTTTCCTCACGGGTCATTCCTGCTGTCGGTTCGTCTAAGAGAAGCAATTCGGGTTCCGAAGAGAGGGCAATTCCAATTTCAAGGGCGCGCTGCTGTCCGTATGAAAGTTCATGGGCTGGTCTCTGTTTAACCTCCGCCAGACCGACCTGTTCGATGATCTGTTCCGTCCTGGCAATCATTTTGGATTGACGATCCAATGTTTTAAAGAGGTGGTAACGCAATCCGGCATGGGATCTCACTCCTGCGGAAATATTCTCAAAAACCGTTAGGTTCTGGAAGATGTTCGTAATTTGGAAGGAACGGCACATCCCGAGATGATTAAGCAGGTAAGGTGAGAGCCCGCCTACTTCGTTCTCTTTGAACAAAATGGATCCGGATGAAGGTCTATATTTACCACTAATAATGTTGAAAAGGGTTGTCTTCCCAGCCCCATTTGGACCAATAATAGCATGTTTCTCATTTGCCTTGACGGTAAAAGTTACTCCGGTCAAGACTTCGAGGCCTGAAAAATCCTTATAGACGGCTTTAACCTGAAGAATCTCCATCCCCTTATTCTCCGGAGGGATGATCTTCTTTTCGTGTTGCCTTTCCATTTCCTGTCTTTCGGAAAAGTTCAACCAGGGATCTGATCAGCCCGGACAAGCCTTGTGGGGCAAAAAGAACCATTAGGACAAAGAGAATGCCCATGAACAGGGGCCATCGATCTGTGAGATTGCTAAGAAAATTTTGGAAATAGATATAGAAGCCTGCACCCAAAACAGGACCGAAGAAGTCTTTTGTTCCACCGATGAACGTCATCAAAAGAGCCGTTGTGGTCATATCGATGCCAATTGCATCGACCCCTACAAATTTAAAGAAAAGGGCATAAAAAGATCCTGCTAAGCCAGCAAAAAAGGCAGTTAGAGCAAATAAGATCATTCGTGAAACGGCAGGATTGTATCCAATGAACTGCATCCGTTCTTCGTTCTCCCGGACGAGCAGGACTGTTTTCCCCATGGCGGTTTTTGTGAAGTACCAGCAAAAGAGGACAGCGCATCCAATGACGACCAGGGTGACGTAATAGAAGACCGTTACATCGGACATAGGCAATTGAACGACCCCGAGGTGAAGATTTGGCCTTTTGACGGGCAGTCCATCGTCCCCTCCCGTTACAGCATGCCATTTGATGGCAACGGCATAAAAAAGGGCATTAAATGCCAGGGTGAGGAGAGCGTAATAGGTTCCCTTATGCCTAAGCAGGAGACACCCGACGCCCAGGCCACTGAGGGTTGCCACCAATGTACCGAGGAAGACGGCTCCAAAAAAAGGAAGTCCTGGAATGCGTTGGAGCATCGCTCCTGTGGTAAAAGCACCGAGGCCAAGAAACATCCCATGGCCGAAAGAAAGAAGCCCACCGAAACCGAGCAATAAATTATAGCTTACCGCATATAAGGAAAAGATGATCATTTCGGTCAGCAGATTAACGATATACGGTCTTGCTACAAGGGGTAATAAAAACAGAACGAGCAAGATGATGAGACCCCAAATCTGGATGGCTTTATAATCCTTTTTCACTATTTCTTCTCACCAAAAAGGCCTGATGGCTTCGCAATGAGAACAATGGCCATGAGCAAGTAAATCAAGGCTAACGAAATTTTTGGGAAGAGCAAGGCCCCAAACGATTGAAGCTGACCGATCATTAAAGAGGCAACCACAGCCCCGATAAGGCTTCCAAACCCGCCGATCACAATGACCACAAAGGCATCAACTAAAATGGCGGTGGCCATGCCTGTGTTGATCGATAACAAGGGCCCAGAGATGACCCCTGCAAGCCCGGAAAGGGCGGCCCCCAACGCGAAAACAAACATGAAGACCCGTGGGGTATTGACTCCGAGGGCATTGACCATTTCGCTGTCATCCACTGCACTCCGAACGGTGATGCCCATTCGGGTTTTGAGAAGTAAAACGCTCATCAAGAGCCCGATCAGAATAGAGCAAAATAAAACAAAAAAGCGATAAGTCGGGTAAATGACACCGCGTAGAGTGACGTTGCCATCCAGGAAACCCCCGATCTCGATGGGGAGAGGGGCGGTCCCCCATACCCATTTGACCACCTCTGAAATAATGAAAGCGATTCCAAAGGTAAGAAGGAGTTCATGAAGATGGCCGAAGACATGGACTCTGCGAAGTAAAAAACGTTCAATCAAAGCCCCAATCACGAACAACAAAAAGGGACATACGAGCAGGCAGAGCCAGAAATTTCCGGTCCACCTCAAAAGAGAGTATGAAAAATAGGCAGCCAGCATATAGAATGAGGCATGGGCGAAATTGAGAACATTCATCATCCCGAAGACGAGGGTCAAGCCAGAGGAGACAAGAAAGAGGAGCCCAGCATAGACCAGCCCGTGAAGGATGAAAATGGTTGTGACATTCATTGCTTCTTTTCCCGATTTAATCCTTTGATGACTTCCGTTATTTTTAATAAAGCCTTATCTCGTTGCTGGATGATTTGTTTGATACTTTCGTCGGTCCAGTGATAAAAGCCTTTTTTGGCCTTTACGCCGATTGTCTTCTGATCTACAAGTCTCTTTAAGAGGGGCGACGGCGTGGAACGGTTTTCTAAATCTGAGAACAGATATTGATGAATATCATAAACAAGATCGAGACCTGCCAGGTCTGCCGTTTCCAGAGGACCGAGAAAGGGGAGGCGGAGGCCGAACCCGTATTTCACGACCCTGTCAATATCCTCAGGATCCGCAATCCCTTTCTCGACCAAAGAGATGGCCTCACGCCAAAGGGCATGCTGTAACCTATTGCCAAGAAACCCCGGGACATCCTTTAAGACGCGGACAGGTTCCTTCCCAACCCTCTTCATCAATTCAACCACGGTATGGAATACCTCATCGGATCCAAATTGACTTTTAATAACCTCAACGCAGGGGACGATATGGGGAGGATTCCAAAAGTGGGTACCCACCACCCTCTCTTTGAATTGGAGTTTTTCACTTATTAGACTAATGCTGATACCGGACGTATTACTACACAGAATCGTTTGTGGTGGCGTAAGGCGCTCAAGGTCCAAGAAAATTGCTCTTTTTAGATCTAAGTTTTCGCTGACAGCTTCAATGGCTAATTCAACCCCCTCACACATTTCCGTTAAGGTGTGAGAGAGCTGGAGGTGATTTAGACAATCTTCGAGCTCTTGGAATTCTACCAGGCGCATCTCCAACAACGTCTGTAAATTATAACGAATCCTTTCGGGAGCGCTCTTAAGCACCCTTGAGTCGTTGTCGAAAAGTTTGACCTTGTACCCTTTTAGCGCGAAGACCTGAGCAATCCCGTGGCCCATGAGTCCTGCCCCGATAACTCCGATATTCCGTATCTCTTCGACTTTCAATTTCTAATCCCTAATTTATTCTGGAGTATAAATCACCATCAAGCATTTCACTTCTTTTTTCCCTTGGCAAATGCCATGGTGGGGGATGCTTGCATCGAAGTAAAGGCAGTCCCCTTCTTCCACTATGAATTCCAGGTCCCCATGAAAAAATTTCATGGTCCCTTCGAGGACGAAAAGGATTTCTTCCCCTTCATGTTGATAAAGGGGTGTCTGTTTTGGCTTGACAGGAAGGGTTAAAATATAGGGTTCCATCTGTTTTTTGTAGAATTTGTGTGCCAGGGTTTGATAGGAATAACCAAAAACGGTTCCATTTCGTGCAACAACTTGCCGTTCATTCTTTTTCACAAGGGAAATGGAACTCTTTTCCCCTTTTTCCCCAAAAATCTCTGAAAGGCTAACGTCCAAAGCCTTTGCCAGGACGACTAAGGTGGAAACGGGAGGCGCCTTTTTTGTATTTTCGACTTTTGAAAGATAACCTTTCGTAAAGCCGGTTTTTTCTTCAAGCTTCCGAAGGGTCAACCCCTTCTTCATGCGATACTCTTTAATTCTCTTTCCTAATTCCGATTCCTGAATCATCGGGTCGAGCCTCAAATCCACCCTTATGATCTTATTCTTGAGAGAAGTTCAGGAGAGAAAAGAATGTGTTTCCTAAATGGAAACTTCCTATCATAATGTGGAAACTCTGTCAAGTATCTTCCCGAAATCGAAAACCCTCTCCACATAGCAACCCGGGATAGTGGACGGGGTTCGACCTATCAGAGGTACAATCTCGTATTGCCACTTGTCGGGGATCGGAGTGTTACCGCATGAAGGAGAAGGCTCATGCACATTTCAATCGATAATCATTATCTTCGGTATTATCGAGGACTGTAAACTCGGTGAAAGAAATAACCGAAGGGGACCTGGCGGAACTCCTTTTTACGAAGGCTCAGTATCTTTTCTGAAAAAAGAAATCAACCTCTGGTGATAGAGATATAGATCATCCTTTTCTCGGTAGCCAACGCCTACACACGATAACCATTGGATCCCCCGCTCTCTATCCACAACTCTTTTTCCACCTGCTACCAGCGCGCCCACACGCTCTCGACCTTTCCATTCAAAAGTAACGAGCTTCATCCTTCGCCCTTATAGTTTGATTGGAGCAACACTGGCTTCCGTTCGTTCATCGTCGATGATCGCCACAGCGCGTGTCCATCCGGCGGAGCCGCCTCGTATCTTCACCGGAAAGCAGGCCACGATGAATCCGTGAGCCGGCAGCGCCTCCAGGTTATGCAGCTTCTCCAGGTGGCAGTAGCCCTTGTGGCGTCCCGCCTTGTGGCCTTCCCAGATGATATCCGGATCATGCGTTTCAGCATAACGCCGGGCGGTAAAAATAAACGGCGGATCCCAGCTCCATGCATCCGTGCCCGTGATTCGCACATCGCGCTCCAGCAGGTACATGGTTGCCTCATATCCCATGCCGCAGCCTGAGGTCACATAGTCGGCCTGGCCGTAGCGCGATCCAGCCCGCGTGTTGATCAACACGATTTCTAACGGGCGCAGGGAATGGCGGATGCGCTCCAGCTCCGCCTCGACGTCCTTGGCCGTCACCACGTAGCCATCGGAGAAATGGCGGAAATCCAGCTTCACTCCCGGCTGGAAACACCAGTCCAGATTCACCTCATCGATCGTGATGGCGCGCTCGCCCCTGTTCATCGTCGGATGAAAATGGTACGGCGCATCCAGGTGGGTGCCGTTGTGGGTGCTGAGTTCGACCTTCTCCACTGCCCAGGCGGCTCCGTCGGGAAGATCCTCCTTCTTCAGCCCGGGGAAGAAAGGGGCCATCTGGGAGAAAGTCATCTCGTGATCCATATAATTGATCTTCGGACCGAATGGTGGCGGATCAGAAATCACGCCGTTTTCAAGATGCATTGAGATATCGATGATTCTGCGCGACATGGCAGCCTCCGAATTCCAATTCAAGGATTCACATAGATCTTCATCTTAGTGGGCCTGACCATCAGCTCTTCGATTTTGGCCTGGATCTCCTGCCGTTCCGGATTCTTTTCCCAATTTTTCCATTCTCCTACACTATGCCAGGTGGAGACCACGATTAGATTATGAGGGTCATCGGACGCCTGCAAGGTCTCTCCCGAAATGTAGCCCTTGGCAGAAATTGCTTTTCCTCTCAATTCTTCAAGCAATTTCAAAAACTCCGATACGTTTCCTTTCTTCACCTTCCGGTCGATGATGATCTTTACTGTCATTTCTATCCCCCGATAGAGCATTTCTACAAGTGTGCCTGGTAGTAAGATAACAGAGTTTAAGCGTTTGTCAATAATTCCTTATCGTTTCAGCCATTTTTGAAACTTTTTCTTATCGACCGTTTTCCCCGGTTTGTGAATCGATGAACTTGGGTTGTATTTGATTGGTCCCTGATACATAATGAACCGAAAAAGGAATGAGTAACAAATCATTTCGCTAAAGGAGGCTGATCATGGTTAAGAAAAGTTTCACCGTTTTCGTTCTTGCGCTCTGCCTTGGACTATTTGTGACGGGGTGTGCGAAGAAAAAAGTAGTCGTTAATCGAGACAGGCCGTCCGTCCAGAGATCAGAAGAGGCAAGCAGACTTGAGGCTGAACGGGCAGCGAGAGAAGCGAGAGAAGCAAAAGAGGCTCAAGAATTGAAAGAAAGAGAATTAGCAAAGATCAGGGAAGAGGAGGCCAGAAAAGCCGCAGGGGGAGAATTCGAGAAGAGCTTGGTTTCGAAGAAAGAACGCGGGATTGAAGGAGAGGTCTTCGAAACGAAACTACTCAAAGACATCCACTTCGATTTTGACAAATACGAGGTTCGCCGGGGGGATGAAGAAATCTTGAAAGAGAACGCAGCTTGGTTGAAAAAGAATCCCAAGACGAAAATCCAGATCGAAGGTCATTGTGATGAAAGGGGAACCTCCGACTACAACCTCGCTCTCGGGGAAAGAAGAGCCAACCATATAAAACAGTATCTCGTCTCCCTCGGCATTGCTTCGGATCGTATGTCTACGATCAGTTATGGAGAAGAGAGACCTTTGGACCCGGGCCATAATGAGGAGGCATGGGCTAAAAACCGAAGAGCTCACATTGTCGTGCTATCCAAGTAATTTTGGGTCGACGTTAACGGATCATCGATCATCGCCGGGATCGCCATTCAAGGAGGATAAGTTGAAAACATTCGGCCGCATGAGAACGTTGGTCATTCTTCCCATCGGGATGCTTGTGTTTGGATGGGCAAGCATGAGAGACGTGCAGGTTCTCGATAGAGAGATTGATAAAATTTATTCGGAACTGGGTGCGCTTCGAAAAGAGAATAAGTCTTTAGAGAACAAAATCTCCGTCCTATCTGAAGAGAACCAAAAACTTAAGGCGGAGCTTCTTTTCCGGCTCGAGAGCGTTCAATCCGAGGTTCGAATCCTCTCCACGGGGATCGAGGAATATAAGGATTACCTCAAAAAGCCCTCGAAAGAGATTGGCCGTGTCAAAGAAGATGTCGAGGTTCGACTGAGGATTTTGGAAGAGCGGAGAAAGAACCTGGAAGAGAAGAATAGAATCCAGGAAGAAAAAATTAAAGAGATGGAGGATCGTCTCAAGGCCGCGGAAGGGAAGATAAAACAGGCGGAATCAGAAAAGTCGAGCCTGGCCAAAGAGGCTTCTTCCGAAACCAGAGGGCTCTCCGCAGGGATGGGGGATCTGTATAAGGATGCCTATGAGACTTTTCAGAAGGGAAACTATGAGGGAGCCCGGAAGAAATTTGAGGCATTTCTCAAGCAGTACCCTAACACCGAGCTCTCGGGCAACGCACAGTTTTGGATTGGAGAGACCCATTATCAGAAAAAGGATTTTGAGAGGGCCATCCTGGAGTATGAAAAAACGATCACCAAGTATCCGGAAGGGGGTAAAATTTCGGCTGCCTTATTCAAGCAGGCTCTGGCCTTCCTGGAATTGGGTGACAAGACGAATGCCAGAAATCTTCTCAGAAGGATTATCGAAAAATTTCCCCATTCTGACCAGGCGGAAATGGCAAAAAAGAAACTGGAGGCATTGAAGTAAATCTTCGGTAGGCCTGCACCCCATACGGAAGGAGATCGAACTCCAAAAGACAGGTTATGAAGACGAAGAAACTCTACCTTTTTCTAATCCTGGTCTGCCTGGTCAGCTGTTATGGCGGAAGCGTCAAGCCACTGCTGAGCCAACCTGAATTTAGAGCTGAAAACGAACCCATCCGGACATTGAAAATTCTTCTGATAACCGATGATTCCTATCGGAAAGACGAAATAGAAGAATTTGTTTCGAAATGTTCGCGCCTTGTGGAAATGCAAGTTGGGATACGGCTTGAAATTCAAGATTGGTATCAGATCAAGTGGGAAGATGAGCTGAAGGATATCATGAAAATGGAGATCAGGGTTGCCCGGGACACGTGGAGCAAGAGGAATGAATTCGATATCGCGCTCACGTTTGTCTATTTTGTTTACAATATTGCAGGCGGTAAATTGCCCCTGGGTGCAACCGACACCTTTTATTGGAGGTATATCTTTGTAAGAGAGTTCGATCCCTATATTCTTCTACACGAGCTGTTTCATGCCTTTTTGTTCCGGAAGGGCCATTCAAGAGACTGGGTCATGAGGGGTGCAAGGCCTTCCTACGGTAGCGAGTGGTACTGGCTTACCCCGGAGGACAGAGGGGAGGTTCTCCGGAACAAATGGAGAGATTTTAATGTCATGCCGGCTACTGGGCAAGGAGAAAAGGAATCGAAAGAAAGCTGGTTTTACCACAAGATCGGGGCAGCCTGCCTCCAAAAGAGAGAGTTCGACCGAGCGATTTTATTCTTTGACAAATCTCTTGAGATAAACCCGGCATATGCAGAAGCTTACGAAACGCGGGGCACGACTTATAGTTCGAGAGAGCAATACGATCAAGCCATTGCCGATTTCGATAAGGCACTTGAGATCAACCCAAGGCTTGCTGAGGTTTACTTAGGTCGGGCAAAGGCTTATTACTTTAAGGGCGAATACGATAAATCCTGGGGAGACATTAAAAAGGCAGAAGATTTAGGCCATAAAATTCCTGCTGAATTTCTTGGCGATCTTGGTAGAGGGGGTAGAGACAAGTAGAGATTGATTAATTCAACTATGGATTGACTCATTCGGCGGTGCCAAGCCCTGCCTTTTAAGGCGGGGGAAAGAAGCACCGCTCAGGGTCAACCCTGAGCAAGTCCAGGCCTTCAGGACCTGGGAGTCGAAGGATTGACTTGTACCGTTTTACACCTTCTTGTATTAAAGAGGCACTTAGGTTAAATTTAAACCGACTTTCGAAAAACCCAAAGGGAAAGAAGGGAGATGAGAAGAGATGGAAAGAAAGAGGATCATCTGCATGTTTCTTTTCGTTGTTCTTGTTCTCGTTTTATCTTCATGCCACCCCCGTCATATTTCGGATATTAAACCTAACATGACGAAAGAAGAAGTGGCTTCTTTGTGGGGGAAAACACCCCTGATCAACACTAAGATTGTCGATGGGAAGACGATTGAAATCTGGGAATACCATTTTTTGAGCTCCAATTCTGCCTGTTCGGTCACTTTTTCTCAGGATAGAGTCATGAGTACGCAATGTCACCCTTTACAGGGGGAAAGGTATGGGTATTATTCGCGGTCAGACCAGGGCAAACCCGGAGCTCCTCCGGTTGAGCAGAACTTGATCCGTGAAGGTTTTTTTGCAACGAAGCTGGCCGAGGCACTGAAGATCGGAGAGTTTAAGAGCGAGGCAGAGGCCGAGGGTAAGTTGGCTTCGGTAGGTATTTTACCCAAAAACGGATGGATTGCCGATTATCCCTTGACGCCAAATGTGATTGCAGAGCTGGAAAATGCGATTGTTCAAGCTGCGGACTCCGGAAAGATAGCGATGAAGAGGGATGAGGCCGTAAAGTTGTTCAAGAATCTGGTGGTGGAGATCGAAAATGAGTATGCGCAAGCCGAACCTCCCCCTGGAAATCAATCCTATCCCGGATGGTATGTTTACCCTTACCCGTATCTTTATCCCTATTATTACCCATACCCCTACTATTTTGGCTATTATCGTTTCTATCACCACTACCCTTATTTCCGTCATTGGAGGTAACGTAGGGCCTTGCTTCTTTTGTAGACATTCTTATCGGCCCATCGGGCAGGGTCATCCTCAGCCACCTTTTCAGAGTTTCTTGAAACCTTCACTTCTTTAAGGTTCGAGGATGACATATATTGCGCCGATTCGATAGCGAGCATGTCCCCAAGTCTCAATCTCGTCGATAAATTCATCCTATAGAAGGGAGTGGCAGTGGATGAGCGCACCCAGGAAAGTCGCCGTCGTTACTGGAGCGGGCGCGGGAATTGGTAAGTGCACTGCGCTCGCGCTTTTGCGAGAGGGATATTCTGTCGTCCTGGCCGGGCGTCGTGTGGAGCCTTTAGAGAAGACCGTGAAAGAGGCCGGGCCGTTCGCGTCGCAAGCACTGGTTGTCCCTACGGACGTGAGCAAGCCTGAGGCTGTTCGCGCTCTGTTCGACAAGGCAAAGGAGGTCTTTGGCCGGGTTGACCTGCTGTTCAATAATGCGGGGACTAACGTGCCGCCAGTACCCCTGGAAGATTTAACCTATGAACAATGGAAATCTGTTATGGATGTCAATCTGACCGGAGCGTTTCTCTGTACCCAGGAGGCGTTCAGGCTCATGAAGAGTCAGACTCCCCGGGGTGGACGCATCATCAATAACGGCTCCGTCTCGGCTCACGCGCCACGACCCAACTCTGCCCCGTACACAGCCACTAAGCATGGGATAACGGGTCTTACAAAGGCAACGGCCCTTGATGGACGCAAGTACGATATTGCATGTGGCCAAATCGATATCGGAAACGCGAGGACTCAGATGACCGCAAAGATGAAGGAGGGTGTATTGCAGGCCAGTGAGGTCGTGGCCGTTGAGCCAACGATCGATGTTGAGCATGTGGCCCGTGCGGTAGTTTACATGGCAAGTCTGCCGTTGGATGCGAACGTCCAGTTCATGACCATCATGGCGACAAAGATGCCTTTCGTGGGGCGAGGATAAAACGAAACAATCAGTTAAGACGCTAAATCATTTTCTGAAATATTTCATGATCGCTCAGGCCGAGGGTGCGCCGTCGAACGTATCAAGCATCGCTCACGACGCTTCGATGGTTCCAGGGCTTGGGATGAATTTTTTTGTTTTCTTTATGCCCACGGGGCACACTTTGATACACATCCCGCAAGGCTTGTCGCATTCCTGAGTTTTTCTATCCCACCATTGGTAATGGGCACATTCGGACTTGTAGTACCTCCCAGACTTGGAATCCCATGCCTGAGCAGGGCACATCTTACGGCAGAGGTCACACTTTGTGCACAGGTCTGTTTTTAACAGCGGGTCCGCGATCAACTTCGCTTTTGTGAGGATCGATACGAAACGATTTTGCGGGCCGAATTGAGGTGTCAACACCAGATTGTTTCTCCCAAAGGTCCCAAGCCCTGCCAGGACCGCAGCATGACGATGGGAAATAACCCCCATTCTGGATTGCGGTTCATAGGGCGTTGTCGGTTGAACGACAAATGAGGCATATCCATGATCTTCCAAGAAAAGGGCAACCTCATAGGCAGCCTGGGAATTCGATGCGTTCAAGTGAGCAAACGTATGGTGTTTGTAACTCAAACGTTGTGCGGTCGGACTCAGCGTATCGATCATGCCCATCAAAAAGCGTCTCCCGAGGGAGATTACTGATTCACACCCGGGCAAGACCTCTGCGGGATGATGACCTTTCGGCGCGCCCTGAAATCTCTCAACAGGAGCAATGCCAATCATATCAGCTCCTTTGCTAATAGCCATCTTCTTGACATCCTTGGTAAGGTCTTTCTTCATCTTATTTTCCTTTCCGTTGGTGATCGGGTGAATTCTGCCGAGGACCTCCTAAGAACAATTCTTTAAATAATACCTTAATGTTTAAATCCCTGCAAGTTCGTCATGCCTCCGATGTTAATGCTAACCATGATCATTAACGTGTCGTACCTCAATAAAATCATTGACAAAAGTCTCAGAATCTGGTAAATTGTGTTAACGTTAACGCATAACCCTTGGAGGAGGGTCAATATGTCCGGAGATTACCAAAAGGAGTATGATACATCGATCACTAACCCTGAAGAATTTTGGGGCAGGGCAGCCCGAGAGATTCAATGGTATAAACCGTACCGCAAGGTCCTTGATGATTCTCATAAACCCTTTTACCGATGGTTTGTGGATGGGGAACTCAATACCTGTTACAACGCAGTCGATTATCATGTCGAGACGGGGAGAGGGGAACAGGTAGCTCTTATCTATGATAGCCCTGTTACCAATACGGTTCGAAGAATAACTTATCGAGAACTATTGGATCTTGTGTCGAGATTTTCAGGAGTCCTCTCTTCCCTTGGTGTAACGAAAGGGGACCGGGTCATCATCTATATGCCGATGATTCCGGAGGTTATCATCGCCATGCTGGCTTGTGCAAGGATTGGTGCCATCCACTCGGTGGTCTTTGGCGGGTTTGCGTCCCACGAGCTTGCGATCCGAATTGATGATGCCAAGCCGAAGGTTGTTATTTCTGCCTCATGTGGCATTGAGGGTCAAAAAGTGATCGAATATAAACCTCCACTTGAGAAAGCCATTGACCTGGCAAAACACAAACCAGAAAAGTGCATCATTTTTCAGCGTCCGCAGGCACGGGCTTCATTGAACCAGGAGAGAGACTGCGATTGGGAGGAAGCCATGGCCCATGCATCTCCTGTCGATTGCGTACCGGTCTCCTCCACGGACCCTCTCTACATTCTTTATACGTCCGGCACCACTGGAATTCCCAAAGGCGTGGTTCGTGACAACGGAGGTCATGCTGTTGCCCTCAAATGGAGTATGAAATATATCTATGGCGTTGAGCCCGGAGATGTGTTCTGGGCTGCATCGGATGTTGGCTGGGTTGTGGGTCACTCTTACATCGTCTATGCCCCCCTCCTCTACGGATGTACCACAATCATTTATGAAGGAAAGCCTGTTGGGACACCTGACGCCGGTGCCTTTTGGAGGGTCATCTCTGCCCACAAGGTGAAGGCATTTTTTACAGCACCCACGGCATTTAGAGCGATCAAAAAGGAGGACCCCCGAGGAGAACTTCTTAAGAAGTACGACCTCTCTCATTTGAAATACCTTTTCCTCGCCGGGGAACGACTCGACCCGGACACTTATTACTGGGCAAGCGGACTGCTGAAGAAACCCGTGATCGATCACTGGTGGCAGACCGAAACAGGATGGGCGATCGCATCGAATTATGCCGGGTTAGGACTCCTTCCGATCAAAGCCGGCTCTCCCACAAAACCGGTGCCAGGATATTTTATCGAAATTCTGGACAGCAACGAAAAGAAGCTTCCTGCGGAGGTCGAAGGAATCGTTGCCATCAAACTTCCTCTCCCACCAGGAAATCTGTTGACGCTATGGCAGGATGATGAGAAGTTTAAAACCTCTTATCTTGAGATGTTCAAGGGTTATTACTTCACCGGCGATGGAGGCTACGTCGATAAGGATGGATATATTTACATCATGGGAAGAGTGGATGATGTAATCAATGTCGCAGGGCATCGCCTTTCCACCGGAGCCATGGAAGAAGTCATTGCAAAACATCCGGATGTAGCTGAATGCGCCGTGGTCGGAAGAAAAGACGGCTTCAAGGGACAGCTCCCACTGGGTTTTGTGGTATTAAAGTCTGGCGTGAAAAGGGAGCCCAGTCTTATTGTCGGAGACCTGGTGCGGATGGTGAGAGATCAGATCGGAGCCTTTGCCTGCTTCAAGGAAGCCGTTGTGGTGAAACGTTTGCCCAAGACTCGCTCCGGAAAGATCTTGAGAGGAACGATGAGAAAGATGGCTGACGGAGAAACGTTCCGTGTTCCTCCAACGATTGATGACCCCGTCGTCCTGAAGGAAGTTGAGGACGCCCTAAAAGGAATTAAGTTGGCCGACTGAAGATCGGTTTTAGAACTTTCTGGTTTTCTTTGAAGCTTGAATAGATCGGGTCTGATCGTCTTGTTTATCGTTTAACTTCGTTTCTAAGCTCCCTCAGCACTTTTTCATATTCTTTTTTGACAAACTCTTCTCCATACTTTCTCTCCAGCCGGCGAACAGTGAAGTGCCCGCGGGCTGCAGCCTGAAAGTGCTTGATAAAAATGAGATTGATCACTGCCCCACCAAGCCCTCCGAGGATCGGTACCATCTCAGCAGCCATCTTATCCGTAACGAAGAGTCCGAAACGGGAAGCCAAATTAGCCATCATCCGGATCGCCATGGGCGTGCTTTCCTCCATAATCCCCCGCTCCCCTATGAATTCAGCAGCCTTCGACAGGGTCCGGGTCAGTGCTGCTCGAACTGCATAATAAGCTGTCTCCGCAGAATTGTCGCTTCTTGCCCTTCCACCTAAACCAAAAACAGTCATACATGCGAGACGGCTATCAACGGAGGAAATGTCTTCACCCTCACTTCTTGCGATGTCAGCAATGGAACGGAGCATCAGCGTTGTTGAGAACGGAAGTTCAAAGACAAGACCGGGGAGACCGAAAAAGCCTCCGATGGCCCCGCTCACGACGACCATCGCTTGATGGATGAATCGAAAGGGTCTATCACACTTCTTCTTATCCATGGTACACAGCGCGACGTAGAAAAGTTGCCCCACCGTGTTGGCGACCGTCTTTCCGATCGGTCGTCCAATCATTCTCGGCAGGGCATTGATCGTTGCTTCAATGGGATACCCAATCAGGTTCATCAACCGGATACCGATACCGGTATCCTCCAGAAGCATGACAGCTGTCTTGAGATTGTTGAAGTCTTTCTTTTCCATCCTGTCTTCGTCAATGGTTTAGGATTTCAGAGGAGCGGGACATAGCAACATCCGGACATTGTAGACTAAATCCCTCCTCGCCTCCCCGGCCTACCGGCAGGCAGGCTTTACAAAAGGTCCCGCCTTTCGCGGGATTTGGCAAAGAGGGGCCTGCCGGTAGGCAGGGGGAGATTTTCAGAAGATATGTCTTTTCAATTATGGACTCCTTAGTAACTATGTCCCGTATCACAGCGATGGCTCGTATTTTATAACAGGCCAGAAGTTTTTGGAAGCGGGAAGTTAGGGAGTTTTGTTCTGATCATATCGATTTCAAATGGTAATCCCTTCTGAAATTTGGTATTGTAAATCGCTGAAAAGGAGACCAAGGATGAAAAGGCTCAATCCTGCCTATGTGGAAACAGTTAAGTGCGCAGTCAATACCAGTTCTTATTTTAGTCTCATTTCCATGGAGATTAAAAACTTAGAACCCGGTCATACCCGCCTGGAAGTCCTGCTTGAGGAAAAGCATCACCACCCGTTTGGTATGGTACACGGTGGAGTTTTTGCGTCCCTTGTGGATGCTGCCGCCTATTGGGCTCTTTACCCTGAGTTGGATGAGGGAAAATGGCTGACGACAGTGGAAATGAAGTTGAACTTCCTGGCTCCCGCTCGCTCAGGAAAATTGATAGCAGAAGGGCGCAGGATTAAACTTGGCCAGACCCTGGGCTTAGGAGAGGCAACTGTGAAAGACGAAAAGGGCAGGCTTTTGGCTCATGGAACAGGGACCTTTATGATCGTTCCCGGGCAGGGTCTGCCTGAATCCCTTCCTCCCAAATTTCTTGATGGGGACCTTTAGTTAACTTTCGATTCAGCTATTTCGGCAGATTTGTTTGAGGAGGTGGCAACATGAGTAGGTCAGCAGAAATTGAATCGGATCGGGAAATAGCCTGTGTATTCCTGAACAGACCGGAAGCATTCAACGCTTTAAATATGGATATGGCTGAGTGCTTGGCGACCCATCTCATCGCATTATCGACGGATGAAAAAGTGCGCGGAATCGTTATCGCCGGTCGAGGGAAAGCCTTTTGTGCTGGCGGTGACCTGAAATGGGCACTTGCTTTCCCGCAGGGCCCTTCCTCTGCTTTTCATGAATTGGCGGGCCGTTTTCATCAAGCGATCCTTGAGATCCGCCGGATGCCCAAGCCAGTTATTGCCGCAATCAATGGGGTTGCGGCGGGTGGAGGATTTTCTTTAGCGTTAGCTTGCGATTTCAGGGTGATGTCCGAGGCTGCGCTCCTACGCCAGGCTTACACATCGAGTGGACTGAGCATTGACGGTGGGGGGACATTTACACTTCCGAGATTGGTTGGACTGGCTAAAGCATTGGAGATTGCAGCATTTGATAAACCTATTTCTTCTGACCAGGCTTTGTCATGGGGGCTGGTGACAAAGGTGGTCAAGGAAGGGGCTGCAATGGAAGAAGCTTTAAAGATGGCACACGAGCTTTCAAAAAGCTCCCTGAACTCTTTCGGATGGTCGAAACACCTCCTCACCGATTCTTTTAACAGTTCTCTTGAAGCACATATTGAAAGAGAACGAATGGGTCTATCTCTGTGCGCCACCCATCCGGATGGAAAGGAGGGGTTGAGCGCTTTTATAGAAAAACGTAAACCGACATTTTTCGCCAAGTAGATTCCAGTTTGTATTGAAGGAAGACACGCTAATGCCTTTCCTCTCTCCTAAAAAGGAAAGGAGGTATGTATCCCTGATGAAGACTGGTTGTGGCATAATGACATTCTTAATGACCTGCCTGTGTACGTCCATCCTGTTGATCAGCACCATGACTTCGGTTGATGCACAAGAAACACGGGCCTCAAAAGAACTGGATGCGAAAGTAGAAAAATTCCTGAATGAAAACCGGGGACGCTGGCACGACTGGAATGTGCCCTACGAAGACGGCAAAGTCTTATACAACCTGATCATCAAGAACAATTACAAAAGAGCACTGGAAATTGGCACATCGACGGGCCATTCCGCTATATGGATGGCCTGGGCACTGAGCAAGACGGGCGGCAGACTGATCACCATTGAAATCGATGAGGCCCGCTACAAAACTGCTCTTAGGAATTTCAAGAAGGCCGGAGTGGAAGAATTTATCGATGCCAGGTTGGGGGATGCCCATCAATTGGTGAAGGATTTAAAAGGACCTTTTGACTTTGTCTTTTCGGATGCCGATAAGGAATGGTACACGCAGTATTTTAGAGATGTGGACAAGAAACTGGCCGTGGGGGGTTGCTTCACAGCCCACAATGTGACCGACGGCTTTGGAGACGTGAAGGAATTTCTTGATTATATCAGGAGCGTTCCGAACTACGAGACCACGATCGACCGCTCCAGCCACTCAGGCATCTCCATCAGCTATAAAAAGTCGAACGCCCCTCTTTCTCACTAATTCCTTGGTTGTGTTTCTTATTCTGTTTCTGCGGTAATCAAGAGAATAGAAGTAGTTTTTCAAAGCTCTTCTGTTTTTTTTGACATGGACTAAGAACAGGTTCATCCTGTGGAATATCTCAGAACAAAAGGCACTAACGGAGGGAGGGTGGGTTAAATCAGTCCAGCGCGTCAAAAGCTCTTCCGTGCCCGTTCTTTTTCATTTAGAAATGCAAATCAAAATTCAGGATTGCATTCTAATAGCGAAGGAGCCTGATCTTATAAAATAGTTCTGGAAAATCAAATGGTTAATTTGATTTGGCCCGAAACCGGTGAAACCATTCCAGCCCTTATTTGAGTCATTTTCCAAAAAAAAAATTTAAAAAGACTTGACAATTAACCTACACTGTAGTATCCTACTTTATAGGATAAATTACTCGGTGGTGAGGACCCATGAATGCATATTGAATACCTATATTGGAAAGATCACATTGTGGAAAAAATTATTGAAAGACATGGCGTAACCCCAGATGAGGTGGAAGAGGTTATCCATGAGGGAAACCCAGAGATACGGAAATCTGGCAAAATCCGATATCTCATGTGGGGCCAAAGTTACGCTGGGCGGTACTTATTTATTGTTTTGGAGGAAGAATCCCAAGGAGTTTTCGTACCACTGACGGCGAGGGAGATGACAGAATCAGAAAAGAGAGCTTTTAAAAAACGTCAAGGGTCTAATTATTGAAAAACCTTACTGACCACTCAATGGTCGGGCCTTTTTGAATATAAAAGGAGGAGACAGTGAAAGCACTAAAGCTACCTAACAATAAAGATCAGGAACGTTTGTTTGACGAAGAGTCATGTGAATACTGGGATGAGCATGATTCTTCTCAGATGCTAGAAACCGGTGAAAGAATAAAACTTGAGATTGCCAGACCCGAATATGTTTGTGAGAGTTGCAAGTCTTCCCGAATTCGCAGACGGATAATTGATATTCCTATCCTTGGTGGCAAAGTCGTATTAAAAAGGATGAAAACTTTTTATTGTGCGGACTGCGGAACTTCCTTAGTAGAAGAAGGGAGTCTGAAGGAGTTGAGGGATGAATTCCGCCATCTATCGACGCTGGATGCCAATACTCTTTTGAGTTCTGTGAAAGATGGGTTAACTTTTCATGATAAGAAATGGAAAGAAAAAACAAATGAGAGAAAGGTTATTTCTATCTATTTTCCAACAAAAGAGGGAATTCCAGCAAAAGCACAAATTTCCTTAGTCGTTTCAGATCCGCTTTATCCAAGACTACGGGTGCTGACAAGTGAAGCTGTTCGCAACATGCTCGGCTTACAATATCTTGAAGACTTAGAAAGCGAAGCAAACGGACAAAATCGCACAATCAGCCAGTATCTTAAACTTGAGTTAGCCAAACTCTTACTTGGCGATTCTTCCAAGCCTAGCGTAGAAAAGGTGAGCGAGCAAGAAAAGGAAGAACATCTTCATTCCAGAGCGCGAATCCTCACCATTGTTCCACGAAAAGTGGGATCGAATTATTTTCCGGATCAATCAAATGCTCAATATAAACTAGCTGCAAGAGCAGAGGAACGTGAAGTTTATCTTCTAGAAACGGAAGACAAGAACTTTATCGGGATCTTGAAGTATGATTATGGTGAAGCTTCTTTGTTCGTAGATGTTGTTAAAAACGCCATCAGTCTAAATGTTTTTGACGTGGAATTGTTTATGAACGATAAGCAAAAAGTGAACAGAGAGGGTTTAAGAATTCAAGATAACCGAATTCTGCTTCTTTCTGAAACGAAATATACAAGCCCAAGCGTCTCTAAAATCGTAATAAAAACGAGCAACGGAGGGAAAGATGGAAGAGAATGATTTCACTAACCTGCTTATGAGGTTGAAAAAGGTTCTTCGTGAAGCCTCACTTCTGTTGTCCTTCCAAAGAGATGAAAAAAAAGCAGAATTGGATGAATGTTTCAACAATGCATGTCACATTCTTTTCGATAACGACTTTTACCAAAATCTCTGGGACGAGAGCGTTCTTCTGCAATTGGACAGATTTTTCCAAGTCAAGCGGCCATTAGAAAAGATATATGGCCAGCGACTGAGGGTAATTGCAGAACGTACCATGACCGTTAAACGGATAAATGACTTGTTTTTTCTTGCCCTTATCAACGAGATAACGCCCGAAGAAGTTTGTGATAAATTAACCCTGCTTGCCCATGTTGACGAGGCTACCCTGTTAAAAATCAAGGCTTTCGACCGAATACAAGAGATCAGATCGAGCAAATTTTCAGCATCGGAAAAGCTTAAGGCCCTCGTCGAACATCTTATAAACGATATAGGCGTTAATTTTGGAGAAAAGGAACAAGACATAAAGCAAGTTATTGATTCTATTAAGATTCAAGAAATTCCGGGAAGAATAAATGCTCTTCTAGTTAACACCACAGGCAACGCAGGTACTCTCATTCCATTATCTATTCACCTAGAGGATGGAAGAGGTGATATACACTGTCTTGTCTCTGGGAGCGAGGACTTCAAGTTAGCAATTGACAGGGCCAAATCCGCGATGGTCAGCAATAAGTATCTCAGAAAAATAGATGACGTTACATATTCTTTGGATCTCACCGAGGCGGAGTACAGTGGGAATTCTATAGGATTGGCAGCTGCTATTGGAATGTATTCCGCTACCGCTAGGCAAGCCATTGACCCTTACACGGCGTTCACCGGAAACATAAACCTTGTGGGTAGTCAGTATAAGATCACTTCTGTTGAGGGAATTAAGGCTAAACTCGATGCTGCATTACTTTTCGGATGCCGGCGTATATTCGTTCCAAAAGAGAATATGCTCGAAGTTAGTACAGAGTTCAATACAAAATTGAAGATTATTTATGTTACTGACATTGCGGATGTCCTTTTGAAATTACAATCTTCTCTTGAACCCCTTATTGGAGATTCACGCCAGATTAGGAAGATAAATTTCTTGAATGGTTATTGCCAAGATCGTGGATGGGACCTGTGCTCATCGGAGGCAATTCAGGATGGGTTGCAGTTTACCGCGTCGCCTCCGCATCCGCCAGAGCTGAAAGTAACAATCTTCAACTCTGGAGCCCATTCCCCCAAAACACATCTGATAGCAGAGTTTCAAGAGATGCTTGACAAGCTTGGAGATTTCGACAAATCGAGAATCCCCCTCCAAAAAGTTGAACAAAAACCTTTTTTGATTAAAGATGCTGAGCTCAAACTCCAGATAAGGGAAAAGTTAGATGCGTTGAAACCGGTTGATAGTCGGCAAGAACAATACTGTGATTATTCTTATCGGTTTGAAGATGGGAAGGAGAAAATAACAATAAAACAATATACAAATGGAAAATTGCAATTGCAAGGCATTGGAGGAGAGTTGTATAAAAACATCCTCGATATTGTAATTACTTTATACAATCTCAAGTATCCCAATGCCCAGTTACCTCTTGACGACTACATAAGATATGAAGCTGAAGAAAGCTCGACCTCGAAGAGAGGATCTTTGGAAGCACTTCATCAGGCAAATATTCCATTACCGCATATTGGAACAGATGAATCAGGGAAAGGAGATTATTTTGGTCCTATGGTTATTGCAGGAATCTGGGTGGATGAGCCTACAAAGGCCAAACTTGAAGCTATGGGAATCAAAGATTCCAAATTGTTATCTGACAAACGTTGTCGAGAATTGGCGGCAAGAATTCGAACGACATGTAATGGGAAATTTGTAGAAGTAGAGTTACTGCCAGAACGATATAATGAATTATACGAAGAGTTTAAAAAAGAAGGGAAAAATCTTAACCACCTGCTGGCTTGGGGGCATGCTCGGGCCATAGAGAGCCTCCTTGAAAAGAATGTATGTACTCATGCTGTAGCTGACCAGTTTGGTGATGAGAAGCTAATAATTTCTAAGCTTATGGAGAAAAGCAGAAGATTGGAGCTCATTCAAACACCGAAGGGTGAGCGGTACATTGCAGTGGCGGCAGCCTCAATCTTAGCGCGGGATCGTTTTTTATCGCGCATGGATAAATTAGGCCAAGAATATTCTATCACTTTGCCGAAAGGAGCGTCTGATGCAGTTATTCATCCCGCTCGGCAAATTATTGATAAGAGGGGTAGTGCAGAGCTAAAAAAGGTCGCTAAACTCCACCATAAGACAACACAAAGAATCATTGAGCAAGGAAGGTAAGAATATGGAACAAGCGCCACAAATTGACCAGATGAACGAAAAGGAATCTATCGAAAAAGCGAAAACTTTGATGGCAGAAGAAAAATGGGGTGAAGCGATTGCCCTTTTAAACCCATTTAAAGAAGCAGGAAACCTTTCAACTGATGGCTTACATATTCTGGCTTATTGTTACTCCCGGAACAGGAAGTATGATGAGGCCATTAGGATCTACAAGGCTCTATGTGAAAGGTTCCCAAATGAGGCGAAATGGGTCTATTCTCTTGCCTATCAATATAAGAGCAAAAAGGATGTTCAAGCAGCCATCAAAGCTTACGAGAGGTGCCTAGAACTTTACCCAAAATGGCTAAAGGTACTTGAGGGGCTGGGACTACTTTATGAAGAAAATGGGTTTGCTGAGAGAGCTCTTGAATCCTATCGTAATGGTATCCAGGCATACAAGGCCATGAAGCCTGATCGACAGAAAGAAATGACGCCAATTTATTCTAAACTCGCTGCACGGGCAGCCAAACTAATATGTTCCGGTGGAAATGTGACTGAAACCGATAAAAATGAGGCAGAAAGTCTTTTTAGAGAAAGTATCACCGCTGATCCGGATAATCCTGATACATGGTATCGGTTGGGAGATTTTTATTTAGACCTTATGATTGAAAGGGTATGGGATGAACTGTTGGCGGGCGTTAACCACATGCTACGAGAACTTCGAGATTTTGCCCTTCGGGCCGCCCTGCGCGACTTGGGGGCGCTGGGCTAAAATCTCTCCGCTCTCTACCCGGATGTGGATTA
>Ga0315282_10004346_pt1 | contig 24691 bp, 21 predicted proteins | sample YL17G07_20_MG_FD_203693 | JGI IMG/M metagenome (GOLD analysis project Ga0315282, IMG submission 203693) | Sediment microbial communities from Yellowstone Lake, YNP, Wyoming, USA - YL17G07_20 | ecosystem: Environmental > Aquatic > Freshwater > Lake > Sediment | place: USA: Wyoming | collected... | reverse complement strand
CAGGGCCCGCCACTTCTGTAACGCCGTGCACGGCGTCTGGCGCCGCTCTACTCCTCCGTCTTGCTCGCATCCTCTGTCAGGCGGATGATCTTGTACCCACCGCGCGAGCGATCCCACACGAGGATGCACAGGAAGGCAGCCAGGACGATGATCGGGAGGGGGGTGATGTACCGCATCGAGAGCTCGGGCTGGCCGGTCACATCGCTAATGCGGCCCATGATCGGGGCGGCGAATCCGGCTCCGACGTTGCCGATGCAACCCACCAGCCCCAGGCCTACCGCGCCCGTCTTGGGGAACCGCTCGGAAGCCATCCCCAGCATGGTCGGCCAGAAGAAGCAGACGCCAAGACCGAAGATGAAGGACGCGCCGTACGCCATGCCGGCCCCGGTGGCGAAGCTGATCGCCCACAGCCCGACGGCGGCGAGGGCGGCCCCAGCCACCATGATGCCGGGAGGCGAGATCGCATGGGCGAGCGGCCCCGCGAAGAACCGACAGATGCACATCACGATGCTGATCCACGCGAGCACGAGGACGCCCTGGCCGGCCGTCTTGGACATGACGCTGGCCATCCAGGAGTTGGGACCGAGCTCGGTGGCCGCGGTGAGCATCATGCAGAACAGCAACATGAGGAAGGCCGGACGCATCGCGTCCTGCCACATCTCGCGAGCTGTGACACCGGACGTTACCCGCTCGGTCTCGGGGAGCTTGAGACCCGCGAACATGACGCCGTAGATCGCCACAGGCACCAGGATGATGGCCATCTTCGCCTGCCACAGATCGAGTGACAGGCTGCCTATGTGCAGCCCCATCATGCCCGATTGGGTCATGGCCCAGGCTATGATGCTCCCGATGACGATGCCACCCGGAAACCACGCGTGGAGGGTGTTCAGCATGCCAACCTTGTTCTTGTGGTAAACGGTGGCGACGAGCGGGTTGATGGCCGCCTCGACAAGGCCGTTGCCGATGCCCATCGTGAGGGTCGCCGAGAACAGCAGCGGGAAGCTGGGCGCTGAGATCGTGAGGATGCAACCTACGGCGTGTGCGACAAACGCAAGGAGCATAACCCGCCCCATCTTGAGGATGTCGCACAAGGGCCCACCGAACAGGATCGCGCCCGCGAAGCCCCAGGCCCAGGCGTTGAGCACCCACCCGGTCTGCTGCTCGGTCATCTGGAAGACGCGCGTGAGATCGTTGGCGATGTCGCCTCGGATCGCGAAGCTCATCGCCGTCGCGATGAGGGCCATGCAGCTTGCCAGGAACATCATGCGCCGTTTGGCCACTGGTATGGTCTCGGGCGTCAGTGCAGCCGGGTCAGCCAACTCCCTACCTCCCTACAACGGATGACAGCTAGTAGCCGCAGTCGCGGAGCGCGCGACCGTTTCGGGACACCGTATTCCCCACCCGCCGCCCAGTCCCTGCGGGACGGGCGTCAACGAGGCGCAAAGACGGCGACGCGGCCCTCGCCGGTGTATACTGGCCGCCACGGACGCGCGGAGGCGATGGATATGGACACAGTAGGGCGCGCCCTGGGGTTCCCCGTCCTGCACGAAGTGGACGAGACCGGGATGTACGTGGCGAGCTGCCCGTTGATCCGGGGCTGCTACAGCCAGGGCGACACCCTTGCCGAGGCGGAAGGCAACATCCGCGAGTGCATCCTCCTGTGCTTGGAAGACATGGAGGAGCACGGCGAGGAGCTGCCCGCGCGAGTCGCGGGCACTGACGGAACCGGAGGGTAAGGTCATGTCCGTTTCGCGTCTCTTGGGCGGTCTGGGGGAGATGCTCTCCGGGCTCGGAGGGGTGCTGCAGCGCCTGGCGAGTACGCTGCCTGACGTCGGGGTAGTGGGCGGTAGCGGCAATGTCGTGATCGAGACTCGTCTGGTGTCGGGCTTCAAGCAGCTCGACGTGTCCGGTATCGGCGAGGTGACCGTCACCCAGGGGGACGTCGAATCCCTGGAGGTCGAAGCCGAAGACAACATCATGCCGTACATCGAGACAGAGGTGCGGGGCGACACGCTGGTCCTCGGCCTGCGGTCATCGACGCAGCAACCGTGCCCCAAGCCCACGAAGCCGGTTAAGTTCCAACTACAGGTGCGCGAAGTCGTCGGTCTCTCGGTGTCGGGCAGCGCCTCCGTCGCGTCGCCGTCGCTGTCCGTGCCGGAGTTGTCCATCGACATCAGTGGCGCCGCCTCAGTTGATGTCCAGCACATTCGGACGGAACGGCTGCGCTCCGCGATCTCCGGCTGCGGCTCCGTATCGCTAGCGGGCGAGGCCGACACGCAGGAACTCAAGATCAGTGGCGCCGGCAGCCTCGCGGCGCGTGACCTGGTCTCGCGCGTGTGCCATGTGGAGGTCAGCGGTACGGGTAGCGCGGTCGTGCATGCGAGTGAGACGCTCAAGCTCGACGTCAGCGGCGTGGCGTCGGTGTCATACGCCGGCGACCCAAGCGTCACCAAGCGCGTGGACGGGATGGCGAGCATCGAGCGTGTCAGCTAGGTTCCTACGCCGACGGCGGGCCATGCCCGTTGCATCGAAGTGGACCGCGACCCTTGTCGTCTCGTGTGCCGCCGTCTTCACCTGTGGGCCTGCGCTCGCCGGGATGAAGGTCTACTGGGGCGACGTGCACGGGCACACCGCCATCTCGGACGGCAAGGGCACGGTGGCCGACTACCTAACCTACGCTCGGGATGTCGCGAAGCTGGACTTCGTCATCCTCACCGACCACGACTTCGGAAACGCCTATCCCTGGCGTATGCCGAAGGAGGCCTGGCAGTCCATGCAGGAGACGGTGGACGCCTACACCGTACCCGGCAGGTTCGTCGCCATCGCCGGCTACGAGTGGACTTCTCAGGCGAAGTACTGGACCGACGTGAAGCAGGGAGAGGAGACGGAGCGCCTCTTCCCGGGACCGCCGATGCAGTATAACCACAAGGTAATCTACTTCCCCGCGCCCGTTGACTACCTCTTCAGCGCGAAAGACGCCGCCTACATGACTCCCAACCTGCTGGCGGCCGCGGTGCAGGCCGTGGGCGGGCTCATCGACAATGCACACCCGAGCGCGGACATCGAAGGCAGGGATCAGTTCGACTATGATCCCGCTTACTCGTCGGTGATCGTGAACACCGAGATCGGCTCGGACACCGTGTTCTACGGCGGCAAGACCTACGAGACGCGCACCGAGCAGGTCGTGCGCGGCTTCCTCAACAGCGGAGGCAAGACAGGATTCGTCAAGGGAACGGACTCCCACGAGGGGCATCCCGAGGCGCGGACGGGGGTCCTTGCCACGGCGCTTACGCGGGAGGCGATCTTCGAGGCGCTCGGCCATCGGCGCAACTACGCGGTGTCGAACGCCAGGATCGGGCTGAGTTTCAGTATCAACGGCCACCCCATGGGTGAGGAGATCGAGGTCGCCGGGCGGCCAAGGCTCGCCGTCGATGTGGTGGGTACCGACGACGTCGCCGAACTGGCCATCATCCGCGACGGCGCTGTTCTCACCTGTCGCCGCCCGGGCGTGAGGAGAGCCAGTTTCACGTTTGTGGACGCGAGGTTCGACGGCGACAGCTACTACTACGTGCGCGTGACCCAGGTCGACAAGGACGAGCACGGGAATCCGTCGCAGGCCTGGTCGAGCCCGATCTGGGTGAAGGCGAGGAAGCCGGCGTAGCGGCTCACATCCGTTTGTAGGACAGGTTCACCACCCCGGGGCGAGCGCGGATCTCCACTCGTGGCCCGATCTGCATGAGCTCCTCGCCCGTGGCCGCGTACTGCCCGCCGGCGTGGATGTCGCGAACGAGGTACCTTGCCTCCGGGTCGAGGCCCCGCAGCCGCAGCCTTGCTGCCTCGTATACGCTGTCCGCTCGCCGGAAGACCTGGACGACGCCGCCTTCGTACCGGCCGGCGTCATACTGCCAAGCGATCCACGCAGTCTTGTCGGTCGAGTATGGTGTCAGCGGGTAGAAGTCTCCGCGCGTCATCAGGACCGCGACCTGCTCCCACTCCTTTGCCATCGCGCGGAGCCGGTCGTAGGGCAGATCCGCCTTGGCGACATCCCAGGCTGTGGTGTTGGACGGCGCCGCATCGCTCCAGAACTCATAGGGATCCATCGACAGCGTCCCTGACCCGAAGAACGGGAACCACGAGGACAGGGCGTAGGTCATGCACTGCTGCGACACCGGTTCGAAGATGAGGTCGCTGCGGTGCTTGGGCACCGCGCGCCGCATCGTCTCGAGGTCGTTCCTGCGCCCTCCGGACGCGCAACTGTCGATCACCAGGCCGGGCTTACGCCTGAGGAGCTCATCCCAGTACGCCAGATAGCCGGTGACGTAGTGGTTCTCGGTGATGCCGCGCCGATCCGGGGCCTCCCCGTACTCCCAGTAGCTGAGGGGGTCGATGTTGAAGTCCTGGCGGTACAGGTCAATCGCTTCGCGCTCAAGGAATGCGCTCATGTGGTCGGTGAGCCACGCGCGCGCATCGGGGTTGCCGAGGTCGAACAGCCTCTGGGTTCCCTCAGGGCCGAGTAGCCACTCGGGGTGGTTCTCATAGAGCCACGTCCCGTTCACGACGCGCTCGGGCTCGAACCACACAAGCGTCTTGATGCCCAGCTTGTGTGCGTGATCGGAGATCGCTCGGAAGCCGCCGGGGAAGCGTTTGGTGTCGACCTCCCACGTGCCCGTGAAAGGCCATCCGTTCTCGTGCGATCCTTCGTACCACCCCGCGTCCATCCACCAGTAGTCGATGTGCAGATTCTCGCGCGAGAATCCGTCGATGTACTTGATCTGCTCCGCGGCATCGGAGTTCTCGAGGGTTTCACCGCGCATGTTCGCGTTCCACTGCCGCGACAGGTGTCCGCCCTCCGGGTGAGGCATGTTGTAGGTGCGCATCCAGTCGCGCCAGACGTTCTGTGCTCTGACCGAGTCGCCGCGCCAGAACTGCATCACTACCCGAGGCATGCGCACCTGCTCACCCGGGTGGAGCACGAAGTGGGTCGTCTCCTGTCCGCCGACAACGCGAACACCTGCATCGCCGTCGCGCTCGAAGTCGCAAGCCCACTGGCCCGGCCAGCCCAGAGCGAGGATGACCCCCTCGCCCAGCCACTCGAGGTCGAAGTACGGGAATGCGAACTGCGTGGGCCGCCCGCCGGTGGCGGCCAGGTGAAGCCGCTCGCCGGGCGGCAACGCGGTTGCGAGGGGCTCGTAGTTCGTGACCTTCAGGTCATCGCCGCGGTTGTGGTGCAGCACGAACTCCCCAGGCCCCGAGCCATCGACGGGATAGCGCGAGAACGTGGTGTCGATCGCCTTCAGGTTCTCGATCAGCGGCGTGTCGGCCGTTCCCTTGTTCGTGAGCGTGCACGTCCACTCCACGATTGGGTAGCCGCGGTACACCGTGATCTTGCAGCTCAGCTCGAGACCTGTCTCCGGGTCACGCCAGGCGGGGTTGTAGCCGAACCTGCTCGCGAGCGCGATGCCCTCGTCGCCCCAATGCTGCCACGTAGGAAGAAACTCGCGCGACGAGCGGCCCCCGTACGTGAACGAGAATGGCACCTCAGTCGGGAACGGCGGCCCGACTTGCCCCTCCACGATCGGGAGGTCGCCGAGGTGGATGATCGTCCCATCCTCCAGCTCGACGGCCGCCTCGGCCCAGTCGGCTTGATCGCATGATATTCCGTCTCCGCCGTCGTCCACCGACAGGACCAGCTCCGTGGCGCCAGCGAGAAGCACGGACACCGCGAGGGGCGGCTGCCCTTCGCGCATCACGTCGGACCGGAACAGCTCAGCGCCGCCGGCCGACACGGCGAACCTAACGGACCCACGGCCGCCGGATGTCATGAAGTTGGTCTGCACTCCGAGCTTGGCGCGGAACGATCGCCCGGGCTTTGGCAGCTTCGCGCGCACCTCACTCGGAGCATGGCAGAAGAGACCGTCGTAGTACACCTTGCCGCCAATGTGGAACGGCTCGCCGCACCATGAGTTGCGCAGCACCAGACCGTGATTCTCGACGACTGTCAGGCTTGCGTGCGCGGGGATGGCAGGCGAAGCCGCGAAAGGCATGGTCGCAGGCAGCCATCGATCCCGCTCGGCAAGCTCGGACGGAGTGGCCGATGAAGCCCTGGCCATGGCGATGCCTCCCAACAAGACGATGAGCAGTGCTGCCGGCCGGCTCATGGCAGGCCCCCTTCACACACGCGCTTGTGAGGAGCAAACTTCGGCGCGGACACGGAGCCGCCCTGTGTCGTATTGGGGTTCCAGTGCCCGAATGCGACCGATGCGAGGGAGGACCTCCGGATCATGCGCGTGTTCATCTCGGCGGACATCGAGGGAGTCAGCGGGATGGTTGACTGGAAGGACGAGGACCAGTTCGCCGCCCGGAACTGGATGACGGAGGACGTGAACGCGGCGATAGCCGGGGCGTTCGACGGCGGCGCCGCCTACGTCTGCGTACGCGACGCACACGGCCCCGCGCGGAACATCGTGCCCGACAGCCTCGACGCCAGGGCGGACCTCTGCCGTGGCTGGGGTCCTCAGTCAATGATGGTGGAGGGCGTGCGCGACGGGTACGACGCCCTGATGCTCGTCGGCTACCACGCTTGCGCCGGCACGGAGCGCGGCATCATGTCGCACAGTTGGTCGGGCATCCTGCGCGGGTTCTCGATCGACGGTGTGGCGATGGGTGAAGTGGGCCTGGCAGCAGTGGTGGCCGGTTCCGCCGACGTCCCCCTTGTGATGGTATCAGGCGACGACTGGCTGGCCGCCGAGGCCAAAGCGCTCGTCCCCGGGGTCCGTGCCGCGGTGGTCAAGTACGGCATCCGCCGGCTGGCGGGGCGCTGCCTGCCGCTTGAGAAGGCCCGCGCGCTCATTCGCGAGACTGCGGCCGCCGCAGTCGCCGTTGCTGAGCCGGGGGCCGCGCCGTACAAGGTCGCGTTCCCGGCGCGTGTGGAGCTGTCGTACCGGGACAAGGAGATGGCCCGCGCAGCGGCGAGGATACCCGGCACGGAGCGTAGCGGCGACTACTCGGTCGTGTCGCTGGTGGACTCCGTCGACGGCCTGCAGGACTTCTTCTACTGCTGCAACACGATCGCCGGCAGCGTGGCGTGACAATGAACTGAGGGAGCGCAGCCATGAAGGTCTACCTGATGACCGATCTCGAGGGAGTGGCCGGTGTCTGGGACTGGGACAACCGCGGCGAGCCCAACATGCCCGCCTACGAAGAGATGCTCCGGTCGCGCCGCCTGCTCACGGGCGAGGTGAACGCGGCCATGGCCGGGTTCTTCGACGGCGGAGCCACCGAGGTGATCGTCAACGACGGCCACGGCGCCGGCTACACTATCGACATCGAGGATGTCGATCCGCGCGCAAGGGTCATCCACGGCCAGGAGCGGCCCTTCTGGCTGGCGCTGCTCGACGAGACCTGCGCGGCGACCGCTATCGTCGGAGCGCACGCCAAAGCCTGCACCGATGGCGCGAACCTCTGTCACACAATGAGCCACACCACCGTGGCCGACTACTCCGTCAACGGTGTGTCGATGGGCGAGATCGGGTTGCAGGCGCTCATCGCCGGGCACTACGGTGTGCCCTTCATCTTCCTTTCGGGCGATGAGTACGCGTGCCGCGAGGTCGAGGAGCTCGTCCCCGGCGTCGGCACGGTGGCGACGAAGGCGGGGCTGTCGCGCCGGTCGGCCTGCACGCTCGCCCCACCCGAGGCGCGCATTCGCATCCGGCAGGGCGCTCGCGACGCTATGGGCTTGATCGGCACCTTGGAACCTCTGAGGCTCGAGCAGCCTCTGGTATTTCGAGAGCGGCGCATTCAGCCCGATGTGCACCCGGAGGCCGCCACCGGCGGCTGGCGTCGCATCAGCGAGTACGAGCGGGAGCTCGGGGCCGCTGACGTGATCGAGTTGATGTGCCTGATGTACGGGTACGAACGCCCTCGGTGACCCGGGTCCGAAGGATGTTGCCGGCCCTCCGCGAAAACAGCGCGAGTCTGGCGGGCTTTGAGCTTTGGCGCGCGCGGGGGCGTTGAGGAGTCAGCCCGCAGTGGAGAAGGTGTAGGACATGCGCATCTCCGGTCGCGCTAGGACGCAGGTGTTCGTGGCAGTGGCCGCCGTGTGTCTCGTGCCGTGCGCGGCAACAACCCAGACGCTCGCGCCCGACGAGCCCACCGTCGTCATCCAGCAGCCCGCGAACAACGCCGACGTCACCACTCTGGGCGTCGTCCTCACCGACATCCCCTTGGTTATCGCCTACAGCGCGCCCGCGGGCGCTGACAGGCTCGAGGTCCTGGTAGACGGGAAGCTGCAGTTCAAAGAGGACCTGGGTGGCCGGCGCAGCGGCACCGCATCCTACCTGTGGGACGTGACGCTCCACGGTCCCGGTGCCCACAAGATCGGCGCCGTCATCTACAGCGGTACCCAGAGCGCTTCGTCCGAAGTGACGGTTAACTACGGCGGCGGGGGCGCCGCGCCCCCACGGACCGGCGTGGCGTTCACTTCGCCCGCCGAGGGACAGGTCATCACAGGCGTAGCCACGTTTGACGTGCGGGTCGAGGGCGCGATCCCGACCTGGGTGATGTTCCTGCTCGACGAGCATCAGGTCGGCACCAGGGTCGGCGCCCCTCTCTCGATGGCGTTCGACACGTCGGGCTACTCCGACGGCACGCACGCGCTGCAGGCGATCGTCCGCACCGACAAGGGTCAGAAGCTCGAGAGCGAGATCCTGCATGTCGTGTTCCGCAACTCCCCGGTGACGGTTCCCGGGGGAGCCCCGGGCGAGGGGGGCGAGCCGGCTCTCCCTAAGGACGCCCTGCTGGTTGTCCCGCCGATCGACCCGAACCTGATGCAGGCGAGCGTGCCCGGCGCGGCGCCGACCGGAGGACTGGTCGTCCCGCCGCAGGTACCGGAGTTCATGATCGCCGAGCCGACCGCGGGCGTGGCATCCTCGGGCCCCGGGCCCGGCCCGGGCGGGCTGCCACCCCTTGAGAGCGAGATGGCTGAGGGGCCCGGCTGGAAGCCCCTGAGCCACCGCGAGGGCCCCGGGCCTACCCGGGGGCCCGGCCCCTCAGGTGGCAACAGCGTCAGGCCACTCGAGCCCGACCTCGCCGACCCCGGCAGCGGGGCGATGTGGCGCCCGCTGGGATCCACCCCGCCGACCACAGGCCCACCACAGCTACCCCAGCTCCAGCCGGGAATCGTCGATGAGGCGCCGGTCACGGTCCAGCCGAACGCGACAGACACGGATGACCCCAGGCCGGCTCAGGGCAGCGGGGCCGCGAGCACCGGTACGTCGATCCCCGAGCCTGAGCTTGCCGGGCCCGAGGGGGAGCAGAAGCACGCGGTTCCCGTCCGCTCGGCCGTGACCGGGACCGGCGGTTCAGGCCCGTCCACATCGCCCACCATCGGTCCCGGCCCGCCGGCTGAGCACGACATCGCCATTCGCGTTGGCATGGCGCAGCAGCCGTTGGCGGCCCCAGGTGTCGTGCGCTCGGGACTCTTGCTCGTGCCGCTTAACGCGCTAACAGAAGCGCTGTCCGGGCGGTGCTCGGTCGATGCCTCCACGGGCGGCGTCGTGGCGGAGTTCCAGGGCACGAGCCTTACGCTCCGACCCGGGTCCGATGTCGCCAGGTCGGGGGATCGAGGATTGCGTCTGGAGTGCTCGGTCGAGGACCGGGGCGGCGTGCTCTACGTTCCGTTCAGCGCGCTTCGCGATCTCTGGGGCCTCTCGCTTAGCCTGAGCCCCGGCGGCGCCGCCGCGGAGGTGATGTTCATACCGGGGCCGGGGGTGGAGTAGCGCGATCCCTCACGGCCCTCACCCCCGGGAGAGGGGTGCCGTAGGGGCTCGATGCGTCACACCCGCGATGGCGGGGTGAGGGCGAACGCCGCCACATTGGCCGCTCTTGGCTCGCACTCTTGCTGTATCATATGAGGCTCACGTGTACGCGCCCGGCGGCCGCCATGCCGCGGGGCGCTTTCTGCATTCATGCGGACTGGAGGAGCACCTTGCTGCTAGGCACGCAGAGAGTCCGAGACGACGGCACCCTGGAGATCGGCGGCGTCTCGGCGCCCGAGTTGGCGCGGCGTTTCGGCACCCCGCTGTATGTCGTCGACGAGTCCGACGTGAGGCGCTGCTGTCGCGAGTACCGCGATGGCCTAGCCGCAGCCTACCCCGGCCCGAGCGCGGTGGTGTACGCGAGCAAGGCGTTCCAGACCATGGCTCTGTGCAGAGTCGTCGACCAAGAGGGCCTCTGGCTCGACGTCGCCTCCGGCGGGGAGCTTCGCTGCGCGCTTAGCGCCGGCTTTCCCCCCGAGCGCTTGGTGCTGCATGGCAACAACAAGTCCTTGGTGGAGCTGTCGATGGCCGTCGAGGCGGGGGTCGCGCTGATCGACATAGACTGCTTCGAGGAGATCGACCGCATTGCGGCCGTTGCCGGCGGACGGCGCGTGCCGGCACTCCTCAGGTTGACTCCGGGCATCGAGTGCCACGTTCACGAGTGCGTGAGGACCGGACGGGCTGACTCGAAGTTCGGGCTCGGCATTGACGACGGCTCCGCGATGGAGGGTGTCAGGCGCGCGCTGGCCTGCCCTGAGGTCGACCTGCGTGGGTTCAACTGCCACATCGGGTCACAGATTCTTACCCTCGACGGATTCGCGGATGTGGTTCAGGTCATGCTCGACTTCTGCCGCCAGGCAAGGGGCGAGACCGGGCTCGTGCCGGTCGTGTTCAACATCGGGGGCGGCCTGGGCGTGCGTCACAGGAGCGACGAGCGTCCGCCCACGATCGCGGAGCTTACCGAGATGGCTGCCAGGGCTCTCGTGGACGGCTGGCGCGCGGCCGGGTTCTCCGATCTCCCGCTGCTGATGATGGAGCCCGGCAGGTCGATCGTCGGCGAGGCCGGCACGATCCTCTACACGGTGGGCGTGGTGAAGCACATCCACGGCATTCGCACGTACGTGGCGGTGGACGGCGGGCTGTCCGACAATCCCCGTCCGGCTCTGTACGGAGCGCGGTACACGGTGCTCGCCGCCAACAAGATGAGCGAGCCGGCAGATCTGATAGTCACGGTGGCCGGGAAGCATTGCGAGAGCGACACGCTCTTCCCGAACGTCCCGGTCCCCGCGAGCCTGTCGGTGGGCGACATTCTGGCCGTGCCGGCCTGCGGTGGGTATACTTTCGCAATGGCCTCCAACTACAATCGCTTCACCCGCCCGGCCGTGGTTCACGTCGTGGACGGCCAGGCGGAGGTCGTTGTCGAGCGTCAATCCCACGACCAACTCCTCATTGGAGAGTCGATCCCGGAGCGGCTGCGTTAGCCTCACATGGAAGTCATCGTCGGGCACCACGGAACCGATTTCGACTGCCTCGGCGCGATGATCGCGGCGAAGAAGCTGTACCCCAGGGCCACCTGTGTTCTGCCCGGTCGCGTCGATCGCAACGTCCGCGAGTTCCTCGATATATACGAGGACGAGTTCAACCTCGTCCGCGCCAAGGACATCGATCCCCTGGAGGTCGACAGGGTCATCGTGGTCGACACGAAGCACGCGCAGCGCCTAGGGGCACCTCTGAGCGACGTGGTGCGCGACGAGGCCGTCGGGGTCGTTATCTACGACCACCACCCCGTATCGGCCGGCGACATGACGGCCGATGAGCTGTACAACTCGCATGTCGGGGCGACTACCACCATGCTCGTGAGCGAGATCCGCGACCGCGAGATGCGGCTCACGCCGGTTGAGGCGACCGTCATGGCCCTGGGGATCTACGAGGACACGGGGAGTCTCTCCTATTCGACGACGACCGTCGAGGACGTGCTCGCGGTGGCGTTCTTGCTCGAGTGTGGCGCGGACCTCGATGTTGTGTCGCGTCATACCCGGTACACACTCTCGCAGGAGCAGCGCGAGGTGCTCAACCAGTTGATCCTCTCGGTCCAGCACGTGACCTTCTCGGGCGTCAAGGTCGCGATTGCGGAGGCCTCGGTGGATGACTACGTCGGCGATGTCGCGGTGTTGACAAACAAGCTCGCGGTGATCGAGAGCGTCGAAGCCCTGTTCACCCTCACCCAGGTGGGCGAGAGCGCGTACCTGGTGGGGCGCAGCAGAAGTGACTCGCTGGACGTCTCGGAGGTGTTGGGGCGCCTCGGGGGCGGGGGCCATCATCGCGCGGCCTCCGCGGTTCTCAAGGAACGAGACATCGGGCGCATCAGGCAGGACCTGCTCCAGCACATCGGCGAGTGTGTGCACCCTCCCCTTATTGCCAAGAGCATCATGTCCCACCCCGTGCGGATGGTTGAGGAGACCACCTCGATCGACGAGGCCAAGAAGGTCCTGCTCCGCTACGGGTACAGCGGCATCCTGGTCGGCCGGCAGGGAGCGGTGGCCGGGGTGATCGACCGCAAGGACCTTGACAAGGCTATCCACCACGGCCTGGGCCACGCGCCCGTCAAGTCCTGCATGAACACGCGGGTCGCGTTCGCGACTCCGGACACGCCCGTGCCGGAGCTTCAGGAGCTGCTCATCACGCACCGCGTCGGGCGTGTGCCCATCGCCGATGACGAGGGCAAGCTGGTCGGCATCGTCACGATGGCCGACCTTCGCGCCGGCACGCACAGCCCGAGTGGCGCCCAGCACCGAACGTACCACGGCGAGTGGTGTGGCGTTCAGGACGAGGCGAACACGCTTCGCGGACGCAAGGAGGACGGTCTGGCCGATCTCCTGCGCGAGCTGGGCAAGATCGCCGACGCGATGAGCGTGCCGGCCTTCCTGGTCGGCGGCGGCGCCAGGGACCTGTTGCTCGGAGCCCCGAGCATCGACGTCGACGTCCTCATCGAGGGAAACGCGATCCGGTTCGCCCAGCGGGCCGCGGACGAGCTCGGCGCTAAGCTCACCGCACACGAGAAGTTCGTCACCGCGGTCATGACGCTCTCGGACGGGCGCAAGATCGACGTCGCGAGCGCACGGACCGAGTTCTACGAGGCGCCTGCGGCCCTTCCTGAGGTGGAGGTCGAGCACTCCTCGCTGAAGGAGGACCTCTACAGGCGCGACTTCACCATCAATGCGATGGCCGTGCAGATCAACGAGTCCGCGTTCGGCGTCCTGTACGACTTCTTCGGGGGCCGCGCCGACCTCGAGCGCGGGCTGATCCGCGTGATGCACAGCCTGAGCTTCGTGGAGGATCCCACGCGTATCTTCCGCGCGGTCCGGTTCGAGCAGCGGCTGGGCTTCACCATCGAGCAGCAGACCGAGCAGCTCCTCGCCTACGCCCTCGAGAGCGAGCTCTTCTCGGCGCTCGCCAGCGAGAGGATCCGCGATGAGCTGATCCTGATGCTGTCGGAGTCGGACCCGATCCCGGCCGTGCACCGGATGTCGCATCTGGGCATCTGGGAGCACATACACGAGAAGATCGTGTTCGACAACCAGGCGCTCGACGAGCTCCGCCGAACATCCAAGGTTTTGGGTTGGCTGTCTTCACTGGCGGGCCCCATCGTGCCGACCCGCTGGCTCCTCTACCTGTGTCCGTTGCTGCGCTCAATGTCAGCCACCGAGATACGCGACGTAGCCAGGCGGCTGAGGCTGACCCGCGAAGACACGGAGCAGCTCTCCGACTCCGTGGGGACAGTTGAGTTCGTGCTGCCCGCGCTCGACTCTGACGAGTACGTGCGCCCGAGCCACGTCTACCGACTACTGGCCGACCAGTCCCCCCTGGTCATCGCGCGTCTGCTTGTCTGTGCGCAGCCCGGGGGCCCCGGCGAGGAGCGCATCATGCAGTACCTTTCGGAACACCGCGGGCTGAAGCTCACGGTCGGCGGCGCCGAGCTGAAGGCGCTGGGCTATGCGCCGGGCCCGGAGTACGGCCGTGTGCTCCACCAGCTACTGGCTGAGCGCGTGGACGGCCAGATCACGCCCGAGGATGAGAGGCGCCGGCTCGCCGAGATCGCGAAGGACGTGTTCGGCCCGGTGGCCGATGCGGCGCCAAGCGGAGTGAGGTAGGTAGATGCTTCTCAGAGCCTTCGAGCGAGGGTTCGACGCAGACACCACGCGGTTGCTCGCCGCGTACGCCATCAGCCTGATCTTCGCCATCACGCTGCATGAATTCGCGCACGCCGCCACGGCCGTCTGGGCGGGCGATAACACTCCCAAGGTGCAAGGGCGAGTGTCACTGAATCCTCTGAGCCACCTCGATCCGATAGGGTCGTTGATGATCCTGCTCGTCGGCTTCGGTTGGGGGCGGCCCGTTATGGTGAACCCGTACATCTTCCGCAACGTCAGGCGCGACATGATGCTCGTCGCAGGGGCGGGCCCGGCGATGAACCTCCTGCTCGCGCTGTTCGGCGCGGGGCTTCTCCACCTGGCGGCTTTCGCTGCTGCCGGGGACCTGATCGGGGGCCACTTCGCGGCAACGCTGTTCCTGCTCCTGGTGATCTGGGTGCACCTGAACCTCAGTCTTATGCTCTTCAACCTCATCCCGGTGGGACCGCTGGACGGCGTGAAGGTCGTGCAGTGGTTCCTGCCCGCCAAGACTGCCGAGAGGTTCTACGCGTTCAGCATGGTGTACGGCGGGATGCTGCTCATCGCGCTTGTCCTGATCATGAGCCAGTTTCCGGTCGTCGGAGACGTGCTTTTCTGGCCGGTCAACCAGCTTCTGGGGCTCCTGGTGCCGCGCCTGTTGTCGCAGACGTGATGTGGGGTCGAGGTGTGGGGTTCCCCTGGAAAGCCGGCGAGTAGGGTCCTCAGCGGCATGAGGCCGGTGGCGAGGCTGCACCTCGGCCACCTCGAGGGTGCGCTGCGCACCTGGACGCGGCTGCAGCATGAGTACGAGTGCTTCTTCGTTATTGCCGACCTGCACGCGCTCACGACGGGCGAGCACGACCGCGCGGAGACTCGGGCGCTGGTGCGGGAGATGCTCCTCGACTGGTACGCGGCCGGCGTCGACCCGGAGCATTGCCGGATGTTCGTGCAGTCCGACGTCCCGGAGCACGCGGAGCTGGCGCTGCTGCTCTCGATGGTGACGCCCGTCTCGTGGCTGGAGCGCTGCACGACCTACAGGGAGTGGCCGACCCAGCCGCAGATGGGGCGCTCGCCCGGCCTCGGACTCCTCGGGTACCCTGTTCTGCAGGCGGCCGACATTCTGGTGTACCGCGCCGATCTCGTGCCTGTCGGCAAGGACCAGACACAGCACCTCGAGATAACCCGGGACATCGCGGCGCGCTTCAACTCCATCTACGGCGAGGTCTTCCCGCTGCCGGCGCCGCTCTACTCGGACTTCCCTCTGCTGCCCGGCACCGACGGCCGCAAGATGGCGAAGGCCTATGGCAACACCATCCACATGGGTGACGCGCAGCCCGTTATGGAGCGGAAGATCGCGACGATGTTCACCGACCCGGCCAAGGTCTACAAGGGCGACAGAGGCCACCCGGACGTCTGTCCGGTGTTCACCCATCACCGCTGCTACAACGCGTCCCGCACCGGCGACATACGCGCCGGTTGCGAGAGCGGCGTGTTGGCCTGTGTGGACTGCAAGGCGGAGCTGTCGACCGTGATCGAGGCCGCGCTGGCGCCGCTTCGGGAGCGTCGGTCGACTTTGGCGTCCGACGAGACCGCGGTGGGCGACATACTCGCCAGGGGCGCGGCCGACGCACGGGTCGCGGCGGGCGAGACGCTCGCCCGTGTTCGGGAGGCGATGGGTCTGTGGACCATAGCACGGCCCTAGCAGGCTCCCTGTCGGATGCCGCCGTCCTGGATGAGGTAAGGCGGGAGGTCGCCCGACTCCGGCCGTACCAGATCGAGATCCCCATCTACGAGGGCCCGATGGACCTCCTGCTGTTCCTGGTGCAGCGGCGAGAGCTCGACGTCTACGACATCCCGATAGCCGAGATAACCGAGGAGTACTTCGAGTACCTAGTTCTGATGGAGGTGCTCGACATCGAGGTGGCGGGCGAGTTCCTCGTGATGGCCGCGACATTGCTGGTCATCAAGTCGAGGATGTTGCTCCCTCTCGATTCGATGGACGACCTGGAGGAGCTCGAGGAGCGAGAGGCGCAGGTCCTCGACCCGCGTGCCGAGCTCCAGCGCAAGCTGGCGGAGTACCAGGAGTTCCGCGACAGCGCGGAGTACCTGCGTGTCCGGGTAGAACGGCAGTCGCTGCTGCACGGCCGCGAGGGGGCCGACGCGGAGGAGCTCTCGGCGACCTCGATCCCGCTGGAATCGGTCTCGGTTTTCAACCTCCTGTCGGTGTTCAAGCAGATGCTGCTGCGTACCGTGGAAGAGGAGCCGCCCGTTCTCGAGCGCCCACCCTTCACGGTCGCGGACAAGATGAGCGCCGTCGTTCGAGCCGTCCGTCTGTTCCCTGACGGGCTCAGCTTCTTCCGGACCGTGTCGGAGCGCCCAACTCGGCTGGAGGTCATCGTAACGTTCCTTGCGATACTGGAACTCATCCGACGTAGTCGCGTCGTAGTGCGACAGAGGAGCCCGATGGCGGAGATGCTCATCTACGCAGGCCCGGAGCTGGCGTCCAATGGAGACTGACGAAGCGAAGCTGGCCCTCGAGTGCCTGCTGTTCGTTGGCAATGAGCCGCTGCCGCGGCAGGTCCTGTGCGACATCATCGAGGTCGGCCGGGAGACTCTGGACGAAGCCATCAAGGCGCTGACCGAGGATCTTGAGGGGCGCAGCCTGCAGGTGGTTGAGCTGGCCGGTGGGCTCAGGCTCATGACCAGGCCGCGCTTTCATCGCTACGTAGAGCGGCTGTTCGAGCCGCAGCCGGCGCGCATCAGCCGCGCGGGCCTCGAGTGTCTCGCGATCATCGCTTACCGACACCCGGTCACGCGCCCCGAGATCGACGCCATCCGCGGGGTCAACTCGGCCGGCGCGATGGACAGTCTGCTGCGCAAGGGGCTCATCAAGGAGGTCGGTCGGAAGGACGTGCCCGGCCGCCCGATCATGTACGTGACCACGCAGTTGTTCCTGGAGGTCGCGGGCCTGCGGGACCTGAAGGACCTACCCTCGGCGGAGTCGAAGTTGCCCCGCCACCTGCTCGACCGTCTGCCGGTCGAGCCCGATGAGAATGTAGAGCTACCACTCAGCTACCTTGATGATGCCGAACCCGTTGACGAGGCCGATGACGATGTGCCGTAGGGGCGAGCGGCAGCTCGCCCGCACCGGGCCTTCGGCGCGGGCGAGCTCCCGCTCGCCCATACTGTTGGCCCTCCTGCTGTGCGTCGGTCAGGCAGTCGCCGATCCGCCGCCGGTGCTCTCGGCTCGAACGGCGCTGGTAATGGACGCGTGGACGGGCGATGTGCTCTACGAGAAGGACGCCAGGACGCCGTACGCCATCGCCAGCCTCACGAAGATCATGACCGGCGTGGTCGTCCTGGAGCACGCCCAGCTCACCGACGTCGTCACCGTGTCAAAGGTCGCCGCCGAGACTGGGGAATCGAGTTGCGATCTCAAGGATGGCGAGAAGCTCAGCGTCGCGACGCTTCTGCGAATGGCCCTCATGCGGTCGGGCAACGACGCCGCCGTCGCCCTGGCCGTCCATGTCGGCGGCACCGTCGCCGGGTTCGCCGAGCTCATGAACCGGAAGGCTCAGGAACTGGGTCTCATGCAGTCGCACTTCACGAACCCTCACGGGCTGGACCAGGAGGGGCACCATCAGAGCGCCGGCGACCTCGCGAACCTGACTCGCTACGCCATGCTCAACTCGACCTTTGCGGAGATCGTCGCGACGCCCGAGCTGACGATCCCCAGGGCGGGCTACAAGGACGGGTACGTCATCAAGAACACCAACCACCTGCTCGGCACACGGCCGGACTGCATAGGCGTTAAGACCGGCTGGACCGGAAAGGCCGGCTATTGCCTGGTCGCGGCCGCGCAACGCGGGGCCCGGCGGTTCATCGCCGTCGTCATGGATTCCAAAGAACGCTTCCAAGAGAGCGACACGCTGCTCAACTGGGCGTTCGACACCTACGTCGAACGAGTGGTCGCCAGGGCCGGTGTGCCCGAGCTCGAGGTGCGCGTGGCCGGTGGGGCGACACCGACCGTCCCCGTCGCGCCGAGCGACACCGTCATGGCGGTGCTGAGGCGAGACCGACCTCTCCCCGGCCTCCGGTTCGTGCCTCAGCCGTGCGAGGCTCCGCTGGAGGCCGGTAGTGTCGTCGGGGAATTCGAGTTCGACTACCGCGGACAGGTCGTCCGTGTGCCTGCGGCGGCCACGTGCTCGTTGCGTCGGTCGTTCCTCGCGCTCGTACGCACGTGGCCGCTTAGCGGGCTGCTCGTCGGGTGCCTCGCGTCGGCAATGATTGGTGTAGCGGCCCTGAGACTGCCGGCGCGACGGCCGCGCGACCGACCGCGGGCCGCTGCGACTGAGGCGAGCTGGGCCGCGCGGCGCGTTGCGTAGGGGCTCAGACTCAAGCCACGGGCTTCAGCCCGTTGGTCACTGCTCAGCGGGCTGAAGCCCGCTGCTGGGCGGAGTCGGGCGCGTGTCCGGCGACGTGTTCACAAGCTGGGCCATTCGCGAGGCGCTCGCCGAGGAGATGCGGCGCGATGAGTCCGTCATCTTGCTCGGCGAGGACATCGCCGAGTACGGTGGCGCCTTCAAGGTCACCGAGGGGCTGCTGGCCGAGTTTGGCCCCGATCGGGTCATCAACACCCCTATCTCCGAGAACGGCTTTGTGGGCGTTGCGGTAGGCGCGGCGATGTGCGGGCTGCGGCCCGTCGTCGAGATCATGTTCATGGACTTCGTGACCCTCGCGATGGACCAGCTCGTGAACCACGCGGCGAAGTTCCACTTCATCTACGGCACACCGATCCCTATGGTCCTGAGGCTCCCGGCCGGGGCGGGCCGAGGGTACGGCGCCACGCACTCTCAGACCCTCGACTCATGGTTCATCTCGGTGCCGGGCCTCAAGGTCGTCGCGCCCTGGTCGGCGGCCGACGCCAAAGGCCTCCTCAAGACGGCCGTCCGGGACGACAACCCGGTGGTCTTCATCGAACACAAGCTGCTCTACCCGAAGAAGGGCCCGGTACCGGACGGCGACTATACAGTACCCTTCGGCAGGGCGAGCATCGTGCGCGAGGGCACGGACCTGACTATCGTTGCCTACTCGAAGATGGTCGACGAGGCGCTTGTCGCGGCGGACGCGCTCGCAGAGGCCGGCGCGTGCGCAGAGGTGATCGACCTCCGCAGCCTGCACCCGCTCGACGACGTGATGCTGGCCGAATCCGTCGCGAAGACGGGCCGAGCGGTACTAGTCGAGGAGGGCGTACGCCAGGGCGGCGTGATGGCCGAGGTAGCCTGCCGGATCATGGAGTCGGCCTTCGACTACCTGGAGGCGCCCATCATGCGCGTCGGGTCGGGCTTCGCCCCGGTCCCATGCGCCGAGAGCCTCGAGCGCGCGCTGTTGCCGTCAGCGGCGAACGTGCTAGCGGCGGCCAGGGCTGTACTGGGCAGATGACGGCACGCTGCCCACAAAGGTGAGGTGCCGGGCCCTCGCGTATACTCCTCAGCCGGTATTCGAGCCGGCTACGTGTTGTCGTCCCATCGTGCGTGAGAGGTGGTCGTACATGGCTGGCAGGCTCATGTGCGTGTGTTGTTGCCTGACCGCCGCGGCTCTGCTTACGGGCTGTTTCGGGAACCTGGCCGGCCTCATCTCGGGCGCCATAGGGTCCGGCGGAGAGAGCGGCGGCGGCAACGGTGGCGGTGGTGGTGGCGGGACCGGGTGCTACATCACAGGGGTGACGGTTACCCCTACCCCGGAGCAAGTCCTATCAGGCGGCGTCGTATCACTCCACTGCGCGGCCACGTCTCAGGGCTGCGAGGGCAAGGCCTTCACGTACGCATGGTCTGCGGACGGGGAAGGCGGGATACCGGGACCGCCTTCCCTCGGGTTCCGCCAGGCCTCAGATGAAGCCGGTAAGTTCAGCGGCGACGGAGCCGACGTCACGTGGGCCGCCCCAGACCCCGGTGAGGGCTTGTGGACAATCGCGTGCACGGTGGCGACGCCTGACGGTCAGCAGGGGCAGGGCACCGCCTCAGTGCGCGTCAACGACCCTCCCGTCGTCCAGACGATTACCGCCACTCCCGCTGAGGTGATGCCCGGGGAGCAGACGGCACTCGTGTGCGAGGCAGACGACCCGTCCTGGTGCCAGTATGAGTGGACGTGCCCCGCAGGGCGGTTCGACTGGGGGTCCACCGACTCCCAGACAGTGTGGACAGCCCCGTCGGAGCCAGGCGAGTATGAGGTGACGTGTACCGTCACGGACGATGGGGGCCTGACAGCGGCAGGCACAGTCAGCGTCGCCGTCCTGGCCCCCGGCGGCATTGGCATCACGATACAGGCGCTACGCTGACCGCGCTACCTTACGCGGGGGTGGTTCTGATGGCACATCGAATGGTGTTGTTGGCCGCGGCGGCCGCCGTATTCGGGCTCTGGCTGTCCGGGTGTTCGCAGAGCGTCCCCGGATCGCCGTCCGGTGCGACAGGCGGCCTGGCGTTCCGCGTGGCGTGGCCCGAGGCGGTCGCCGAGGTCATTCCGGCGGCCACCACAAGCATCGCTCTCGAAGTGATTGACACGTCCCAGAGCGACCCCTGGGCCGGAGGCACCATACTGAGCACAGTCCTCACTCGCGACAACCCCCAGGCCAGCGTTGACGGCCTTCGTCCGGGGACGCCCTGGCGAGCGACCGCGACCGCGTACGCCGACCAGGGCGGCTGGGGCGGCGTAACGATCGCGACGGGCGCCGTAACCGGCACGATAGCCGCCGGTGAGGTGACCCCGGTGGCGCTGATGATGAACAGCACCGTCTCCGCCGTCGACGTCCAGCCCGAGCAGCCGGCGGCCTTCGTCGGCGGGACCGTTCAGCTCACAGCGACCGCCACCGACAGCGCGAGCAACGTCTTGGTCGTCGCGCCGGGCGCCTGGACCTGGGCGAGCAGCGTGCCGGGCCGCGCCACTGTTGACTCCTCCGGCATGGCGACGGGTGTGTCCATGGGTCGATCCCTGCTGACCGCCACCTACAGCGAGGACCCCGCCATCTCTCCGCATGACTCCGTCCAGGTCAGTGTGGTGGGGCTGTGGGGCACATGGGGTAGCGGACCCGGACAGCTCGACATCCCAGGCGCGATCGCCACGGATTCGGACGGTAACGTGCTTGTGACAGAGGTCGGCAACGACCGCGTGCAGGTGTTCGACGCTGACGGGCAGTCCCTGCGCACTTGGGGTACGAACGGTTCAGACAACGGGCAGTTCACGGATCCGGGCGGAGTGGCCGTAGGCCGGTCGGGCTACGTTTATGTCCTCGATTCCGGGAACTACCGCGTGCAGAAGTTCACATCGATCGGCGGCTTCCTCCGCGCGTGGGGGCAGCTCGGCTATGAAGGCAGTCCCGGTCAGTTCGTAGTGCCTGCCGGCATCGCGGTTGATCTGTCGGAGAACGTGTATGTTACAGACGCCTCGCTCTGCACGGTCCAGAAGTTCGACTGCAACGGCGTGTTCCTCGCGTCTTGGGGTGCCTACGGCACCGCCAACGGGCAGTTCTCCGGGCCGCAGGGCATCTCAGTTGACCGCTCAGGCAACGTCTACGTAGCGGACAGCGGGAACAGCCGCATCCAGAAGTTCGGCTCGTCCGGGACCTTCGTTGCCAAGTGGGGTCCGCCAGGCAGCGGGCCGGGGGAGTTCTACGGGCCCACCGGCGTCGTCGCGGACAGCTCAGGCAATGTGTGGGTCGCCGACGCGGGCAACTGCCGCATACAGAAGCTCACGGACACGGGGACCTTCGTCGCGCAGTGGGGAACCGGGTACTGGGGGAACGCGGCGGGGCAGCTTGGCAGCAGCTTCTCGATCGGGGTCGCCGAGGACGGCCGCGTCTACGTGGCCGAAAGGGATGAGCACCGGGTGCAGTGCCTGCTGGGGAGCTTCTTCTAGTCACGTCTTGTCCGCGAGCGCTAGCAGCCCGTCCGCCAGCTCCTCGATGTACGCCCTCATGTGCAGCTTCTCGCGCCATTGGGCGGGGATGCCGTCCTCGCCGTAGTAGGCTCCCGCGAGCTGGCCGTAGACCGCGCCGGTAGTGTCCGCGTCATCGCCAAGGTTGGCCGCCAGCAGGCAGCCGTCACGGAAGTCCTCACTCCGGTGAAAGGCCCACAGTGCTGCCTCCAGCGAACGCACGACGTACCCTGTGCCCTTGATGTCGGGCGGGTCGCGCGTGACGAACGAACCGCGCGCGACCTCCTCGATCTCCGGCGCCAGCGGCTCCTCGTCCCACAGGCCGGGGACCGGCGAGTAGAGCGGCGCCAGGAGCTCGTTCTTGCACGCACCGCACAGCGCCCCGACAAGCAGGCCGCCGAGGTACCGGCAGGCATCGACGGCCGCGCCAGCGCCGTGCGTCGTGACGCTGCTCTCGGCGCAGAGACGGATCGCCTCTCGCGGCTGCCCCATGAATGCCATCGGAACGGGCGCGAGCCGCATGATGGAGCCGTTGCCGGCGGATCGCACATGGGTGGGGCCGCTGCGAGGGTCCCTGGTGCGCTCGAAGGCAACGAGCGCCTCTCGCGTCGTGTTGCCGATGTCGAAGCAGCGGCCGGTGCTGCTAAGATGCCCCTGGCGCCACCACCGCACGTAGCGGTCGAGCTGGTCCACTGCGTCGAAGCCTCCGAACTCGACCAGGCTCTCCGCGAGGCAAAGGGCCATCGAGGTGTCGTCGGTCCACTGGCCCGGTCGCAGGCCGAACGGCCCGCCTCCGAGCATGTCGGTGACCGGCTCGAACGTGCCCGGGGCGCGAAACTCGACGGCGGTGCCCACCGCGTCGCCGCAGGCAAGGCCGAGCAGGGCGCCGCGGAAGGGGGACAGCACCAAGAGTCCTCCTCGTCTCTGGCCCGGGGTGACGACGAGGCCGCGTGGCAGTCTCACGGACGCCACAGCATTCCCCGCTGGCCCCGGTGAACCACCTATCGTGGGGCCGTCGATGGTAGGCGATGGGATCGCAACCATGGGGTACCGAGAAGCACGGCAGCGGCCTCGTGGCTGCCCAGGAGCAAAGGCGAGTACCGGTTTGCCTGACCGGCCAAGCCGCCCTGTGGACCACCCCCTTGGCGGTGGTCGGCTATGTCCTCCTGCTAACCGTGCCGAACGGCCCTAGGCGCTGTGGACTGGTTCCTTGGCCGCGTCCAATGCGGCCACGTAGTAGCGCTCCAGACCCGCGGCCCGGTCCCTGACGTTGCTTAGGTACCGCTGGTCCACGTCGGCTTCGGTGAGAGCGGCAGACTGGACCGCCCGGGCATAGAGCGCCTGCACTCGCTCGGAGTACAACGGCCACACCCCGTTGCGGGTCAGTGCCGCCTCAAGGCTTGTCGTGTAGAGCACACTCGAAGCGTGGCAGATGGCCTCGGGGTCCTTGCTGTCCAGAGCCCAGGCCAACGCGTCGACAGCACTCTCGATGCCTATCTGCATCCAGTCCAACTCCTCCGTCCCCCAGACGGGCATCGCCTAGGGTCGTGATACCCGCCCGCGAGTGTCCACGAACCTCGAAGTAAGCTCGCCGCGCTTGCCGCTGCACAGCGTGTCTGTGGCCTCCCTGAAGAGATTGAACGTCTCCCTCGCCCTCCGTAGACAGCCATGGGCACGCAAGAGCGTCATACCCGGCTCGGCAACGGGCCGGCCGCTCTTGGGGTTCAGAACATCGTAGAGATCCTCCGTTGCGGCACAGAAGCTCTCCCCAGACATGACCACGAGCCGCAGGGCCTCGCATCCTTCGCCTGCCCTCTGAACAACAGCGGTCTGCCGAGCCGCAGCCGCCTTCTTGAGCAACGGCAGGGCGTTCTGGGCCAGTTGCTTCACCGCCTCCTCGGTGGCAAGGAACTCGCGCTCGAACTCTTCCTCGACAGCGCGGAGTAGGTCTCCCATTATGGCAGACGCATCCTGCAGGTCGCGAGCTAGGGCCGCGACTCCCGACAAGGCCGGAACGTCACACGCCGCTTCGGCCACCACCGAACACTCTTTGGAGCCGACCAGACCCAAGAGAGCGGAGTGAACGAGCGGCACCCCGTTCTTCGTGGAAAGCCGGGGCCGGCCGCCGACGCAGAACGGCCAGACACGAGCACACACAGCAATCATCAAGTATACCAGAGGAGACACGGCCAGCAAACCCAGAAGGAACGCCGTAGCTCTTACGCCCCATTGCCCGAACCTCGGACCCGCTTCCACCCAGCTTGCGCCGCCCAACGCCGCGCCCACCACTACGCCGAACCCCACAGATGACAGAACGTAGCCCAGGCTCCAGCGCCGCCCATCCTGGTCCCTCATCCGCTGATCCCTCGCCGGTCGGTATTGTCCAACGAGCGGAGATCACGCAGGTCGCCGCACTGCATGCATCGGGACCGGGCCGAGCCCTCGCCGGACTGCGCTTACTTCGTTGACCTCCCGAGGGCACCTCCTGCCCTGGTGCAACGTCAGCAGTACCCACTGGTTGGGCGTTCCGGGGTAGTGGAACGCGACGACCGACCGGCTCTACCGGGTAGCGGCGGGCCCGCACGCTCCGCATCGGGTGCTGCGCCTGCTCTATAGGCGGGCGGACGGATGTGATCGACCTCGTCCGGGTCCAGCCCTCGCTTCGGCACTTCCTCTCGGGCGTACGCGTACGACTCAGCGTATATGGGTCTATGGCGTTGTTCAGGAAGAACCCGGCCACACGCTCGGGCGTGTAGATCTCCACATCCCCCTCGGCCT
>Ga0315282_10004345_pt1 | contig 24694 bp, 21 predicted proteins | sample YL17G07_20_MG_FD_203693 | JGI IMG/M metagenome (GOLD analysis project Ga0315282, IMG submission 203693) | Sediment microbial communities from Yellowstone Lake, YNP, Wyoming, USA - YL17G07_20 | ecosystem: Environmental > Aquatic > Freshwater > Lake > Sediment | place: USA: Wyoming | collected... | reverse complement strand
GTTGATTTTAAAGAGAGGTGCTGTCCCAACAAACATACTACCGGTGGTTCTGTTGTTGTGAATGAGGCTTGACTTTCAACATAGAAGAATGCGGCCACCAATGGATGTTATGGGGAACCTTCGCCCGTATCAAGAATCAAGGTTGAGGAAGGGTTTGGGATTCCTTCACCAGATCACTTAGCGGAGGCCGCCCTGCCTTCGCCGAAGCGGCTTCGCGCAGGCAGGTCTAAAGTTTCTCCAACCCGCCCCTCTGCGTCCGCGCTTACCGAGGAAGGATGTGTTCCGTTATTGCCCGACCGGGTAGGTCTCTGAAGATGCTTCATCGGCCCAACCTTTTAGGGCTTGACCGCATAGGTCGCAAGGAAAACCAGAGTTTCAAAATCTCTTAGGGGCATCAACTCTGTTTGCCTCAACGCGGGCCTTATGAAGCCTCGCTGGGGATCTACCCGGTTATGGGCAAAGGAAAAAAACCAGGGGTAGACAAGATGATTTATTTGGTTGACGATTCATAAACTGTTTACTATATAGGAATAGGAGCAGGAGAGATCAAAATGGATGCAAGGATATGCATTATAGGAGCTGGGATATCGGGTCTCACGGCAGGATATCAATTGGTGAAAGCCGGCTTGAAACCAGTCATCTTCGAGAAAGAATCATTCGCCGGGGGAAGAATGAGTTCAGAAATTGTAGAAGGCTTTGTCATCGATAAAGGAGCTTACACCATTTCCGAATTTCACAGAAGCACGATACAGATGATCAGGGAAATTGGGATAGCTGAATGTCTTCGAGAAACATCCGCGACATCCTCCACTTTCAGCGAAGGGAAAGAGTATCAAATCAAGATCGGATCTCCCGTGGATTTCCTAAAGTACAGGCTTCTTTCAATGAAAAATAAGAAAGATATGGTCGATCTTTTCCTCTATGCTACCTCTTTGGGAAAATCATTAAATCTAAACAACCCCACAGAAAAGACGTTCGAATTAGAGAAAGAATCGGCAACAGAATATCTTCTGAGAGAATATGACGACCAAATCTTGGAATACATCGCCGATCCTATTTTTTGCGAAATTTTTTTAGGGACCCCGGAGAACAATTCTAAGGCGGCCTTTCTGGCCACTATCCGGAACTTGACGAAGTTCAAAATATTCAGTTTAGACCAGGGTCTGGGAATGCTGCCCGATCACTTAAGGGAAAAATTGGATGTGAAACTCAATTCACCTGTCGCCCGTATTCGCCCTCTGGCCGATCAGGGTCCGTATCAAGTCGACCTGGGCGGCGATTCTCGTGAGTCATTCATTTTCGACATCATTATTTTTGCCACCCCTCCGTCCGCCATCCTGGAAATATTCGAAGATTTATCGGTCGACATGAAAGAGCGCCTCAAGCAGGTTCATTATGCTCCCTCGGTGGTTGTCTCCATGGCCATGGACCAGCCATCTCCCAATGCTTCTTTTATTAACAATCTGCTCCGAAAGGATTTTAAGGTTCTTGGCAATCTTGTATTCGACCACCATAAGGGAATCAAACACGTCCCGCCTGGAAAAAGCCTTGTAACGGCGATTCTCCGCGAAGGCGCCAGCAGGACATTATTGGATGCATCTGAAGAGGCGATCAATCGACGAGTGATGGAAGAGCTGGATCGACTGTTCCACGGTTTTTCAAGGAAAGTGATTTTTTCAAGAATATACCGTTGGAAGGATGGTGCTGTTCAGCTCAAACCAGGTGCCTTACAACAACAGGGTTTAACTCGGAAAATCCTGGAGGATTGCTTTCATCATCTCTATTTCATCGGGGATGGGCTCTATCGATCAAGCATCGAGGTTCAAATCCATACCGCAGTCAATGCCGCAAGTCAAATCATAAAAAAATAGAAACCTTAGTCGACGTCCTCATTTGCCGGAAGGTCTCAGTTTAAGGAGCAACTTTTTCCGCAAACTGCTAACCTAAAATCTTTTTCAGCTCTTTTCGATCCTGGACCGGCGGCAGGCAGGTGAACCCCTTACAGACAAAAGCCGTTGGAACCTCCGGAATTCCTTTCTCCATCAGAAAAGGAAACCAGCTCCCTTCGATCGGTTCTCGAGGATCCCTCAGGCTCAGGATTTTGTTCGGAAGGTAACTGAGGTAAATTTCTTTGAGCATCGATTTTGTCTTGCGATCGTTCTTTGAACCGATAATCCCGATCTCTTGCAGACTTAAAAAGAAGGAGAGGCCGGACAGCATCGCGGTAAACCCAGAGGGACTCTGGTCAAAAAAGTGGTAAAAGAGATGGAGGATTTGCTCGGCCTTCTGTTTTAAAGATTCTTCCCCGGTCAGGTAGCCGAGCCTGATCAAGTTGAATACGGCAACGGAGTTGGCGGATGGGATGACATTGTCATAGGGGTTTTTTGAACGAGCAATCAAAGATTCATTCTCCCTGCCCGTAAAGAAGAAACCTCCGTTTCTTTCATCCCAGAATTGATGAATCATTCTCCGATTCAGGCCCTCTGCCTCTTTCAACCATTCCGTCTCAAAGGTGGCTTCATAAAGGTCGATGAGGGCTTGGATCAAAAAGGCATAATCTTCCGAATAGCCCATCACCTGCGATTTCCCTTTATTATACACCCTTATCAAGTTACCATCCTTCCTCATCTCCTGAAGGATGAAGCGGGCTGCCTCCTTTGCCCCGTTTAGGTATCGTTCCTTTCCAGTCACCTTAAATCCGTCAACAAAGCCCGAGATCATCAAACCATTCCAGGAGGCCAAAATCTTTTCGTCCCTGCCGGGTCTCGTTCTCTTCTCCCTTTCACCAAAGAGTTTTCTCCTTCCCTCTTCCAGTACTTTTTCCAAATCCGGGGCAGAAATCCCATACAGCTGAGAAACCTTTTCTAAAGTTGAGGCGACGCTGAGAACACTCGATCCTTCCTCAAAATTTCCCTGTTGCGTCACTCCATAGTAGGCACAAAAAGGAGTTCCTACCTCCTTGCCTAATACACCCTTGATCTCTTCCCTCGTCCAGACGTAAAACTTCCCTTCTACTCCTTCGCTATCCGCATCCTGAGTCGAGTAGAAACCACCTCCAGGGCTCTTCATCTCACGAAGGACATAATCGAGGATTTCTTCACCCGCACGGCGATACCTTTCCTTTTGGGTCGCCTGGAAGGCTTCGAAATAAATCCTTGAAAGCAGGGCGTTGTCATAGAGCATCTTTTCAAAATGTGGAATAAGCCATCGTTCATCCACAGAATAACGATGGAATCCTCCTCCTAACTGGTCGCAGATCCCACCATCGGCCATCTTCTCAAGCGTTTTTTCGACCATCTCAAGAGCCTTCTTTGAGCCCGTACTTTTCCAATGCCGGAGAAGAAGAGAAAGCGCCATGCTGTTCGGGAATTTTGGGGCCTTTCCGAATCCTCCATAGACGGGATCAAATTGACTCTCTAAAACATGATACGCCTTCGACAGAACCTTGTCGCTTAAGGTTTCCTGGGAAGGTACGATTTCGACGATCTGATGAAGGGTATCCTTCATCTGTCTCTCCATCTTCTTAATCTCTTCTTGATGCATCTTGTAATAGTCGGATACCGTAATGAGGACCTTGGGGAAACCCGGCATTCCGCCCCGATCTTCAGGAGGAAAATAGGTCCCTGCATGAAAGGGAACGAGGTCAGGCGTCAGAAAGACGGTCATCGGCCATCCCCCTGAACCGGTCATCACCTGGACGGCATTCATATAAAGTTCATCGAGGTCGGGTCGCTCCTCCCGATCCACCTTGATATTGATGAACCGCTCGTTCATGATTCTCGCAATCCCTTCATTCTCAAAAGACTCCTTTTCCATCACATGGCACCAATGGCAGGACGAGTAGCCAATGCTGAGGAGAATGGGCTTGTCTTCCTTTTTGGCACGAGTCAGAGCTTCCTCTCCCCACAGATACCAATCCACTGGATTGTGCGCGTGCTTTAAAAGATAAGGACTGGTCTCGTGAACCAGTCGATTCGTATATTTGTTTTCCATTCTTGACTCCCCAGATTATTTATAACGATTAGGATGACCGATAACAAGAGAAAAATGTTTTCTCATTTCCCGCCCCCCCCTAGCTCTGATTGATACGTTCGACGGCGCACCCTCGGCCTGAGCCTTTCGACAGGCTCAAGGCCCTGAGGTCAATCGAGGGGCTCGGGTCGAAGGCAAACCCCGATTTTTAAATCGGGGCTAAGAGCGCCGCTCAGTATCAACCCTGAGCATACCCCGGGTATCAGACCGTCGAAGGGTTGATTTCTCCATGCTAAACTATTTTCCTTGCTTCCCCCTCAAGAAAACCTAATATCCCCGCTCAACAGGATTAAGGGATCTTAATCCAAATCTAACCCAGCCTTAATTCCCTTTGAGCAATAATCAAGCAAAATGAAAATGGGCTTTCATCAGTCCAAAAGAGATGACATGAACCTACAAAAAATCTATAGAGGCCGTTTTGGTCTTTTAACTCTATTCTTTTCTATCTTTATCGCTCTCTCATTCGTGACAAGAACCGTCCTCCTCATCAAGGCCTGGCATCTCTTCCACCGATCTCTATGGCTCCTGATCAAAATTTATAGCGTCGGCTTTTTCTATGATGTCATCACGATGCTCTATTTTGCCATCCCGTTGGTTCTCTTTCTGATTTTTGTCCCGGACAAGGTATTTCGGCACCGATTTCATAAGCCTCTCATCGACCTTCTCTTCTTTATTACGATTTGCATAATGGTTTTTGACGGCGTTGCGGAATATTTTTTCTTTCACGAGTTCGGGACGCGGTTCAACTTTATCGCCATCGACTACCTCATTTACACCAGGGAATTAATCAATAATATGAAAGAATCTTATCCGCTTCTCCCTCTCTTCTCAGGCATGGCTCTCTTATCCTTCTTCATTCTTTTCTATGTCAGGAAATGGTTTATCCTTTCAACAGTGACTGGAAGCCTGTTTAAACAAAGATTGAAACATGGAACGATCTTTCTTTTACTGCCGATCCTCCCTCTGCTTTTCCTGGATTCATCACTCACCATTATCTCTTCCAATAATTACGCGAATGAACTTTCCGCCAATGGGATCTACAATCTCTTCGCCGCCTTCAGAAATAACCAAATCCATTACAAAACCTTTTACGCCTCCCTCGATGACCGAACGATCTTCAAAAATCTGAAAACATTGCTGGAAGAGAAAAACAACTCCTTGGCGAGGGAGGATCTATTTGATGTCACCCGGAAGATAAGACATTCTCAAAAGGAAAAACGACTGAACATTGCAGTCGTCGTTGTCGAAAGCCTCGGTTCAGAGTATCTGGGCGTCTTTGGACATCGAAGGGGTTTAACCCCGAACCTCGATCGAATGGCAGAGGAAGGTCTCTTTTTTACCAACCTGTACGCCACAGGAACGCGAACCGATAGAGGTCTCGAAGCGATCACTCTTTCCGTTCCCCCCACGCCGGGCAGGTCGATCGTGAAACGCGCGGACAACGAGGACATGTTCTCCTGGGGTTTGATCATGAAGGAGAGAGGCTATGATGCAAAATTTATTTATAGCGGATATGGATATTTTGATAACATGAACTACTTTTTCAGCCATAATGGATTTGAGGTCATTGATAGGAAAAACTTTTTCAAAAACGAGATTACCTTTGAGAATGCCTGGGGCGTCTGTGACGAAGACCTCTTTGATAAATGTATCAAAGAGTTTGACAAATCTTTTAAAAAGAATACTCCATTTTTCACGCTGATCCTCACCACCTCCAACCACAGACCTTTTACCTATCCCAGCGGTAGAATAGATATCCCCTCCCATTCGGGAAGAAAGGGGGCGGTCAAATACACCGACTTTGCGATCGGAAAGTTTATGAGAGACGCAAAGGACAAACCATGGTTTAAGGATACCCTGTTTGTGATCGTTGCCGACCACTGTGCTGGTTCAGCAGGGGAAACGGCTCTTCCGGCAAAAGGATACGAGATTCCCCTCTTGATTTACTCGCCTGCTCATATCGCGCCTCAGAAGATCGATAAACTCGCCAGTCAGATCGATATTGCTCCCACGACCCTTGGGCTTTTAAATTTTAGCTACAGGAGTAAATTTTTCGGTAAGGATATTTTAATAATGGAGCCGGACCAGGAAAGGGCGTTTATCGGAACTTATGAAAAGCTCGGATATGTGAAAAAGGACAGGTTGGTCGTCCTTGATGTCAAAAAAGAGGCAACTCTTTACCAATTTGATAGAAAGACAGGGAAAACGAAAAAACTACTCCCTGAACAGAATCTAATCAATGAAGCCATTAGTTACTACCAGGGAGCAGATTATGTCAATCAACACCGTCTCAACCGATGGGATCTCAGCGGAAAATAGAAATGGGATATTCTTCTCCAGAGAACAAAGCGTCTATCGGAAAAGTCTCAAAAAGTCAGATACCATTTCTTTCGACCCGCGTCATCAGGAATCGCCTTCGCTTCTTCTTCCTCTATTCTGCCTACCCGGATTTGCCTGGCGATTTTCTAAAATCACCTGATCAACGATTTCTCCGCACAGAACACATCTCCACCCCAAAAAGTGCTCATGGGGCCCGTAGAATCTTTCATAGACCATCAGACTACCGCAACGATGACACTTCATATGACACTCCTGAAATTGATTTCCCCCTTTAGCAAAAAATGTTTTTTAAGACATAATGGTTTTTTTGTCAAGGCCTCCCGGGCATTTGCCCGGGCACTTGCCCATCCCAAGTTTTCACAAGAAAGTTTTCGGAAAAGTCCTTGACGCAGAGGGGTCTGCCTTCGCCGGAGCGCCTGCCCGCCGCAAAAGGCTTTGGCAGGCGGGGCCTCGCGCAGGCAGGCCTAAAGTTTCCCCAACCCGCCCCTCTGTGTCCGAGCCTGCCGAGGGAGGATATGTTTCGTTATTGCCGACCGGGTGGGTCCCTGAAGAGGCTTCATCGGTCCCAAGGTTTTAGGGCTTGACTCCATGGGTTTCGAGGATAAAAAGGGAGCGAAACGCTGCCCGACGTTCAGACCGGGGTTTGAGCTCGCGATCAGGCAGTGACCGACTGCAGAGTCTTAAAAACTTTTAATCCAATTTTAATCCTCTTTTAATCTTCTCGTTGTAAAATGAAGACATAAAAAAACCAGTACACCAAACAAGTCACCTTCTTGTTTCACCCCCATTTGATGTACTGGTGGGGATCAGTTACTGCCCTCCTCTAACTGATCCCTTTTTTATTGAGCGATGATTGGAGGATAATTTACACGATTCGAAAGAAAAGAGTCAAGGATTTTTTGTTTCAACTGTCGCCCGGTTTCGTTGGAGATCCGGATTGCCAACTTGAAAAAGAGGAGGAGCCATAATCATTACGGAGGCAACTGATGAGCAGGAAAAATTATTTGATCGTCTCTATCGTTGTGGTCTTCCATTTTTTAATATCTACTTCAGTCGGCTTTGCGATAGGCGATGACAAGAACAGCCGGTCCTCGTTGAGAGGTCTTAAGAAATTGTCAGTGGTTGTCCAAATTGAAAAGCCGGCTTTAGACGATTTTAAGAAAGTTGGCCTTACTGAAGACCGGATTCGAACCGGTGTAGCGCTGAAACTTCAGGAAGCAAAAATCGACGTTATATATACGGAGGATCCATCGGCGGATACTCCGATTCTTCACGTGGAGCTGAATGGTTCGAATAGAAACGGCAAAACATTTTCATTTCTCATTGAGATTGAATTATGGCAGAAAAGCATTTTGAAGCGGGACCCTAAGGTCGAGGTGATCACGGGAACGTGGTCGACAGGGGTTTTCGGTTCAGGACCGCCTTCAACTATCGGAAATGACATTATGGGGTTGATTAACAGCACAATGGAAACTTTTGTCAAAGCCTACTTATCCGTAAATTCCTGAAGAAATCATCTCATTGCGGTTCCTGGAAATAGATCGCCTCCCCCGTCCCATTTGCTGAGAGATGAGGCATCCCTTCGCCTTTTCCGCGAGATCCTTTAATTCAGGATTTCCTTTCCCCTTCTGTTGTTCCGTCCCTCCAGGACGGCGCCAGCCCAAAGAACCGGTAAATCCTTTCCGTAAAAGCGGGATCTTTCAGATCGGAGACGTGAAACTCAGGGGCTCCAGTCAGGATCTCTTTGCTGACGTTCAGAACGAGAAATCCATTTTCGTAGTCATAAGAGGAAAAGGAGTTCACAGGGACGACAATCTCTTTTTCTCCTCCTTTTCCAAGAGAAAGGATGGCAAAGACGATATTTCCACTAGAAGAGTCCGTCAAAACATGTCTAACAGACCCAACATACTCGCCTTTCCAATTCTTGACCGCCAGGCCTTCCTCCTGGTTCCCAGCCGCATAGGCAATAGCCCCAAAGCTGAGAAAAATCACAACCGTCGCTAGCGCGAAGAATTTTCTCATATTTTCACCCCTTTCCAAACCGGAGTTTCCGGCATTTATCTTTATTCAAATTTAATCACTGCAATCCGTTCTTTCAAATGGAGTTGGATGAATGAGGCATGAGATGGAGAATGAGTCTGTCAGATTCCATCCCATTCAATACTAATCTTTTCCGATGGCAAAGGTATGATGAAGATTGGCTTTCGAGTTCGATGCAGTACCGCATTCGAGACACTCCCAAGGAAGGTGTGGGCCAGAAATCCCTTTCCGTGGGTCCCAAGGACAATCACATCGCAAGCTTCTTCATTCGCAGCATTTAGGATTTCTTCAGGAGGATGACCACGCCGGACGAGAATTTTGGAAACAAGTTCGATACATGGAGGACCAATTTGGGCCTCTGCTTTTTTACAAAACCCCTGTAAGTGTTTTTTGAGGTCTTCAACAGTCTCCTCCTGCTGCTTCCGTTCGGTCTCAGCCGTGATCCCTGCATAGGCTTCAGCATAAGGGGGAATGGGTTCAATAACATGCAAGATGACAATTCTCGCATCATGTCTTCTTGCCATATCGGTGGCAAACAGGAATGCATAAGAAGAGTTTTTACTCAAATCGGTAGCGTAAAGAATCTTTTTGATCTGTGGAATGATCATCCTTTTCTGTCTCCCTAACTAAATTTAGTAACTAAACCCAAAAATTCAAGACCAAGAGCGGAGGAATTCACCTCATTATCAGAGTGACTCATCTCCGCCTATTCAGCGATGCTTCCAATCCCACCCTCTCGCTTGATTAAATGGGAGGAGATGGATTGAAGTCGGTCGTCGATTTCAAGCGTGACTCCCATTTTTTCGAAAGCCTTAATAACGGCATTCTTGATCCGGTCTAAGGCTTCCATGTTCCAGTTAATTGGCATATCGGCCCCCACCTCGTTGAGGAAAGAAAACATTTCTTCATTGAAGTCATCTGACTCAATAATGATTTTTCGATTCATCATTTCTCCTCCTTCCGTTCTGGGTCCTTTCCGGGAATCACCAAGATAAGAAAGCCCAATCATTGTGATTCTTGTTGCTCCGGAAAGGGCAACAGAACTTGAATTTCATTTGGATCTGCGATCAGCACGTTTTAAGGGTGCCTTCATCTCGGAAAAGGTATTGACTCAAGGTGACATGACAGGTTTTATACTGCAGGAAATATTAAAAAAAGATTAAATCAAAATTAGGATTCTTTAACCTTGCTGATCTGGAATCTTAGCCCTTTGAGGCGTTAAGTATTTTGCAGGGGGTCATTCATGGCGTGCCAAGACGTGGCTTCCAGACTTCGCTTTCCTTACGGTTCGAAGCGTCCCCTGATGGAGGCGGCGGACAGACCAGTTATTGAGATGAAGACGTTTAAACCTTTGTGGAACACGACGGAATATATCAAAAGACACCCGGTCTACTTGTGCTTCCTCCCCTGCTTGCCGCGCTGGATATGTCGAGGCGTACTGCCTTTAACCAGGCGGGTACCGCCTCGAATTTGTCCCGTCCACAAAATGGTTATAAACATATAAATATCAAATTGTTATCCTCAATTAAACTTTTTTTCTTGACAAGCTCTTCACCCCCTTTTATAATTACATCATAGCTATTTTGTAATTAAAAACATTTTTTTGAAATTATCACTTGACAACTTTTAGACGCTTTATTATAAGTACATTGTGAAATAGTTAACTTGTAGCTATTAGACCTCTAATGGATGACATGATACAAAGAAAAGATCCAAAATTTGAGCTCCCGCCTTCTTCGATTAATATACAGAACAAGGTGAAGTTCGAGGTCTACGGCGAGGAGATGATCGAGAAAGAAGTTAAACAGAGTGGGAACAGTGGCCGGGTTTATCTTCCTCCGGAATGGGTGGGAAAACATGTCAAGATCATTCGGATCGAGTGAGAAGGAGATCGGGAGGGAGATCAAAATCCGGAAGATCAGGGCCGAAGACGTCCCTAAAATCGTCTCTATCCAGGAATCAATATTACAGAGAAAAATATCGAAAAAGTGGGTTCAAAAGGTAGAGGATCATCTTAAAAAACGAGGAGGCGTGGGTTTTGTCGCCTCAAAGGATGGTCAGGTGGTGGGTTTCATCATCGGCCAGGTCAAAGGGGAAGGATTTGGATTAGAGCAGAGCGGATGGATCGAGGTGGTAGGAGTTCACCCCCGGCAGATGGGGGTCGGAATTGGCAGGGCCTTGGCCGAAAAGCTTTTCCAGTTTTTTAAGAAGGAAGGAATTCGGGATATCCACACCGCCGTGCGCTGGGACGCTGGAGACATGCTTTCCTTCTTCAAGGCCATTGGATTTGACCGTTCAATTTTTATCAACCTTAGGAAACATCTGGACTGAAGCCTTCCGCCTAAAGGCAGAACCCTGAACCGTGCGGGTACAGGGGGGAGCTTCCGGGTTGGGTGCAACAGAACACGAACAACGTGCGCAGCGCAAGGCCATGGCTGCGGAGATACCTACAGGGGTTAAAAAATGAGGTACGCAGAGACAGGCTATAATTTAGAGATCGATCTATCCCGGGGGAGCATTGAGAGGGTAGAAACTGACCCAAAATTAACCGAACTTCATCTGGGGGGCCTCGGGACTAACACCAAGATATTATGGGATAGGGTTCCTCCTGAAACCGAGCCCTTTTCTCCTGATAATCTACTCGTATTCTCCACCGGTCTTTTATGCGGCACACCGGCTCCTGGCGCTAATCGTACCATTGTTACCACCTATTCTCCCCAGACTTTGTTAATGGGATATTCAATGATGGGAGGATTTTGGGCACCGGAATTGAAATATGCCGGTTATGACAAAGTAATCTTTCGCGGCAAATCCCCAAATCTGATTTATGTGTGGATAAACAATGACAAAGTAGAAATACGTGATGCCTCTCATTTGCGTGGTAAGGGCGCAGGTGAAACTGCAGATCTTATTCGACAGGAGTTGAAGGAGCCGAAAGCCCAGGTGGCTGCGATCGGCCTAGCCGGCGAAAATAGGGTCTATATGGCTTCCGTCGAGCAGGGCCGGTCCAGTGCCAGCCGACTCGGAATAGGCGCCGTCATGGGAGATAAAGGGATAAAGGCCATCGCTGTTCGTGGAACAAAGGACATCAATCTTGCCCGACCGGCTGAATTCATAAAGCTTTGCAACGAAGTGCTGCAATATATAAAAGCCCGAGAACAAAAGCCAGTTCCGGGGGTCATGCCCATTTTAGCCGGGCTGGGGTCACCGGCAGAGATGAAACTCGTTGATGAGGAGTGGCACACCCAGAATTTCATGTGGGGGAATGCCCGCGAACGGAAAAGAGATTATTGGAACAAGCAGATCGAAGAGAAGTGGAAGGAGACTCAGGAAACCGTGAGGACCCGGTTAATCAGTTGTTATAACTGTCCGATGAAATGCGGAGCATTAATTTCCGTCCCGGGAATCTCGACCTATATGATGAAGTGCTTCTCGAAACTGACTTACACCATGGCGGCCTTTTCAGACCTGGATTTTGGTTTTAGAATCGCTCAGCGTGCTACGGAGTATGGCGTGGACGGATTCTCAACCCCGCAAGTCATGGCTTTCGCCGTTGAGCTTAAAGAAGCCGGCATTTTGACTGACGCGGACTTTGCAGGATGCCCGTCCGACAGCGAGGGGAGATTTTACTGGTTACTTGACAGAATTGTTCGGCGAGAAGGGATAGGAGATATGTTGGCCAACGGCACTTATTGGGCGGCCCAACAGATTGGCAAGGGCGCAGAAGCCTATGCTCATAACAACATTAAGAAACATGAGCAGCTGCCCCTCAAGCTGGGAATGCTGAATCCCGTTTATTTTCTTATGTACTCTACCGGCGAGAAGATAAACATTACCCAAATCGAAGGGCAGTTCCCCCAGGCGCCTTTTCCTACGATGGAGGAGAGAGAAGACTTTGTAAAGGATTGGATCCAGGTCCCTGACGAAAAGTTTAAGCAATATCTTCTGGATTGGGAAATGCGCGGAGAACGCTCAAATCCATATTACCCAACGGTCGACATGTCCGTTGACATCGTTGACTGGCAAGAGATGATGCACTACATCGATGACGCCCTCGGGGTGTGCGCCGGTTTGTCGGCATTTCCCCTGAAGCCTCCCTATCATATACACAATTACCCTGCTTTCATCTCATCGGCCACCGGGATCGATATGGATGAAGCCGGACTAAAGCAAGTCTATAAGAGGAACCGAACTTTACTCAGGGCCGTCAACGTAAGAAGAGGCTTGAGGAGAGCTGATGAGAAGCCGCCTGAGGACCATTGGAAGAAAAGATTTCCCGAGCTCGAAGCTAAACTCTTAGATGCCTATTACAAATTTAAGGGATGGGATCATCAGGGTATTCCTACGAAGGAGACTTTACAGGAATTGGATTTGGCTTACATTGCCGAAGACTTAGAACAGAGAGGGATAATAAAAAATGAGTAAAGTTAAGAAGAAAGTCAAGACCATAAAGATCGATATTGAGAAATGCAATGGTTGCCGGGCCTGCGAGGTCGTCTGCTCCGCGTTTCACGCGAACCCAAAATATAGTAGCAATAATCCGGCGAGGTCTCGTATTCGGCTGATTCGTGAGCCGCTCAGAGACGTCTATCTCCCTGTATACGCGGGTGAGTATGCTAAAGCCGAATGTGCCGGCAGAGACAAATATGTGATCGACGGAAAGGAATACGAAGAGTGCGACTTCTGCAGGGCTTCCTGCCCATCCAGGGACATTTTCAAAGAACCCGATTCCGGTCTCCCCCTCAAATGCGATATGTGCGAAGACGATCCGCCACAAGAAAAGCCCTTGTGTGTTCAGTGGTGCATTAATGATGCCCTGACTTACGAAGAAAGGGAAGAGGAAGTAGAGGAAGAAGTGAAGCTGGATGACATGGAGGTCGGGTTGGAAACAATGGTAGATAAATATGGGCTGCAGAAGGTAATGGATACGGTTGCCCGAATGGCGAAGAAGGAATAAAAGAGATTTCTGAAAAAACCAAGAAATCTCTGAAATCGATGTAATCATATTTTAGAATCTCTGTAATCATGAGCGAAGAGGATTAATAAAGATCATGGAGATTGTACCCCTCGCCCCCTTCAAAGATGTGATCGATGGCCTAAAAGAGGCAGGCGGAGAAGCCTTCAAATTCTGCTATCAATGCGGAAAATGCGATACGGTGTGCCCGTGGAATCGCGTAAGAAAATTTCTTCTTCGTAGAATGATCAATCAGGCAAAATTTGGCGTGGTTCCTTTCGAATCCGAAGACCTATGGCTGTGTGCCACCTGCGGGAGGTGTGTCCAGCGGTGTCCCAGAGGCGTAGAAATAATCGACGTGATGCGGGCGATGCGCAGGCTGTTGGTGCCGGACGGTGTCGTTCCTGCGAGCATCCCGAATCTTCGGGGTGTCATGACAAGCATTGCCAGTGTCGGGAACCCCTTGCGGCAAGAACCGGAGGCCCGGACAAATTGGGCTAAAGATCTGTCTGTCAAACCGTTCACCGAGGGGACAGAGATCTTATATTTTCCCTGCTGCGTTCCCAGCTATGACCCGAGATTAAAGAAGGTGGCTCAAGCCACGGCCAATCTCCTCAATCAGGCAGGGGTAGATTTTGGGATCCTAGGTTCCAAGGAGAATTGCTGCGGTGAGAGTGTACGCAAAGTGGGCAACGAGGAATTATTCAAACGCTTGGCCAGGGAAAACATCAAGGCTTTTATCGAAAATGGGGTGAAGAAAATCGTTGCCTCTTCGCCTCATTGCTTCCACACCTTCAAGAACGAGTATTCCGAATTCAAGGTCAACTTCGAGGTGGTTCATGTCTCCCAATACTTATTCCAGCTGATGAAGGAGGGAAGACTTAAGCCCACCAAGGAATATGCGAAGAAAGTGACGTATCATGACCCGTGTTACCTGGGTCGGCATAATGGTATCTATGATGAACCCCGAGAGGTCTTGAAGAAGATACCCGGTTTGGAACTGATTGAGATGGCTGAGTCGCGGGAAAATAGTCTCTGTTGCGGAATGGGGGGAGGCAGGATTTGGATGGAGACTGCAAAGGAGGAAAGATTCTCCAACCTCAGACTGGAACAAGCGATCGGGGTTGGGGCTGAGGTGCTGGTCACTTCCTGCCCGTATTGCATCACCCAATTCGAGGACAGCAGGTTAACCCTGAAAGATAGTGAGGTCATACAGGTTAAGGACATCACGGAGATTCTCCAGGAAGTGATATAAGAAATGATTACACCGATTAGAAATGTGTTGAAGCGTCACAAAAATCTGTGTAATCATCTTTTAAAATCTGTGTAATCTCTTTTTACAGATGAGGACATAGAGAAGTGAAAAAAGAACTATCGGAACAAGAACAAAAGGAACAAATCGAACAGCTTTGTAAGAGTCTCGCGGAGAGTAATTTTGGAGACGTCATGGTTGTCGGTGGAGGGGTCAGCGGTGTTCAAGCCTCTCTTGATCTTGCCACGGCGGGCTTTAAGGTTTACCTGGTCGACAAGGCACCTGCCATTGGCGGCCATATGGCCCAGCTTGACAAGACCTTTCCGACCAATGACTGCTCCATCTGAATACTCGCGCCCAAACTGGTCGAGGTCGGCCGGCATCCCAATATCGAGGTCCTGACCTACACTGAAGTTGACAGTGTAGAGGGGGAAGCAGGAAACTTCAAGGTAACCCTGACTCGAAAGCCCAGATATATTTTAGAGAGCAAATGCACGGGCTGTACGACCTGCGTCGAATACTGCCCGGCCAAATACCCTGATCAATTTAATCAGGAGATATCGAAGAACAAAGCCGTCCACATCTACTTCGCTCAAGCCATTCCCCTGATCACGTATATCGACGAAAGCTGTCTTTACCTCAAAGAGAAGAAATGCCGCATTTGCGAATCTGTCTGTAAGAATAACGCCATCGATTTGAATCAAACGGCGAAGAAGGTAGAAGTAAAAGTAGCGGCAATCATTCTGTCTCCCGGCATTGAGGCATTTGATCCTAAGGTGGGGAATGAATATGGCTACGGAAAGATGCAGAACGTGGTCACCAGTATGGACTACGAACGGCTGTTATGCGCCACCGGGCCATACGAAGGTGAGATACTGCGTGCTTCCGACAAGAAGCATCCCCATAAACTCGCCTGGATTCAATGCATCGGTTCCAGACAGGCCAACCCCCAGCAGGAGGGTAACAGCTATTGTTCAGCCGTATGCTGCACGTATACCCAGAAACAGGTCATTTTGACAAAAGATCATGACGCAGGGGCAGAGTGTACGATCTTCCATAACGATATTCGTTCCTATGGGAAGGATTTTGAGCGATTCTTCCAGAGAACAGAGAGACTTCCCGGGATCCGATTTATAAGAAGCTACACATCCGTAGTCAAAGAGGACCCGGAAACCAAGAATGTCACCGTACGGTATTCTACGCCCGAGGATGGAGTAAAAGAGGAAGAATTCGATATGGTGGTGTTATCCGTTGGATTGAACCCTCCTTCTGATGCGAAGGCTCTGGCAAATAAGTTCGGCATCGAGCTCAATTCTCACGGATTCTGCAAGACCGATCCTGTTAATCCTATGGAGACCTGTCGCCCCGGAGTTTTTATAAGCGGAGCCTTCCAGGGTCCCACAGATATTCCCGAATCGGTTTTTACCGCCAGCGGAGCCGGCTCCCAATGTGGTGAACTCCTTGACTACCGGCGGGGGAAGCTGACCCAAGAAAAGGTATATCCGCCTGAAAGGGATGTCTCCAAAGAGGAGCCAAGGATAGGAGTCTTTGTGTGTCATTGTGGGGCGAATATCGGGAGGGTCGTCAATGTTCCTTCCGCAGTTGATTATGCCTTAACCCTACCCAACGTCGTCTATGCTCAGGAACAGCTGTTTTCATGTGCTGCTAATTGCATCAAAGAAATAACGGACACGACAAAGGAAAAAGGGCTCAATCGAGTGGTTGTCTCTGCCTGCAGCCCCAGGACCCTTGAACCTTTATTCCGGGCGACCCTTCGGGAGGCAGGGATCAATCAATATTACTACGAAATGGCGAATATTAGGGAACATAACTCCTGGGTCCACTCTAAAGAAAAAGAAGAAGCCACACAGAAGGCAAAGGATATCATCCGGATGTCGGTAGCACGGGCCTGCCATCTGGAGCCGTTACAGGAATTTGAACTGCCGGTCAACAAGACGGCGTTAGTGGTTGGTGGAGGTATCGCCGGTATGACTTGTGCTCTCTCCATAGCCAACCAGGGACATGAGGTTCACCTGGTGGAAAAGGATACAGACCTGGGGGGAATGGCACGAAGAATTCACACCACCCTGGAAGGACTGGATGTTCAGGCGTATCTGCGTGATCTCATAAAAAAGGTATATCAACACCCCTTGGTCCATGTTTATACGGATGCGACGATCACGGAGGCCGCCGGTTATGTCGGGAATTTCGTAACCACGGTGAAGTCTGAAAGAGGGGTCACAGAGATAAGACACGGCGCAGCCGTCATCGCTGTAGGTGCTGATGTATCTAAGCCTATCGAATACCTTTATGGAGAAGATGACAGGGTCATGACCCACCTTGAGCTGGAGGAGCAGATCAACAAAGCAGACGAAAAGGTCATTAACGCAAAAACTCTCGTGATGATCCAGTGCGTAGGCTGCAGAAATGAAGAGAGAAATTATTGCAGCCGGATATGTTGCAGCGAGTCTGTAAAGAACGCGCTGAAACTGAAAGAGATAAACCCCAAGATGGATATCTACATCCTCTTTCGGGATATGAGAACTTATGGATTTAGTGAGGATTATTACAGGGAAGCGGCAGATAAAGATGTGAAGTTTATCCGCTATGAACCGGAAGATAAACCTCAGGTGGAAGCGGGTGAGTCGGAGGAAGGTCGGCCCGTTCTAAAGGTTACCGCGACGGATTATATTTTAGGGCATAAGGTTGAAATAGATGCCGATATCGTAGCGTTGGCTGCTGCCATTATCCCCTCCCCGGCAAGCAAGGAGGTATCCCAACACTTCACGATACCTTTGGGCCAGGATGGTTTCTTCCAGGAGGCCCATGTCAAATTAAGGCCTGTTGAGTTTGCAGTGGACGGCATTTATCTTTGTGGAATGGCTCAGTATCCTAAGCTTATTCGGGAAGCGATTAACCACGCTTATGGAGCTGCAGGCCGGGTCTTAACGCTTCTCTCGCATGATACCGTTACCGCCTCCGGCTCTGTTTGCGAGGTCGATGAGAAGAAGTGTATGGGCTGCGGGGCATGTGCCTCAGCCTGTACGTATGGTGCCCTGGAGCTTCGTGAGACACGACAGGGCAAAAAGGCTTTCGTGAATCCTGTTCTCTGCAAAGGAGATGGTCTCTGTAACGCAAAGTGTCCCACAGGGGCGATTCAACTGAAGCACTTTAACGATGAAGAGATCTTAGCCGAAATTGACGCGGCCGCTGCAGACGCGTAGTAAAAAACGAATTACACGAATAACATCGAATTGCTCGAATAAAACCGAGTGAGCGAAAAAGAGGTTAAGGATAATTCGTGTCATTCGTTGTTATTAGTTGTATTCGATAAGGAGAACGAATGGGTACAGCACTTAAATTCAAGCCAAGGATCATCGGCTTCGTATGCCATTGGTGAGCATACGGCGCTGCTGACATGGCTGGAGTTTCCAGACTGCAATACACAACTGAAGCCAGGCTGGTCCGCGTCATGTGTTCCGGTAGAGTCGACCTCGAATTTGTACTCCGGGCCTTCTCGAATGGAATGGATGGGGTGTTTATCGGCGGTTGCCGTTTAAATGAATGTAATTATATCACTCATGGAAATTACCATGCGCTCAACATGGTGCTTCTCTGTAAAAAAATAATGGAACACATCGGTCTGAACCCGGAGAGGTTAAGGATCGAATTCATGTCCTCCGCCGAAGGAATCGTTTTTGCCGAAGTGATGAGTGAGTTTGGCAACAAGGTGAAGGAGTTAGGACCGCTCGGAAAAGGTGAGGGGATAGACCCGAATGAATTGAAGTCCAAACTTGCAGAAATTAGGAAGCTCGTCCCCTACATTAAGGTGGTGAAAAATGAGAAGCTGGCGTCACATCTTAAGAAGCCAGAGGAATATGACCAACTTTTCACCAAGGACGAGATAGACAAGCTGTTCAGCGAAGTCATCTCGTACTATATCGACCCGGAAAAGTGCCAGGCCTGTACGACTTGCGCCAAGAGATGCCCTGCAGCGGCGGTCATCAGTGCCAAGAACCAGATCCACGTGATCGATCAAGAGAAATGCATAAAATGCGGAACATGTTTTGAAGTCTGCCCCCCTAAATTTCGTGCAGTGACGGAGATTGTTGGTGCGCCTGTTCCGCCTCCTATTCCCGAAGAAAAAAGAACGATCGTCAGAAAGAGTAAAGAAAAATAAATAAAGAAGCGAATTACGCGAATGACAGCGAATGACTCGAATGAAACCGTAGTATCCGTGTTATTCGTTACCATTCGTGACATTCGAATCTATTTTCTACATAAACAGGAGGATTAGCTTTTGCCATCCCGAGAGGTATTCTGGAATATACCGTACGGTTATGTGATTTACGTCTTGGCAGCCATCGCTTTAGTCTTCTGGGTGGTCAATCTCTACGGGCGCTATAAGCTATGGCAGCTGGGCAAGCCGGATGACTGCTCTAAGAACATCGGCAAGAGAATACCGGTTTTCATTCGCACCACAATCGTAGATTTTTTAGGCCACCGGCGCTTTCTTCGCGATCCCTTTCCCGGGATGATGCACCTCCTTATCTTCTGGGGATTTCTCATACTCCTTCTGGCTTCGGGTGTTGATGCAGTAACCCATTACAGCGGCATTCATGTCAGAGGTACTCCCTACCTGTGGTTCAAGCTCATCTCTAATACTGGCGGCCTCCTGATTCTTATCGGGATCATCATGGCTGCCTTTCGCCGTTACGCCTTGAAACCCGAGAGGCTGAATACCATCCTCGACGACGGCATCGGCATGGCGTTGATTGCAGGGATGGTTATCACCGGTTTCATGGTTGAAGGGCTAAGGCAGGCAGCTACCGAGCTAAACAGTCACCCTGAGTGGGCAGTTTGGACCTTGGGCGGATTTGTCTCCGCCAAAGCCTTTGCCGGCATGAGCCAGGACTCGCTTTTGTTCTGGCACTGGTCTTTATGGTGGTTCCATTCTGTGCTCGTCCTCGCTGCCATCGTTTACTCCGCTCTGGCCTTTTCTAAATTACAGCATATTATCGTCTCTCCGCTGAATGTCTTTTTCCGCTCCCTGGGACCCGTGGGAGCCCCTGCCCCCATGGACATCGAAAACACGGAGACCTTTGGCGTTGGGGACATCAAGGATTTTACCTGGAAGCAGCTCCTTGACCTGGACGCCTGCACCAACTGCGGTCGCTGTCAGGATGCCTGCCCGGCGTGGGCCACGGGCAAACCCCTTTCGCCGAGGAAAGTCGTGCAGGACCTCAAGGTCCACATGCTGAAAGCAGTTAACAACCCGGCAAATCAACCCGAAAACGCCCCGGCCCTGATTGGGGAAGCACCCACTGAACCCGAAATCTGGGCATGCACCACCTGCGGTGCTTGCCAGGAGACATGCCCGGTCTATGTTGAACACATCATTAAGATCATTGACCTCAGGCGTAACCTGGTGCTGGCGCAAGAAAAGATGCCGGAAACTGCTCAGCTGATGCTCAGAAACATGCAGTCAAGAGGGCACCCATGGGCTGGAATCCAGTCGCTGAGGCTGAGGGGTGACTGGACGAATGACCTGGAGATTAAAATATTGGCTGAGGGCGATAACGCGAATACCCTATTCTGGGTAGGCTGCACCGGGGCTTTTGTCGAGCGTAATGTGGCAGCCACGCTTTCCATGACGAGGGTGCTGAAAGCGGCCGGAATCGATTTCGCGGTATTGGGCGAAGCAGAGACCTGCTGCGGTGACCCGGCACGAAGAGCAGGCTATGAGTTCCAGTTTCAGATCATGGCGGAGCAAAATATTGAAATTTTCAAAAGCTTCAACATTAAAGAGATCATCACTTCCTGTCCCCACTGCTACAATACGATTAAGAACGAGTATCCTAAGTACGGAGGCGATTTCAAGGTCGTTCACTACACCCAGCTCATTGCTGATTTAATCGGACAGGGCAGATTGAAACTGACCAATGAGTTGAATTCGAAACTCACCTATCAGGACCCCTGCTATTTAGGCCGTTATAACAGCGTCTATCAGGAGCCGCGCCGGATACTGGAAGCGATCCCCAGGGCAAAGCTTGAGGAGATGGAACGCTCGCGAGGCACGAGTTTTTGCTGCGGCGGCGGCGGCGGACACATGTGGATCGAGGAGCAGCCCGGCACGACAAAGATTAATCAAATGCGTCTCGAAGACGTTCTCAAGACCGGGGCTGACACTGTTGTGACTGCCTGCCCTTATTGTTTACAGATGTTCGAGGAGAGCATCGAACATAAAGGCATTAAGGACTCGTTGAAGGCAAAAGACCTTGTTGAAATAGTCGAAGAAGCAATGAAGTAGTAGATCCCAATAGCACGAATGACACGAATAGAACGAAAAAGAAGCGCACCAGCACATCGGAAGATCAGTGGGGAGGATATCATCCCCAGGATATCAGACGAAACCTGATGCCCCGATCACCTGATCATCTGCCAACTGATAGACTGGTATCCTGATACACGTGCTTTGGATTCGTGAAATTCGTCATCTTCATCATTCGTGGCATGCCCCTTGGGCACGAGGAGAGGAGTCGTATGAATATCATCGTCTGCATTAAACAAGTACCTGACCCTGAGATACCGCCGACCAAATTCAAGATCGACCCCGCGTCGAAACAGGTTATTCCTCCCGCCGGAGTGCCGCCTGTGATAAGCGTTTATGACGAGCGGGCGGTTGAGGCAGCATGCCGGCTCAAAGACAAGCACAAGGGGAAAATAACAGTGATCAGCATGGGGTCGGAGAAAGCCTCTGACGTGGTAAAGCACGCCATCGCGATGGGGGCCGACGAGGGGTTTCTTCTCCAGGATGCTGCATTCGAAAACCTGGATAGCTTCGGTACTGCTTATGTCCTGGGGAAAGCGATCCAGAAAATCGGCGCGTATGACCTGGTTCTGTGTGGCCGGCAGGCCGCTGACTGGGGCGCCGGTCAGGTTGGGTCTATTCTGGCCGAAATACTCGGCATCCCTGTCGTTACCCTCGCCTGCGATATCCAGGCAGCGGACAAGACGCTCAAGGTAAAGAGGATCGTGAGCGACGGCTTCGAGATGCTGGAAGCCCCTATGCCGAGCCTGGTTACGGTCAGCAGTGAGATTGGTCTGCCCCGTCTTCCCGCTGGAGTGCGCCTCATGATGGTTCGCAAAAAGCAGATTCCAATCTGGAAGGCGCAGGATATCGGGGCCGAGGCCCCGCAGCTGGACAAGGCGAACGCGCATACCGAGGTCACCGGTCTCTCTGTGCCGACCCGAAAGACCGAGTGTGAGATCGTTACCGGGAATACTCCCGGCGAGGCTGGAGCCAATTTAGCCGAGAAGCTTGCTAAGCTGATATGAGAGGATGGAAACGAATAGCACGAATGACAGCGAATGACGCGAATAGATCGAAAAGGAAGCGCATCAGTACATCAGAGGTCAGTGGGAAGGATATCAGCCCCAAGGATATCAGATTAAACCTGATGCCCTGATACCTGATAATCTGCGGACTGATACACTGGTATCCTGATACACGTGCTTTTTGTTCGCGTGACTCGTTATCACCGGATCATTCGTGGGAGGCCAACCGGCCATGACAATTAGAAATGAATGGAGGGACATTCAATGGATACTAAAGGTGTTTTGGTTTGTGGTGAGATCGCTGGAGGGAAACTCGCGCCAATCACGATAGAACTCCTTGGAATCGGAAGAAAGCTCGCCAATGAACTGGGCCAGGAATTGAGTGCCCTATTGATGGGTAGCAAAGCGGGTGGCCTGGGGCAGGAGGCAATCGCCTATGGGGCTGACAATGTCTATGTTGCCGAGGACGGTCTCTTGGATAATTATAACTCCGATGCCTACACTCAGGTTGCGGCTAACGTCTGCCAGAAAGCGCTTCCTTCTATCATGCTTCTTGGCCATACGGATATCGGTTGTGATTTAGCTCCGCGACTGAACGGTCGCTTAAAGGGCGGGCTGGCCATGGACTGCCTGGCGTTATCCATTGACCCGGCGACCAAGCTCCTGGTCTCGACCCGACCTATCTTTGGCGGTAATGCCCACGCCACGATGGTATCAAAGTCCGCCCGGCCTCAGATGGCTACTCTAAGACTGAAAATAGTGCCGCCGGCAGAGCGCAATGACTCCCGGCAAGGCAAGGTCATTCCTGTGGAAGAGAAGGTCGACCCTTCGGCGCTCAAAGTCAAGGTGGTCGATCGGATAAAGGAAGAAGTAGAAGGAGTGAAGCTGGAAGACGCTGAGGTTGTCGTCAGCGGTGGACGTGGCATGGGCAGCGCTCAAAACTTCGAGATGCTCAAGGAGCTCGCTCGCATTCTGGGCGGCGCTGTTGGTGCGACGAGGCCTGCCTGTGACGAGGGTTGGGCGCCGGCGAGGCTCCAGGTGGGCCAGAGCGGAAAGGTAGTCAACCCTAAACTATACATCGCCGTAGCTCTCTCCGGCGCCATGTCGCATATCGCCGGCTGCTTGGGATCAAAGGTCATTGTGGCGATCAACAAGGATAAAGAGGCGAATATCTTCAGCGTAGCCCACTTCGGCATCGTCGCGGATTACAAAGAAGTCTTGCCTTCTCTGACCGCGAAATTGAAGGAGCTAAAATCAAAATAAGACGCGGAACTTAAATAACTCTACAAAAAAGGGAGCCGACGGGCTCCCTTTTTTGTTTGGTGTCTCAGTACCGGTGTCGCGGCTACACTCTTCCCAAAACAGTGGGACCACGTGGCCTAGATACCTATCCTTCCATTTCCTTCCAGAAGTGGCCCGGTGGGGAAATATTAAGATATCTTGACAATATACAAAGTTTGTATGTATACTTTATCCAAAGGGAGGTAAGAAGATGAAGTCGAGTACTGTGAATATCTCTTTCAACGATGACCTCTTAAAGAAGATAGATCAAGTGGCACGGGAAGAGTCTCGATCACGGTCCGAGCTCATTCGGGAGGCGGCGCGAGGGTACATTGATCGAAAGCGTCGGTGGAAGCAGATATTTGATTTCGGCAAAATGAACACCGCCAAGAAAGGGATTGTTGAGTCCAATATCGAGACTGAAATTGCTGCCTACCGCAGAGAGAAGAAGAAATAAGTGCTCAGAGTCGTTTTAGATACGAATGTTCTGATCTCAGCCATTCTTTTTGGAGGCAAACCCAGACAGATTCTGGAGAAAGCCATCCGCGGAGAGATACGATTGTGTCTATCAGAACCAATTCTGGAAGAACTCAAAGGCGTCTTGCAAAGATCGAAATTTGACTACTCCCCTGAAATGATCCAATTCATACTCACGGAACTTACGGGCATTGCAGATTTCGTGAATCCATCGGAGACTTTTAACGTTGTGTTGGAAGATCCCGAGGACAACAGGATCTTGGAATGTGCGGTAGAAGCCGAAGCGAATTACATCATCACTGGAGATTTTCACCGACTGAAGCTAAGCAGGTATCTCAATATAGAAGTTCTGAATGTGGCTGCGTTTTTAGAAAGACTTTAATGAACGGAACGGGGTTTTGGTTTTCTGATATTTAACACCTTGCGCTTCACGCTTTACGCCTCACGGTAGATTGTTTCGAGTCGCCACTTCTTTAGAAATGACCAACCGAAACAAGTTGTTTTAGAACCAACGTTATATATATCTGGAGAGCAAAGGTAGACTGCCAACGGTAAAATAGAAAAAATATAATACCAGTCTACCCAAAAAAGAAACCTCCTGTTAAGAGATCAGAGCAAGAGTAACCAAACTCAAATTCTTAAAGGAGGTTTCTATGGATGAAGTGAATCGTAACCGGCTGGAGGAATTTCGTCAACTGAGGCAAGAGATTAGGCAATCGGAGGATCATTTGATCGTGGGGATCGATATTGCGAAGGAATATCACCACGCTTTTTTTTGGACAGCGACGGGCAAGACCCTTTTGAGGCGTCTTGTTTTGAGCAACGACGGCGAGGGGTTCCGAAAACTTCTGGACCAGGCCGAGGCCCTGCGGGTGCGCCATGGGTTGGCCAAGGTGGTCTATGGAATGGAGCCGACGGCCAATTACCATAAGCCATTGGGGGAATATTTAATCCACATGGGGAAGACGGTGGTGTTGGTC
>Ga0315282_10004344_pt1 | contig 24697 bp, 18 predicted proteins | sample YL17G07_20_MG_FD_203693 | JGI IMG/M metagenome (GOLD analysis project Ga0315282, IMG submission 203693) | Sediment microbial communities from Yellowstone Lake, YNP, Wyoming, USA - YL17G07_20 | ecosystem: Environmental > Aquatic > Freshwater > Lake > Sediment | place: USA: Wyoming | collected... | reverse complement strand
AGTGTCTGTGGCCCATTTCTTCGAAGCTCTTCAACTGAATGCGCGCGAAGATGCGATTTACGCCACGGACAGCGGAAACGGCACATTTTTAGCAATGGAGCACTTGCGACTGAAGCATCCCGGGTGTTTTATCGGACCGATCGATTTTTCATGCATGGGATATAGCGTGCCTGCCGCCATTGGCGCGAAATTTGCCAATCCGGATCGGGATGTGATCGCACTGGCCGGCGACGGCGCGTTGCTGATGACCGGGCTCGAGCTGATTACCGCCTCAAGCTATAAGGCGAGTCCCGCGGTCTTTGTTTTGCGAGATGGAGAACTCGCGCAAATTGCCCAGCTTCAACACACCTCATTGAACCGTAAAACTTGCAGCATTTTGGGTCAATATGACCTTGAGAACCTGGCCGCAACCGTTCATTGCGGTTTTTTAAAGCTTCAATCCGATAAAGATCTTGAAAAGATAGTGCCGGAGGCGATGGCGCGCGCGAGAGCTAAGGAGCCTGTTGTGATAGAAGTCAACATCGACTATTCGCATAAAACTTTCTTCACCAAGGGAGTCATCACAACAAACTTCTGGCGCCTTCCGTGGTCGGAGCGCCTGCGCATGATCGCTAGAGCCGCAAGCCGCCGTTTGTCCGGTTGATCCAATAACTTTTCTTGTAATGATAAGGATACAACTATGGATCCGATTTTGACGATGTCCGGAACTGCATTGGCAAAAAAAATTCGCGAAAAGGAGATCACCTCGACTGAAGTCGTTGAGACGCATATCCGCCATATTCAGAAATTCAACCCCGTGCTCAATGCCGTTGTCAAAGATCGATTTTTTCAGGCGCGGGCCGAGGCGAAGGCTGCCGATGAAATGAGCAGGAATTTGCCGTTGGAGAAGCTGCCCGTTTTTCACGGCGTCCCTTGCACGATCAAAGAATGTTTTGCCGTGGCCGGCATGCCTAATACCTCCGGATTGGTTGCGCGGATCGGGATCATTTCAGAAGAGGATGCTACGGCTGTGGCGAGATTGAAAAAAGCGGGAGCGATACCGCTTGGCGTGACGAATCTTTCTGAATTGTGCATGTGGATGGAAAGCAACAATAACGTTTATGGCCGCACAAACAATCCTTACAATCCAAAGCGGATCGTCGGGGGAAGCTCCGGCGGCGAAGGCGCGATTATCGGCGCCGGCGGATCGCCTTTCGGATTAGGTTCGGATATCGCGGGCTCGATCCGCATGCCCGCCTTCTTTAATGGGGTTTTCGGGCATAAGCCTTCAAGCGGGTTGGTCCCCAATTCAGGGCAATATCCGATAGCCGCAGATGAAGCATTGCGATATTTGACGACGGGTCCTCTGGCGCGCCGCGCTGAAGATCTCTGGCCTTTGCTCAAAATTCTTGCAGGTCCTGATGGGAAGGATGATGGGTGCCGAGCTATGGAATTGGGAGATCCGAACAAGGTCAAAATCAATGATTTGTCGGTCATGGTCGTCGAAGACAACGGCGCGGTAAATGTACGGCCGGACATGCGTCAAGCGCTGCATAAGGCAGCCGATGCCTTGGAAAAACTCGGAGCAAAAGTTGTCACAAAAAAGATATATGGCTTGAAAAAAACATTTGATATCTGGTCGTCGATGCTGTCGGTCGCAGGCGGTCCGACATTTAGCGAAATGTTGGGAAACGGCAAACCGATTGCCTCATACAAAGAACTGGGAAATTGGGCTTTGCGCAAATCTCAGTACACACTTCCGGCCATCATGCTGACTATTTTAGAGAATTTGCCGAAGATGATGCCTCAAAGAACAAAAAAGTTCGTGGAAATGGGAAAAGCCCTGCGCGAAGAATTGACGCAACTCATGGGCCCGAACGGAATCATGCTCTATCCGTCATACCCAAGTGTGGCGCCGGTGCATAATAAGCCGATGATGCCGCCTTTTAACTGGCAATATACGGCGATCATGAATGTGATGGAATTTCCGGTCACTCAGGTCCCGCTTGGTCTCAATCATGAAGGTTTGCCGCTTGGCGCTCAGGTGGTCTCAATCCACGGCAACGATCATGTCACAATTGCGGCGGCCCTTGAATTGGAAAAGATTTTAGCCGGCTGGGTCCCGCCTGGTTTCGACTATTTAATTTAACCTGTCGCCATTATGATGCGAATTGAATTTTCGGAGAGGATGGCTATTGTTTATATGGATTCGGCATTCCAGGCGGTTGGGTTTTCCATCGTTTATGAATCCATAACCAAAGTTCGGGCTGTTGCAATATCACTTTTTCCAAGGCCCTGACCTGATTTTGCGTATTGACAACGAGTTCTTTTTCCGGGTTCTCAGGGTATGGCTCCCATTTGACTTCTTCTGTAAGCACCAGTTTAAATTTTCCGGGACCGACTCTGAGAGAATAAGCGCCGATTGCGGGAGAGCCTGACTCCCTGATTATCCATGAAACAGAGGCGACCGTACAAGCTACCCATCCCAACCACTCCACAAAAACACCGTGATTGCCCGTCATGTTCTGATCTATGGCCATTGCGACTGTTTCTCCTCGCTTTAGCCCTTCAAAGATTCTATTCATTGAATTTTTATTTGGAATTGTAGAGATGTTTATGGCAGCGCGACTATCGATCAAAAACTTATGAAACACCGGATTACCCATCGGTCTTCCGACAATAGCGCTCGGATATCCCGAAAAACCTAATTTTCCCAAGCCAAGTTCCCAATTGCTGAAATGCATTCCCAATATAATGGCGCCTTTTCCCTTATTAAGGGCTTCGCGCAAAAAATGTTCGTTATCCAGTCCGTAGTTTTCAGCCCAAAATTTTTCATCCATCTTTGGAAAACGAAAGTAAGTAAGGATTTGGCGCCCAAAAGAAATTAAACTTTTGCGGTATATTTCCTCTTTTTCTTTCTTCGATTTTGTGTCTCGAAACGCGATGTCTAAATTTATCATCGCAACCGAGCGTCTGAGCCCGAATCGATACATTAGCCATCCGATGAACGCTCCGAAACGATCTGTCCACTTCCAAGATAATAAATTGATTAGAAAAGACAAAACAGCGACCCACATCCGCGAAAAATAAGAACCCTTTACAATAATTTTTTGAGAATATGTATCCGTATATCTTCTGACTTGATCTTTAGACCACGGAAAAGTTTTTGGCCAACTTTCTTGGATCATTTTATCGTCCTTCCCCGCTTCGCCGGAGGCTACGCGGCGGCGAGCAAATCTTCGGTGCATGACCAGGTTTTTACGCTCTCATTTTTATAGAAGATATATGGAATATTTTAGTCAGCCAATACAAAACAGCCATTTTTTTAAAGACATTCCCATAAACGAGCCCAAATCGATATAATGAAGGTCGATCTTCATCTTTGGTGCCTATGTTGTCAAGGGATTTCCTGAAATTCACGTCGTGGATCAGTTGCGGGTGGATAAATTCTGCATATCGTTATTAATCTGATGGTGTATAAGAATGAAAATCCATTGATCATCTATTAAGAGGGCGCGATGAAAAGCAATGTAATTCGGATTCATCCATCGGACAATGTCGCTGTCGCCTCGAGAGAAATCCGAGAAAGAGAACAGCTTTTCGGAATCAGTGACAAAACGATTTTTGCAAAGCAGGATATTCCCACCGGCCACAAAGTGGCTTTGGAGGAAATTTCCGAGGGTCATAGGGTAGTCAAGTACGGCGAAAGCATAGGCGCGGCTGAAAGGGAGATTCATTCGGGCGAGCATGTACACACTCATAATCTCAAGATCGAGGAGGTTTGAAATGGGATTTATGGGTTACCGAAGACAAGACGGAAGTGTGGGTGTGCGGAATCATGTCGCCGTGATCAGTTCCGTCGTCTGCGCCAACGGCGTTGTCAACGCCATTGCCCATGCGGTTCCCGAAGTCAAAGCCGTCACGCACACCGAAGGTTGCGGCCGCGGCCCAAAGGATGTCTTCGTTGCTTCTCGCACTTTGATCGGTTTGGGCAAAAATCCGAATGTGGCGGCTGTCTTGGTCGTGGGACTCGGGTGTGAATTCATCAAGCCGGAGTTCATTGTCGCCGGGTTAAGCGGGACCGGAAAACCCTTGGAAACGATCTCGATTCAGGATAAAGGCGGCTCTGTGAAAACCGCTCGCAAAGGAATTGAAATAGCTGAAAAACTATTGAACCATGCAGCCTCGATCAAGCGCGAACCTTGTGAATGGAGCGATCTGACCATCGGCTTGAAATGCGGCGGTTCGGATTCAATGTCGGGCGTTTCTGCAAATCCGATGGCGGGCGAGGCTTCCGATTGGCTTGTAACCAAAGGCGGACAAGTAATCCTCGCCGAAACAACGGAGATGATCGGCACGGAATCCATCCTTGCAAAAAGAGCGGCTGATCTGAATGTTGCCAAACGTCTGACCGAGCTGATCCAAAATCAGTGGAAAGAGGCCAAAGATGTTTTAGGGCCTATGGCGCATATGGTGATCTCGCCCGGCAACATGGAAGGCGGTCTTTCGACTATCCAGGAAAAATCGTTGGGGTGCATCGCCAAGGGCGGATCGTCACAAATCCAAGAAGTAATCGAATACGGCGAAGCGCCCACTAAAAAGGGGCTTATCATTATGGATACGCCCGGTTCCGATGTCTTCTCAATGACGGCTTTAGCGGCAGGAGGCGCGCAGATTATCTTATTTACGACAGGTCGCGGCACTCCGGCCGGATTTCCGATTGTGCCGGTAATTAAAATCGCTTCAAACACCAAATTGTTCGAGCATATGGCCGATGATATGGATTTGAACGCCGGCTGCATATTGGAAGGAACAAGCATTGAGGACGCCGGAAAAATGCTGATCGGTTATTTGCAAAAGGTCGCCGAAGGGGAAAAGACAAAATCGGAGATTAATTTAAACGACCTGCTGGCTATCCATACAACCGGGCCGTCGTTCTGATGCTACTTCGCTTTCAAATGTATTTTTAAGCTACGGTCTCTAAGATTCCAGTTTTTTGACTATGGCGGCATATTTTTCATGAATTAGTTTGCGATCAAATTCGTATCCCTCCAGGAGCATAGCATCCTGTTCGTCTTTGGTGAAGCAACCCATAATGGGGATGAAAAATCGCTTGTCTTCTTTTTCAATGTGCTTCGGATAAAAATCCGCAAGGAATTTTAAAGATTTTATAATATCCTCCACTGCGCCTTTATCTCCTTTTATATAAAGATCTTTTGCAGCAATAAGCTCGGCGACGGTCCGGCGGCCCCATTTATGTTCTTCTATCAATTCATTCATTGTCTTTTTGTACTCAGGCGCAATTTCCTTTTTTAACAACTCGCGAAAGAGAATATCTTCTTCTTTGCCGTGGTGACACCGATCGGCGTACATTTTGATAAAGTCCGCTGCAGTATCAATGAACAAAACGTCGGCTTCTTTTGTTTCTTCGAGCCTTTCAAATTCTTTCTCGATTATTTTAATCATTCGTTCGATCAATCTGTGTTCAATCATGAGCGGGCCTATCGGCATCATGACTCGGCTCCTTTCATATTTTGCGAATTCCCAGTATTAAATTTCATATCAATTTATATTTTTAAAAACAAAATGGGCAATCGAATTTTTTGTTATTTTACAAAGATAAACTATTCAGGTATATATTAAACGCCGGCATTCTGAAAACTCCCGGCGCTAATCAGAAACAATAGATATCGGTACGGAACCACAGATGACGAAAAACATCATTTGTGCATCCAAAATTCTGGGAACGATTTTATTTCTTTTTATTGCCGGTATTTCCATTCAAGCGTTCGCAAGCGGCTTTTATACCCCTGATATCGGGGCGAAAACGGTAGGCAGAGGCGCGGCATGGATAGTCGGAGTGGATGATCTTTCGGCGATTTATCTCAATCCGGCCGGCTTGGCGAATGTCAAGGGAACCAATATACTGGTGACAAACAACTTCGATGTTTTCCACACTTGGTATCAGCGAACGCCTATAGAACACCCGGTTCACAATGAAAATCCGGTGGATATCATCCAACTTGGTGTCATATCGTCTGATTTCGGTCTGGAAAAATGGACTTTTGCCATCGGTATGTACGGGCCTTATGGAGTGGCCGAAAAGTACGACCCGTCCGATCCTCAGCGTTATTCAGCAGTGGAAATCAAAAGAGGTCAGGCCTATTACATGGTCGCTTTCGGATGGGCTCCTATGGAGTGGCTTCGAGTCGGCGGAGGAGTGGGTATCGGGGAGTTTTCAGAAGAAGATACTTATGCATTTTCCGCTTTTCATGAAGGGATGCCGAAATATGATATCTTGGCTCATGTGAAAATCCATCAGATCGGGAACATCATGTACGCTGCCGGCGTACAATTGGGGCCGTTCAATGGATTTGAAACCGGGATGTCCTACCAACCTCGAACCGATGTCACATTGAGAGGCAGCGTTAAGGCGCCCCTTCCCGATCTTTTCGCTGCATTTGTCGGAGAACGCGTTTACACAGACAAGATGACGGTTTCTCTTAAATTTCCGGACATCGTGCGATTCGGCATACGCCAGCGTTTTACGCGGAAATTCGATTTGGAAGCCGACGCAGTCTGGACCGGATGGAGCCGTTTCAAATCGACCAAAATCGATTTCAAAAAAGAAGAATTGATGGAAGATATGAATACCCCCACCGGCTGGCGCGATACGTGGGATTTCAGGCTGGGCGGCGATTATGAACTATTCCCCCGTTTTTTTATTAGAGCCGGCGGATGGATTGATCAGTCAGCCACTCCGCCCAGTCATTTGGAGCCGGGGGGAATCGAAATGCCCCGAGTAGCGACAAACGGGGGATTCGGGTACAAATGGAAGGGAGTTACCTTCGACTTCGGATACAGCCATATTTGGATGGAAAAAACAGAAGTCAACGCCGAGCGTTTGTACGAAATCAAACTTGGAGATCCAAGGGGAAAATATACGGGATCTTATGACATGTTTGTGGTCGGGGTTAATTTGAATTTCAACGAAATGGCAGAGGCATTCAAAAAGTAAGGCGTACGGCCATATTTTCCGTGCGAGGTGAGAATTTTGAACCGCCTGATTGTAATTATCATCGTCATGACCTTGTTGCTTTCATGCCAGTCTTATGCAGGCAGCCCGAAAGATGTTATTCTTGGAACGACTTTCGGAACGGCGTTCGGGCTTGTAGCGGGCGGCACAGCCTTGGCTTGGTCCAGCAAGCCGGATGATGAATATCCCAGGTATTTGTTAATCGGCGGATGCGCAGGGTTTATCGGCGGCATGCTGTTCGGAATCCTTCTTCCTGAAGAAAAGAATGAGCCGGCAAAAGAAGATTCTTCTGATAAAGCTTCAAAAGCGCCCGCTGTTTTGAATATAGATATGGCGGCAAGCAAAACCTTGCGAATCGATCCTCGCGCTGCAACCCCGACTCTGATTATAGGCGCATCCTCAGAATTGGATATATACGCAAGGCTAATCAAATTGCGGTTTTAGAATCATTAATCCCAGGTGTCTTCAACCTGATGAGCATCGGTTCGCCAGTCGCCATATTGATGTTTATCCTTCTTTTTGATTGATTAATATTAACGCGGCGTTTGGTATATGGTGATTTGACTTTTTCGAAGGAAAAGGTCTTGCTGGAGAGCTGCCTCGTTTGAGGAGATCAGGACATGAGATGTCACCGTTTATTGGCGGCGTTCGCTTTTTCTTTGGTATTCATACCCGCTTGGGCATTCGGTCAAGGGCTCCGACTGACGCCGATCGACCGGGCGACGACTTTTGCCATATGTGAATACGTCGATGCGCCGGGCATAGTCGATGAACTCGTTCAATCCGGTGTGGAAGTAGTGCTGCGCGGGTACTTCAAGTGGTCTTCCGATCCGGCGGACTGGTCGGGCATAGCTGCGGGTGTCACGCAGTTGCACAACGCGGGCATTCCGGTAATCGGCGGTTTCACTGCCTCGACCTTCTTTCTTTATGAAGACGGCACAACTGAAGATCAGTTCAACGACTTTGTCACGCGCGACGCGCAAGGCAACGTCGTTATATTGTGGGATCCTCAGGGAGCACATTACGCGAACAGCAATCCTGCGGTGGTCGATTTTTTGCTCGAGCATGCGCGGCGACAAATCGAAGCGGGGCTGGACGGCTTTCATATCGACGAGCCGCAGTACATCGAAGGGCCGAATTGGAATCTCGGCAATGAAGGATACGACGACTACGCCATGACCGCGTTCCGCGACTACTTGGCGAACAAATATCCCGATTATACCGAGGAGGACTGGAAGCAGAAGTTCGGCATCGACGACATTGCGACGTTCAATTACCGCGACTATCTCGCGACGTATGGGTGGGCCGACTACCCTTTCTTTTCGTTCTTAATAAACCCTCTGTTCTTCGAGTGGGAACCTCTGTTGGGCTGGTTCGACCCGCTTCGTCTATTTACCGCCGATCCGGAGACAATGTATTCCGAAAACAACTTCCATGGCCATGCCACGCGACACTATTTGGAGAATCTGGTCAACGGCATAAAGGCCTTATCTCAGGAGTATACCAGGCGGTTGGACGTGTGCGTCAATGGCATTTCACCGTATGTGGATTTCCAGATGACCTTTATCCTTGCGCCTTTCCCTTTTAGCTGGTCGCTTATCGAATGGTTCAGGCAGGACCGCGAGTCGAGCCGCGCATTGTTGGGCCGCGAAGCGCCGATCGTCTTTTTCCTCGACTGGCCTGGAGGTATGGAATGGTACAGCGAATTCACCGAGCAGAAGAAGCGGGACTATATCCGTATTTTTTCAGCAGAGGCTTACGCCAGCGGCTGCCACTATGCGTTCCACTTTCTAAACTATCTTCAGGATTTTCGAACTAACGGCACGCACGATTTGGTCTATCACCTGGTTGACTGGTTCAAGGGCCATGCAGCTTTATACCATGGTCTCGCGGAGCACCCAAGTTGGCGCAAAGTTCAGGCGGACAACCGCCATGTGGCGCACACCCTGTGGTACGACGTTGAAAAAAATCTCGCATTGCTGCATTTGATCAACCACAACTATGCGTCGCAGGGTATGACGCCGGTCAATGACCTGCACGTGACCGTGCCAATCGGAAATGTCCTTTCGGCCACGCTCATCTCACCCGACTTTGCCGGCGAGGTTCCACTTTCGTTCCAGTCCACGGATAGCGGGACAACGTTGGCAATACCTTACCTCGAGTTCTATGACGTAGTTGTAATGGATTATGAAGAATATCCGGCCGACGACGATATCGCCGACGATGATTTATCGGATGACGATACTGTCGATGACGATACTGTCGACGACGATACTGTCAATGACGATACCGCCGATGACGACACTACTGAAGACGACACCGACGACGACACAGCCGATGACGACGCAGTGAAAGATGATGACTCAGGTGCAGGAGAAGACGAGACCGATGATGACGCTGAAGACGATGATGATGACGGAGGCGACGGCGGAAAAAGCGGCTGCGGTTGCTAATTCGTTCTTCAATTTAAAAGATTCGATGACCACTTGAATTTGGGGAATTAATTATGCTGTAAGCTACGAACAACTTTATTTAAAAACAAATTTGTTCATACGATTATTTTGTCAGTGCATCTCAGCTTCAACTCTCCCGATGGCTTTGCGGTAAAAATGGAAATGCACGTTCGCATGGTCTGACAACAGCGACATAGGCACGGATGAATCCGGAATTTTTTTTGAGATCATCAGCGTGGTGAGTCGCATACCGAAGGGATTGTCGTGAACCCCTGCATGCCAAATGGACACTTTTTCAGCTTTCCAGGTCTCAAACGGGCCGACGGTGGCGGCCTGTGCAGGCACCAATGAGAGATTTCCTCCGCCGGAAGTACGTGCATTTTGGATAACGGTCAGCGGATGAAGATCGGTCACTCGCGCTTTGAGTTTGCGATATTCCTTGGGCTGCGGCGGCTCATTTTGATAAGGGCTTTCTCTTCTAAGCGGATCGTTGAACGCCCAATGTTTGACCTCGCCTTGGCCGCCTTGCATGACGACGCAGCGGATTTTGTCATAGCTTTTAGTGTAAGCGTGCAAATCTCCTGTCGGAAAGTGCAAGTTTGAATCCGGCATTCTAAGTTTGGGATCGATACGGTTGAAACATAAATCCAGATCAGCTTTTGCAAACGAGAGAGGATGCATAATGGGTACAGGCTTGCCGTTTTCAACCCATTCGTCCATGCCCCAGAAATGCGCGTTGTGAAGCTTCATGCCCAAGCTGTTCACAATGAGGGCCACCAGCGGAAGCTGTTCGGTAGGTCCGATGGGACCGCAAATCCCGGCTGGTCTGCTCGGCGTTGCCTGCTTCCATGCTTCGATGTATTCCAACGCTTCGGCCAGATAGAACTCCTCAAGAGTTTCGTAAAATGTAACCTGAAAACCGGGGCGCGCAAGTTGAAGCAAATCGCCTTCATTCAGCCTTGCAGCATCCTGGAGAATCTTGGAGTCGAGCGTCGTATAATCCCACCATCCCGGTGCAATCTTGCTGATCGGCCTGGACATTTTTGCCTCCCTTATCCGAGAGATTTCTCGTACTCGGAATCCTTAAAACAGGCATCTCGAAGAATCTCAGAAAGCGGGTCGTATTCGGAAGGCCCGAACCCCAGCGGATTATGGCGGCGCCAACCCTCTGCAAATTGAAACCTGGCCGACATCCGGCCCACCTGCCGACTCATTTCTTTCATTTGGTTCAGATAAGAATCCATGCCCTGGCTTGCATCGAGCCATTCTTTTTGAGTTTTATGAGCCGCAAGCATTTCACATTTTTGCAAAAGAACCGGGCTGATATCCACGAATATCTCGGGTAAAATCAAACGCCGCAAATTGTCCCGCAAACCATGAGGCATGGCGTGATAGACGGCCAAATCGCTGTTCCATTCAGAAACAGGAGGATCTGTTTCAAAATTGCGCATGCCCCGCACGAATGCGGCCGTGATCAGCAGCCTGCAGGCATTCTGATGGTCTTCCATATAATCCAGCGGAGAAGGCGCTAATATGATGTTCGGTCGGATGGTGCGGATGCCTGCCGCAACTTTTGCCAAGAGTCCGGGCTCGTAATAAAGTTTAAAATCGTCCGCAAGCGGCGGATGCATCTCAGATCCAGCTATGTTTGCCGAGGCCTTGGATTCCTCCCAACGCAACCGTATGATTTCTTCTTTCGCATGCGCTGAAGTTCCGCAGCTTCCATCGGCCAGGTTCCACATGTGGATTTGACAGCCCGCTTGCCTGAGTCTCAGTAGTGTGCCGGCCATCATGAATTCGATATCATCCGGATGCGCAGCGGCTGCCAAAACAACCAACGCATCAATGGAGTCTGACGCTAAAGCGGTCAATAGAGAAAAACTCCTTCCCCGCTTCGCCGGAGGCTACGCGGCGGCGAGTGCCTTCGGCGTAGATAGGTAAAGTGAACGACTATTATTCGTCACCGCATTTGCGAATCGAAGAACTAAGGCATCAGAGCCATTTTTTCTTTTTAAACAGATAGATATAGAGAATCCCGAATACTACAGCTAAAAATGCGAGCACGGGCCAGGCTATTTTCCATCCCAGATCAACATTCCAAGATACTAAAAGCAGCCATATGAAAGCCATGAAGAACAACGGCAGAAAAACGGCTATTATCACCGTGAGAACCCTCAACATCTCTGCAGCTCGGCTCGAGGACACGACGATTTGCGACTGCCGTGCGCCTGTAAGCAAATCGCGAAATTGATCGGCAAGATCCATGATGCGTTCCATGTGATCGTGGATATCCCTAAAATATTTTTGCAGATTTTCCGGAACCAAAGCGATATCGCCCCGGCTCATTTTCAGTATGATATTTTTTTGGCGGCTGTTGATCCTTGCTATTCGATGCAGACTTCGCTTAATTTCGATGATGCGAGTGAGATTTTTCATTGCTCCTTCAGATAGAACGTCGTGTTCCAACCGGGTGATCTCATCCTCCATAAGGTCCATGCAAGAAATATAAAGATCGATCATTTTGTCCATGATTGCATGTAATACATAGGCCGGGCCTCGTTTCAGCAATTTTTCGTTTTTGGTCACAACGTCCATGGTGCTCGTAATGAACATTAACGGCTCCTGATGCACTGTGACCAAAAACCTTCTACTCAAGAAAACATCCACCACGGTAGTGCTAAAATCTTCAGATGATGCGGACGTGGAAGCATTAGGTCCATGAAGCACCAAGAATATGTATTCTCCGAAATCATCTATCTTCGGATGTTTCCTCTGAGCCATCGAATCGCCGACAGCCAGCGGATGAAATCTGAAATCTTCAAACAACATGGCCGTTTCTTCTTGGGTCGGATCAGTTAAATCCACCCATAAAATGGCATCATCCTTCTGAAGCGCTTGCTTGAGAAAAGATCTGTCCTTAGAAATCATTAACTTATTGGTAGGATCGTAAGAATAAATTTCCATCATTCTTTCTCCACCTCCAAAACCTTAATAGAATAATGGCGAATGGATTATCTCATGAAAAATAAACAAGCTGTTACTTGAATCTTAAAATAAAAAATTTATAATCAGGCTGGAATATTAGGATAGGGTCCGATCACTGCGTCCCTCGCGGTTTTTATTGATCGGACCCCCATGAAGCGATCCGGTTCCTATCCGGTCGCTAAAATAACTGATGCTACAAAGATCGTGCCATTCGATGATATAGCCATGAGATAATTAATATTGTGAAAAAAAAGACGATTTTTGTCACTTTTCAGGTGAAATGCCGGCAAAAGCATTAATAAATATTGGATGGACTGCCAATTTTTGTCACTGAAAAGAAAATTTTCAGCACATTGTTGACCATTTATTTTTTAAGGATCTCGTAAAAATATAATTCACCATATAAAAAAGAAACGCGATGAGGATAATTATCTTCATCGCGCTTCTTCGATAACTTTCGATCTCGAATTGTTACAATTCGAAGACAGCCTCAAGGGAAGAACGATCTTGTGAATTAACGGCTTTGGCTTTGGAAATAACGCCAGGCAAAACACGATTCACAAAGAAGTTTGCTCCCTGAATTTTATTCCAATAGAAACGAGCATCAGCATGTGAAGTTAGAAGTGCTTTTTTGCCCTCATCATCGCTTATGCCCTTGCTTTTATAAATCTCATCCAGTTTATCGTTTGCTAAAATGGCCTCACGGAGAAGCAGCCAAGAAAGAACGACTTCACCGAACATATCAAGATAAACAGTGGCGTTCAGCACCGGATACAATGGATCGCTGGCGCCCATCATACCGAATGTCATTGTAACTTCAGCCAGTTTATCTTTGGCCTCTGCAAAACTCTTTATTAATTCGCCGAAAAGCGGATGTTGACTGTAAGCATCGGCAAATGAATTGATTTCCATCATGAACTGCATGAAGACCATTCCGCCTTTCATACCGACTTTACGGCCAAGAAGGTCCAGCGCCTGGATGCCGTTTGTCCCTTCGTAAATGGATGTGATCTTGCAATCGCGCAAGTACTGCTCGACTTTGTATTCTTTGCAATATCCGAAGCCGCCGTGCACCTGAACCGCCAATTCCGTCACGCGGAATGCCTGGTCGGTCACATACGCTTTGCATATGGGCGTAAGAAGCTCAATAAAACCGTGGTATTTGGCGCGCTCCGCTTCATCCGGATGTGATAGCGCCAGGTCGCCATAGTAAGCGGTCTGGTAGAGCAGGGCGCGACAGCCTTCTACATAAGACTTCATGGTTAGGAGCATTCGGCGGACATCCGGGTGTTTGACGATCAGCACTCGCGGCGCATACGGGTCTTTCATCGCACGGATATCCACGCCCTGGATTCTTTCATTTGAATATTGTAAAGCCGCCAGATAAGCAGCCGCAGCCAATGCCAGTCCTTGGACGCCGACACCGATGCGCGCCTCGTTCATCATCAAGAACATATATTTGATGCCCTCATTCAGTTTGCCGATCAGCCAGCCCTTGCATTTTCCGTTGTCACCGAAATTAAGAGTGCAGGTGGGCGAGGCATGAATGCCCATCTTGTGTTCGATATTGGTGCATGTAATATCGTTGAATTCGCCCAACGATCCGTCCGGTTTCACAAGATATTTCGGCGCGAGGAACAGGCTTATTCCTTTGATTCCCGGAGGGGCGTCCGGTGTGCGGGCAAGAACGGGATGAATGATGTTTTCGGTCAAATCATGCTCGCCGAATGTGATAAAGCTTTTTGTTCCGACAATCGAATAAGTTCCATCGGGCAGAGGAGTGGCCATCGTCTTAACGTCACCGACCGCGGAACCGGCCTGAGGTTCGGTCAAGCACATGGTTCCCGCCCATTTGCCCGAATATAATTTTTCCAGATAGATATTCTTGAGTTCGTCCGACGCGAAAGTCTCGATCATGTCCGCAGCGCCTCTGGTAAGACCGGGCGCCATGGTGAGCGAGCAATTGGCGCTTACAAATGATTCGGCAGTAGCGATGCCCAATGTCGCTGGAAATCCCTGGCCTCCCCACTCCGGAGAACTTGCGGTCCCTATCCAACCGGCTTCGGCATAAGTCTGGAAAGCTTCCTTAAAGCCTTTTGGCGTTCTCACTTTGCCGTTTTCGAAATGAGCGCCTTCTTCATCTCCAGTGTCATTTAAGGGGGCCATTGAATTTTTCGCAAGCTTGGCGGCCTCCTCCAACACCATTTCGAAAGTGGATTTGTCAAAATCTTTGTACTTCTCGAATTCCAATAGTTTGTCTATGCCTAGAAATTCGAACAACAAGAACCGCTGATCCCGCACATCAATATCAAACGCCATGGATCCCCCCTTTGTTGGTAGTGAATGAATGGTTGTTCATTCATTTTTTAACAAGAAGCATATCCTAGCAAAAATCAAATGAGAAATCCATGTTGTTTTTTGGTGTAATTTTGCGGCTTGTCCACTCTGAAATCGAACAGACTTTTAAAGCCAAATCATCTGCAATGGTATTCTGGTCGAGTGCAGGGAGGCGTAATTATTTTAAAATTCTTCCGCTGGCAATTCTGCGCTGAGGCTCAACTATCTGCTGTTGGTGGTGGGATCTTGACGCCGGAGGAGAACCGACCTGTCGAATGATCCCAGGGGAACCGCCCTGCCATGCAGAAGCAGGAGGACCATAATTCTGCCTAGGTTGATTGATGTAATTATTGTTTGGACCATTAACATGACGGTCATAATCGTGACGATCATAACGGTAATGGTCATAACCACGATTGTAATAGTAGGGATAGTATGGGACGGACCAAACTACATCGGACTCGTACACCGGATAGGACGGCCTTGAGGGCTGGTCATTATTCACTATAATCTGGGGCGGGTTGGGCGGCGGGTTATTGACGATGTATGTGTTGTTTTCTCGCGTATATCCTGGCTCTTGCGGAGGCGCCTGTTCTTGGATTTTTTGGAGCCAAGCTCGCTTCGCTGCTTCTATGAATTCATTGCTTTCTCGTTGGATTGCATTCGACTGGTCCTGATTTTTTTTCATCTCCTGTTGTAAAGAAAGTATTGTTTTTTGTTGTTCTTTTATCTGTTCCTGAAGGTTTTGCTGGTCGGCCAAGGCTTGCTTTTCAACTTTGGTATGGTCCCAATAGCCGTAAATGGAAATTACTCCGAATAAAATAAAGCATGTGATATATATAATCTGTTTCATCATAACTATTAGACACCAAAAAGTGAAAAGATGCATTAATAAATGTACAACTCATTACTTGTTTTTTCCGGATTAATCCGGCGCGTTACAGAATCGGGCCGGCAAGGATAATATCCATGTTTTTCATGTCACCGGCGTCTTTCGGACTGAATTTCAAGTATAATATCTTTCAATTCAATAAAGAATTCCTTTTGTGTCAAAGAAAGCAAGGGGAGGGCTTGGACCATGAGCGAAAACAATGATGTCAAGAACGTATGTCTTTCGGATATTCACCTCGGGGCGACGACGAGTGTTTTGACCAATATTAATCCCATCGACAATACGATTGATTTTTCAAGTCCAAGCCCGGTCTTGAGTAACCTTGTGAATTGCCTGCATGACCTGATTTCCAAAAATGAAGGAGAAAGAAAGCCGACGTTGATTTTGAATGGCGATATTCTTGAATTGGCGTTGACCAATACAAATGCCGCCTCTATGTTATTCGAAGCTTTCATGAATTTGATTATGCCCAATAAAGGCAAATGTCTTTTTGATAAAACCGTCTATTTTCTGCCGGGGAATCATGATCATCACTTATGGGAAATAGCGCGGGAGACTCAATATGCAGAGTATATTAAGCAAATCCCGCCACAAGGATGTCTTCCGATTCCATATCATACAACAAGTATTTTTAAGAACCCGGTGCCTTGTTACTATTTGAACAGTTTGATCCGGGATAGAACGAACGATCAAGTCGATTTTCAAATCTTCTATCCGAATATGGGGATTAAAAAAAATGACGGCTCAAAGTGCATCGTCATTCATCATGGCCATTTTGTCGAATCGATTTATCATTTAATGAGCTTTTTAAAATCATCTATTTTCCCTAACCATCCCGAACCGAGCGATATATGGGACTTGGAAGCTGAAAATTTCGCATGGATCGATTTTTTCTGGAGCACGTTGGGGAGATCCGGCGAAATCGGAGAAAAAATGGAACTGATATATGACAAATTGCATGCGCCCAAGGCCTTTAAGGGCTTGCTTGCGGATATGTTGCTAAATTTGGATACGAAATATAATTTGCCGGGATGGGATAGAATGGATGTTTATGTGCTTCAAAAAGTTGCAAATTTTTTAGTGGATAAGCTTGCGTCAAGAGAGAGAAAACAGACGACAGGGCCATTAAGCGAGAACGCAAAAATAGGATTAATGAAATACGTCGGAAACCATTTGAAGAAACAACTTAAAGGCGAATTATCAAATCGGATTCCCGATGATGTGACTTTTATCTTTGGTCATACCCATAAACCATTTCAGGAGGTCAATAATACTTTTGACGGTTTTCGGAAACCTGTCAAGGTATATAACAACGGCGGCTGGGTTGTAGATACCGTAGATCCTGATCCATGGCACGGCGGAGCAATAGTTCTGATAGATGAAAACCTCAATTCCACCTCGCTTCGCATGTATAACGAATCCGGCAATGTAAACGATTATCGAGTGACGGTGGAGCAGCCTCCCGCTGACGATCAAGGGCAAAAAGCCTTTCATCAACGCATTGAAAAGATCATTAGCGAAGCTTCCAATGACCCAAAAGACAACCCATGGAAGGCTTTTTCAAGAAGTGTCGCAGATGCCGTACCTCAACGCAGAGCATATTTGCAGAAGATTATTAGCGGATAGACGTTCAAGGCATGGATCACTTTATGAATAACTTCTTGCTTTTTCTTGCCAAGTTATGAGTACAATTACGCTCATGAAACATCATCGGAATATTTCAATTCTCTTTTATATGGCGGCCATTCTTTTCGCATGCGGGAACATCGATTTTATTTCGGATGCGTGGGGAGATAGGCTGATCGACAGCCGGTTCGGTTTGAATTCCATTCCAATGGATCATGCTTACGACAAATTGGTGTCCGAAATGCCGATAGGTTGGGCAGCCATGCAACCGCTTGTCTTTTGGGTTCATGTGGAGCCCAAAAGAGGCAAATACGAATTCGATAACGTGGACAAAATTATTTTACGGCTTCAGGAACTCGGCATAGAGCCTACGATTTCATTGATGCCCATTTCTCCATGGGGAACCCCGAAAGGCTGGCAGGAGACCGAAGCGCGATCTTTCCATCTGCCGTTCAGCGATTTGCCGGACGGCGATAATCTCACGGCATGGAAAGAGTTATGTATCGCAATGGCGGAGCGCTATAATCATGATGGCGTGAATGATATGCCGGGGCTAAAAGCGCCGGTCAATTTATGGCATCTCGTACAGGAATGGCCGACTTTCTTTTTGGGCGCAGGCGGGCTATTGGGACAATCCACGCAAGCCGTTGAGAGGTATAAACGCTTGCTGGAGGTCACTTCGGCGGCTATCAAATCCGTAAATCCAAACGCCAAAATCATCCTGGCGGGTCTTGATTCGCAGCCGTTGCGATTATTTGCATATGCAGACGGATATATCGACGATCCGGATGCGGGCATCTTATTTTCAAAGCATCATTCGAGAGCAGAGCTTGAACACAACGCGTTCTTCAATCAAATAAGGGAATCTTTCGTCCGCTTAATTCATTCTTGCGCGCCGATTAGCGACATGATCGATGTGCATCTTTACGAAGAACGAGTGAATTACCTTCCAGGCAAGCTGCTTTGGGTGAAAAAGCGATTGGCCGAGGCAGGCGTGGAATCAAAACCGATCATCGCTACGGAAGGCGGCGCGCCGTTCCTGGTTCCGCCAAACGGGAAATGGCGGATGGGCGATCCGGCATTCGGCACTTATAATCCGGTTGAGGGCGCACAGGCCATAGTAAAGACGCATGTTCTCGGCTTTGCTCACGGAATGGCGCGATTTCAGGTGGGGCTCGTGCCGGCCGGCAGCTTTCAAGGGCAGCCCTCGGTTTGGGATGGGCCGTGGCTGGTCATGGCTATGCTGGATGAGACCGGAAAACCAAAGCCGGCATATTACTCTTATCGATTTATGTCCAATGCGCTCGCCGGATTCTCTTCGGTCAAATCAATAGGAGCGGGCGATACTCAAGGATACTTGTTCGAAACCCCGAGAGGGAAGATTGCGGTCGCATGGAACGATAAAGCATCTTCTTTTATAAACCTCAGCGAATATTTCAAAGAGGAAAATTTAGAGACCATTCCGGCTCCGAGAGATCCGGGATTGCCTGGCATCGAAACTCATCCCGCAAAGGTGATTCCGGTTTCCCGCACGCCGGTTTTCGCTGCAGCCCCCGGCGTGCTGCGAAAGGTTTTGCCGGAGAACAAAAATCTGTAGTGAGCGCAGTGGAATCTATTGGGTAGGAGGTGTTCGTGGATTTCGTTCGCAAGATCATGGAAAAAAGTTTAAGCGTTCCTGTTGATGAGGGGCCGAACAAGGTCACTTCGTTGAAAGAAGCGGTAGGTCGGCTTGTCGAGCCGGGCATGGTCATTCATGCGGCAGCGACCCATAGCCGGCCGAACGCAGTCATGCATGAAATTATTCGCCGTTTTTGGGGCGCTGATTCCGGTTTTACGATTGTATCTTTGGCTTTCGGTTATTCCTGGGTGGCTCTTGTGCGCGGAGGTCTGGTAAAGCGGATCATTTCCGCTTTTATCGGTGATCATTACCCGACTCCTGGACCTAATCCGGTTTTACAGAAAGCTTATCGCGAAGGGACTATAACTCTCGAAAAATGGTCCATGCTTTCCTTGTCTCTCAGGTTGATGGCCGCGGCAATGGGAGTGCCTTTTCTGCCGACGCGATCCATTGTCGGCAGCACGATGGCCGAAGAAAACGTCGGAAGCTTTGTGGCTGTCAAAGATGATGCCTCGGGCCGCGAGTTGGGGCTTGTGCACTCGCTGACTCCTGACCTCAGCATCGTTCACGGACTTGCCGCGGATAGGCAAGGCAACACGATTCTGACGCCTCCGCTCGGCGACAACCTTTATGGCGCAATGGCAGCGTGGCGCGGGGCGCTGGTCACGGTGGAAAGGATCGTTTCGACCGACTTTATTCGGCGTTATAACCATCTTGTCAAGCTCCCCGGCCGATATGTTTCTGCGGTTTGCGAGGTGCCGTTCGGCGCACATCCTACAGGGGTCAGCAATTGTTATTCCGTAACCGGAATCCACGGCTACGCGGAGGATTACGGATTCGAAGAAGAGGTCAGATCTGCCGCAAGAAGCGAGAAGGTGCTGGATTCTTGGATTCACGAATGGATTTTGTCGGGCTCGCAAACGGAATATCTGGCTAAGCTCGGACCGGAGCGGCTGCATTATCTGAAAGGAAAAGCGGATAGGGGAAGTTGGAAGGTTGAAATCGAGCCTCTCTTGGAAGAGATCGCAAAACCGGCGTTGCCCACGAATTCAGAAAGGCTCGTGGCGGCGGCTGCCGAAAAATTGATTAAAATCATTCAAGACCGCCGCTATGACACAATCCTGGCGGGAGTCGGAATTGCCAATCTTGCAGCATGGCTGGCCGCAAAAAAATATAAAGCTGGAGGCGGCAATGTGGATCTTGTGGCTGAAATCGGATTTTATGGAACGCATCCCCAGCCCGCTGATCCGTTTGTGTTTAACCAGCGCAACCTCTATACCGCCACGATGCTCACTGATATTTTTCCGATCATGGGAATTCTGGTCTCGGGAAGCCGCAACAAATCCGTCGGCGTTTTCGGGGCAGGACAGATCGATAAATTCGGCAATGTGAACACCACCATCATCCCCGAAACCAAAACGCTTCTCGTAGGATCGGGCGGCGCGAACGATGCGGCCTGCGGCGCTAATGAATCGCTGGTCACCATGGTTCAGGAAAAAGATCGGATGGTGGAGAAGGTTCCCTATATCACCAGTCCCGGAAAGCGCATCAAGACGCTTGTCACGACGCATGGCATCTATGAAAAACTGAATGCCGAAGACGAATTTACTTTGACGGCTGTATTAACGGCTGGAGAGACACCCGAGCTTGAGACTTTGGTCCGCAAGACAAAAGAGACTTGTGGCTGGAACCTGGTGGTCGCCAATGAGGTCAAGATCATTCCGCCGCCGGAGCTTGATGATCTGACCATGCTGAGGTTATGGGATCCGAAAGGACTCTTTTTGAAGAAAGGAATATGACGATAAAAGTCTTTGATCACGAATTTTTTGCATAATAAATAATGACCAGACGCACAAGACCAAAATTTCAAATTGCTCTTTGGGTGGGTTCTATTGCTTTGGTGATCGGTATCGGGCTTTATTACATGCCCCAGGAGACCGATAAGCCGGGCTTCTTTGAAGCGCTTTACAGCACACTGCGACTGTTTGTGTTCGAGCGCGATCTTCCTACCTTTCCCAAGGCATGGCCGCTTATTTTTATCTATTTTGCAGCCCCATTGATCACTCTATCTGCCCTGGGAACCGTGATTTCCTATCTATTCAGGCTCTCGCCGGTTTTGCGGACAAGGTGGATGTCGGACCATGTGGTGATCGGCGGAATCGGGCGAACGGGAAAATTATTGGCCGGCGCACTTAGAGAAAAGGGGATTCCAGTGGTCGGAATCGACAGCGGAAATCCGGAAAGTTTTGAAGATTGGATTTTCGACACGAAAATACCGATTATCTTTGGTGATTTCTGTTCTCGTTCAGTGCTGGAAAAAGCAGGGGCTGCAAATTCCAGAGCGATCATTTTTGCAAGCGGCGACGATCTCTCGAATCTCGAAGCCGCATTATCTGCATACGAATGGTTGAAAACATCAGAAGGCTCCGTTCGGTTGATTTGGGTGCATATCGCCGATGACCGTTTGGCGGAAACCGCGAGAGCCGCCATTCGGACCGAAGGGAAATGGGGCATTCGATTTTTCGATACCTATCATATTGCCGCTACGCGAATGATTACAGCCTATTTCAACTACGAGATCCGAAAAGAAATCCGCGAGATCGACATCGCCGGCTTTGGAAAATTCGGCAGCGATCTGCTGGAAGTGCTGATTCGAGATCGCAAGCCCGATGAGCACTTTTCAATTCGCGTGATCGATAACCTGGACGTCGAAAATGCCGTCAAGCGTCTTGCAATGCATCTGGGTATGACAGATAAAGTTCGTTTTGTAAAAGCTGATATCAGAGATATCAAAATGATCGACGAAGCCTATAAAGCGTTTTTTTTATGCACCAATGACGATCTGGGAAATTTATCACTTGCGCTGATGCTTGCCCCTAATAAGAATCAAAAATTTATTTTTGTCAGAATGACTCATTGGCCGCTGGCTTCTGTCGGAGAAAGATTTGGTGAAGACCGAGGTATCGTTTTTGTCAATGTCAATGAACTTGTATCACAGGGATTGGAGGATTTATCAGGCGTTTTCAGACCTGCTGACGATTCGGACCTGAAACGCTTGATATCCCATTCATAATTAAATTTAATTTTGCTTTATTTACGCATTGCCCTAAATAGGTAATTTCGTCATAATACTGCAACACTATAAAAGCTTTATTTGAAAAGGCGAATTGATTGCGACAAAGTTGTGACTTTGCAAAGAAAGCCTCTTCATCCTACAATTTCCATTTTACCTTTCTTTTGTTTTTTCTAATTTGTCTTGGCTGTCTGATTGCAACACCGGCTTATCCTGATGCGTTTTACACTTATGGATATTCGCCTAGGGGTCTTGGCATGGTCAATGCCTTGGCGGCTACCGCGGATGATTGGGCCGCCGCTTACTATAACCCTGCAGGTATTGCTTTTCAGACCAAGCCCTCAATAGGTATAGGATATTTCGGCACTGCATCTGCAATTGATGGAATCGGCAGAAAAATACCGGCATTAGAACCCACCAACGCGGTGCTTTTCGGAGCCACATTGCCTATTCCATTTAAGAGTAAACCGTTAAAGGATCGGTTCACTTTTGGTGTGGCCGGTTTTATTCCAAACGGCATAGTGGATGAAATAGGTGTAGCCGCTCCATCCGAACCGGACCTGACATTGCTCGAAAATTCAAGCCGGGTTTTATTTTTGGAAATCAGCTTCGGAATCCGGATCATCAATGGATTGGCCATAGGCGGCGGATTTCAACCGATTATGAAAACCGCGGGCGAACTTCATGCTTCAATCGATGCCAATGGAAATATTCAGACAAAAGCAGGCGAAGAACTTAAAATGCTTTATTATCCTCACGGCGGAATTTTTTTCAAACCGGGGGAGATTTGGGATGTAATGAAAGGGTGGGGATTCGGTTTTGTGTTTCACTCCGAATCTTACACAAAATATACATTTCCGATCAAAGCCAGTCTGGGGAATATTCCGTTTATTGTGAATTTCAACGCAGTTAGTTTATATATCCCGTATCAATACGTATTCGGAGTTTCATATGCGTGGAAACGATGGATTTGGGAAGCTGACGTTTCATATGATCAATGGTCTTTATTTCCCGATCCGAATTTGACAATAAACACCATAGCGAATATTCCCGTATTGCCCATTAAGTTTGTAAATAGCATCCCTTACGATCCGCATTTCCATGACACTGTCGTCCCCCGTCTCGGCATGGAGGTGAACGCATATCAGCACCCCAACTTTGATTTACTTGTCCGTGGCGGTTACAGCTTTGAAAAATCTCCGGTCCCTCCTCAAAACGGTTATACCAATCAACTTGATACGGACAGGCATATTTTCGGATCATCGGTCGGAGTGAAATGGTACGGTTTGACCTCACGCCGATTTGAAGTGCCGATTATTTTTGACTTCGGAGCCCAAGTTCAATACCTCGTTCCGAGAGTTTTTTATAAAGACGAAAGCGTGAGTATCGATAACTTAGGCTATCCGAGAATCGGCATGAAAGGGTTTCTGTTTGGATTTGGCGTGACACTCAGCACTTATTTTGATTACGAGTAAATGAATGCGTTGTAAGTGGCTGTGGATAATATTTTGGATTGCGCTGATCGGCCGGGCATGGGCCGGGTCGTTCGATGTTTTCGGCACCGGATCGAGAGCCATAGCCATGGGCGGAGCCTATGCGGCGCTCGGAGAGGATATCGCGGGGCTTTATTACAATATCGCCTCAATTACTCAAATCGATCGGCTCGAAGCTGAGATGGGCTATATCAATTGCACGCCAAGACTTATCATCAATGGCAAAAAGCAAGATATTGATGTTCATCGCGGCGTTGACGTGGGCGGCGCTTTTTCCACTGTAATTCTAAAACATCGACTGAGCCTGGGCGTAAACGTCTTTATGCCCGATGATCATGAAATACGGTTTTTGGAGTTGCCGACCAATCATCCTCACAGCGCATTTTCCCATAATGCAAATCATGCAATGACTTTGCTGGTCGGCGCCGGTTTTTCCGTGTTCGATTGGGTGTCCGTAGGAATTGGCGGAAATATCATGTCGTTGGAGAGGGGTGGCATAAACTTTACTATAAAGGAAAACGCGCCAAGCGAAGGCAGACTTATCAGCAAATTACTCGTCAATGCCGGGGTAGTTTCCGGGGTTTGGTTCAAACCCGCCAGTTGGTGGCGCATAGGCTTGGGATTCCGGGATAAGGTGGAAGAAATTTTGGAACTGCCTAATGAGATTCACATTCCGGCTTTGAAAATGTTTAATGGAAATGGGATTCAAATTCTAAGAGAGAGCGACTTGAGTGTCCTTGCAGCGTCTCACAGCCATTTCACGCCAAGATCCTATCAACTGGGAATGGCTTTTGAGCCCATTCAACGGTGGATCATCAGCACGGACTTGATATACAGCGAGTGGTCAGCCATGAAGAGCGATGCGGTTTTTGGAGCCGTTACCGTCAAAGGCGGGCTTGGAGATGTTTTTCCGACAGCTCCCGGAATTTCTCCCGCCAGTCCGCATTTTAGAAACAATCTTGTTCCGGCATTCGGAACGGAATATGCTCCTTTGAAAACAGAACATTGGCGGCTTGATTTGCGAGCGGGTTATCGATTCAGACCCACGCCTGTGCCGGAGCAGACGTCAGAGAACAATTTTCTGGACGCCGATACACACATTTTATCAACGGGTTTTGGCGTAAAGGGCGAAGACCTTTCGAAATACCTGCCGCGGTGGATGGAGTTGAGCGGATTTTTCCAGTATCAGTACAGCGCGCCGCGGG
>Ga0315282_10004343_pt1 | contig 24698 bp, 21 predicted proteins | sample YL17G07_20_MG_FD_203693 | JGI IMG/M metagenome (GOLD analysis project Ga0315282, IMG submission 203693) | Sediment microbial communities from Yellowstone Lake, YNP, Wyoming, USA - YL17G07_20 | ecosystem: Environmental > Aquatic > Freshwater > Lake > Sediment | place: USA: Wyoming | collected... | reverse complement strand
CGCGCAGCTGTCTCAACAGCCTTCAGACCATTTGTCCGATTCGCGGCCTTGTCAGTTGTGGCGCGCTGCTGGATGAGTGCAATTTTCATGACGGTCTGTTCCTTCCGCCTCCCCCCGGAATTCCCGGTGGAGGATTCACTGGTAAGCCGGACACCCGATTACCCGGCTCTTGCACATATAGTGCAAAAGTGTTAAATCAGTATGAATCCGAAAAATCGCAAGCCCTCTCATCCTGGGGAAATTCTCCAGGAAGAGTTTCTCAAGCCGATGGGCATGAGTCAGGTTGAGCTGGCCCGCCAGATGGGTGTGTTCTGGATTCCCCGCCTGTCGCAATCGTCCTGTAAGGCAGGCATCTTGAGATCCGACGGAATGACTTTGCTTTTCTCAGATGACTTCTAGTCCGCCCGTCAGGAGGCTGTCCGACAAGTACCATCTACAATAGCTTCATGCTGAAAGGATATGCAGACCAAGCGATTGTTGCCACCGGACGTGGTCGAAATGACATTCCCGCCTGCCAGTGCGGACCACAAATGGCGGGCAGGTCGACTTACGTCGTTGACGGTCACCCCATCTCAGCCTTCACGGCTTGTTCGTAATTTTCACGGAGCCCATCTTTTCCTGGACGCGGAGGCTCGCGATCAGGTCTTCAAGCGGCAACGGCTCGAACTCACCTGAAAGAAAATCGCGGATCTCGAGAACCGGCTTCTTCTGTCCGATCAAAATGTTCAGTTCGGCACTCATGTGCTGCGGCACCTTGCGCAGTACAGTCATCTCTTCTGGGGTCAATCTCGACATTGCTTGCCGAAAACCGCCAAACCCTCGTCCCTGACCACCCACGCGCTCGACATACATCTTTGCTGCCTCTTTCTCCGCGGCAGTCGCTGCGGGCTCGCTCGCCCGGACATTCCATTGATCCGCCTTCAGCCGGTAATACGCTGAGACTTCCTTCAGCAAGGCGGAGGCGCGCTGGTCGACAAGTGATGCGAGGCCTTCCAGCTGCTTCTCGCCTTCCGCCGGCTTGGTGAAGAGAACCGAAGCTGACAGCACCACCGCTTTTTCCACGTCCGCCTGGTGACGGACAGCCGTCCGCGCTTCCTTGTAAGCCTGGGCCAAGTCTTTGCCGTCGGTGATGTCGGCCAGGTAGCTGAGCCCCTTTCGCTCCGAGTCGCCCATCCGCTCCGTCCCCCGCGCGAACGACTCGGCGGCCACCTTTGCAGCCATCTCATCGTCGGCCGAGGCCAGGACGCTCATCGCACCAATGCCAACAACTGCGGCACGTTTGAACTGGGTGGGATCCAGCTTGTCCGGTGTGTCCTCAGAGGAGTGATACCACATATCGGGCCACGTGATGAACATAAGGGATGGGATGCCGTGCTGCATATACACCACATGATCGCTCGCACCGTAATGCTTGTCAATCTTGATATAGAATGGATCCAGGCTGCCGCGGGGAGAAACGACCGGCAGGGTGAACCCGTAGCCGTTCGCACGATAGCGGACGCGCTCCCGGTTGAGCTCCGCGACGAACTCCATCACGCTTTGGCCCACGTCGTTCAGATAGGTCGGGAAGGTGTCGGGCGTCCGGTGCAAGACCCAGAAACTGCCGGCCGTCGAGAGGCGTATGCCCTCCATGTCGAAATTCAGGTCGGCAATGATCCTTCTCTTGATGTCCTCGTGCTTGTTCAACCATGCGTTCGTGCCGCTGATTTCCGGTACCCAGAGGAAATGGATCGTGCGCTTGGGGGGCGGGAGCTTTCCTTCTTTCACAAGCTGAAGATACGCACGCCCCATCTCCAGCGTGAGGGCACAGCCCGAATTGTCATCGTTGGCCCCTTGCTTGATGTACCCCTCGTACAGGTGTCCGGAGATGGCGACATCCTGGTTCGTGCTGCCGTCCCCCGGGATGGTCGCATGCACGACCTCGAGCTCACCGGGGAAGGTCTCCGCCTTGACGATGGAGCGAAGGATGACTTTCTGACCGCGGCTCAGGATCGCAGAGAGCTCCCGCGCAACCCGTGGGGCGATGGACCAACCGAAGCCGGCTTTCTTCCCCTCCGGGGGATTCGATGAGATGCTCTGGGAGGCGATCTCGTCGGGATAGTTGTCGGGGCGGAGCGAGTTGTAGCTTACGACGCCGACGGCTCCGTGTTCAAAGGCGCCAAGCCGCTGGAGCGTTCCGGAACCGGTTGAACCCAGAACGATCTTCCCCTGCAGATCCTTGTTGGCGTAATCATCGCTCCGGGCGCCCGTGCCGACATCCACCAGCTCCGCAGTGACGTCGCCGGATTCGCTGTTGGCCGCCAGCGAGACAGCGACATCATAAATATCGTAGAGCTTGCGAACTTCGGGTTCCACCATCCAGAGCTCGCCCTGGCTCGGCTGCCACGATTGACCCTGCGACGGAAACGACTCAACCTCCACACTGCTGTACCCGTACTCCTTGGCGAACTCCACCATGACGTCGGTCTCTCGAAACGTCGCCTGGTATTCAGAGGCCGGCCGCACGCGCGGGTACGGCACAAGCTCAAGAACGTGATGCATCGCTCTCTCGCCGGAGGCCTCGTTGATGATGGCCCGCATCTGGTTCCAGGTGAGGAGGGTGCGGTCCTCCCGCTCCTGGGCAAAGCTGGCGCCGCCGGAAAGCAGGCAGAAGCCGATGACGATCGTCAGCGTCGTAAGTCGTTTCATTTCACTGCTCCTTATGGATTGATGGATGATGTTGATATGGAAAGATGGCTTAGCAGAAACCATTCACCGAGGGCAGCAACCGGAAGGGTGGTGTTTCATTGGGTTCTCTGAGGCTCACACCTTGTCTGCCCTTGTCGTACGGTTCATTCCCCTGCATCTTCCACAAGTGAGAAGGGGTGGCGCTTCAATATAACAATTTGAACGCATGTTTCACATCGCCTGGTCAGCGAATCGCCACCAGGCGAGCGTTGCAGCCAGTCCCGCGAGGCTTGTCAGGATCACGACCATGTAACTTGCCGCGGAAAGCTGGTCGATCTGCGTGCCGGCGAGGCCGCTGTAGAGTGCCGGAACCGACCATGGAAAAAATGCCCCCCATCCGACCGCCGCGAGAGTGCTCCGTGCCGCCAGCCGGTCGCGGGCGTCAACGACAAGCCGCCGGTGCCGGCGTCGTTCCAGCTCGTCGGCATCCAGCTCTTCAACCAACCGTCCTTTGTGGATGACGCCGATGCGTGTGGCAAGACGGGATACCTCAGCAAGGATGTGGCTCGACATGAAGACGGTGACTCCTCGATCCCGGCAGAGTTCGCGGAGGATCTCCCTGACCTCCACGACGCCGGCGGGGTCCAGGCCGTTTGCCGGCTCGTCGAGGATAAGCAGATCGGGTTCATGAAAAAGAGCTTTCGCGAGCCCCAGACGCTGCGCGTTACCTTGGGAGAGCGTTCGTGCACGGCGATCTGCATAAGGGGAAAGTGCCAATTGCTCGATGATGCGATCGACCGCCAAGGCGTCCTTGCAGCCCCGAAGCCGGCGAGCGACTTCAAGGTTCTCACGCACCGTGAGCTCCGGGTAGGCGGAAGGTGCCTCGACCAGGTACCCAACGCGCGACCACGGGCCTCCGTCCGGGCGGATTCTCATCCCGAGCATGTGAACGACACCGCCCGTTGGGCGGACCAGGCCGAGGAGCATACGGATCGTCGTCGTTTTGCCGGCACCGTTCAGACCAAGGAAGGCATAGATCTCTCCCTTGCCGACGTGCAGCGACAGCTGGTCGACGGCAAGAACGTCGCCAAAAGACTTCGAGAGATCAAATGATTCAATGACGTTGTTCATTCTGTGCTCGGTGCGGCGGACGAGCCATCGCCAATCGTCCACTGAGGCGGCGTGGGGCTCAAGCACCATTATACCGCTAGTTCGATGACGTTATCCCAATGGTTAGAAATGAGTGATGTCTTCTTTGCTTGATCTACCCTTCACTCTTCTCCTTTTTCTTCTTCCGCAAGAACGCGATTCCCCCGAACCCTCCGATAATGGCGATGTAGAAGCCGAAGTCGTACCACCAGCCGGTATTGATCGGTTCGTAGACACGGATCGACGGATTGAAAAGTCCCCATAGCAGAGAGATGGGAGCAATCCAACCGTGCCAGACTCCGGTGAAGAACCCGGCTGGTTTGTCCGGGGTGCTCCAACCGCTCCCGGGTGCGCAACCGCTTGCGACGAGCGCGAGGCCGAGTAAGAGAATGGTAATGGTCAATATTCTGCTGATCATAAGATTTTCTCCCGTAGGGGATGACTGCGCGTTTCTGGGGATAAACGAGAGACGTTGCAAGAACACGAGAAGTTAAGCATCAAAAGTGAAAGAGTAAAACGTGGGAGTTCCCAGTGGTGTTCTAGTTTGAAATTCACTGGGGCGGTCACGAACCATTTCGTGACCGTAACCACGAAATCACCTAAGCTGTCACGGTATGGACCGTGACAGCCCAGGGAAATAGAACGGTACCGATCTGCCAACCACGCGTGGGTTACTGTCCTTTGAACAACCTTTTTGCTATTATCGTGTTATGGCAGATTTTGATATAGCCCTCATTGGCGCCGGCGTCGTCGGCCTCGCGATCGCTGCTCGGCTTTCTGAGAAGCATCCGAACCTGGTCGTCCTTGAGAAGAACGAGAAGTACGGGATGGAGACCTCCAGCCGCAACAGCGAAGTCATCCATGCGGGAATTTACTACCCGCCTGGATCGCTGCGGGCCACGCTCTGCGTCGAGGGGCGGGATGAGCTGTACTCCCTCTGCCGGCAGCACAATATTGCTCACAGGCAAACCACCAAGCTCATCACCGCGACGAACCAGGAGGAGTTCAAGAAGCTTGAGCCGCTCTACGAGAACGGGTTGAACAATGGGGTGGAGCTGAAGATGCTGGATCGTGCGGAGACGCTGAAGCTCGAGCCGAACATCAAGACAGTTGGATCGATCTTCTCTCCGTTGACGGGTATCCTGAGCGCGCACGAGCTGATGGATTTCTTCTACCACACAGCGCTCCGGAACGGGGCAACAGTCCAGCACCGATGCGACGTCGTCGGAATCGATCCCCTGAACAACGGCTACAGGATCACCATCGACGAGAGCGGTCTCCGCTCCTCCTTCACGAGCGAAAAGGTGATCAACGCGGCAGGGCTCTCTTGCGATCGGGTCGCAGAGATGATCGGGATCGACCCTGACACGTCCGGCTATCGACTAGTGTTTGCGAAGGGATCGTACTTTGCCGTCACGTCGTCGAAGTCCCGGTTGCTCTCTCGGCTCGTGTATCCTGTCCCGCACGACGAGGGGCTTGGCGTCCACGCGCTCGTCGATCTCGGCGGCAGGTTGAAATTCGGGCCGGACCTGGAATATATCCGGGATGAGCATTTCGATTACGCGGTTGACGAGTCGAAGCGACACGCGTTCGGTGAATCAATTCGTCGAATCCTGCCGGCTGTGAGGGACGAGGACATCTCCCCCGATATGAGCGGGATGCGGCCGAAGTTGCAGCGTCCGGGTGGGCCGCCGAGGGATTTCGTGATCGTGCACGAGAGGGAGAGGGGATTCGAGGGATTCGTGAACCTGATCGGCATCGACTCGCCGGGTCTCACCGCATCGCCCGCCATCGCAAGATATGTGGAGCAACTTCTGAGCTCCTAGCCGTAGTACCATGCCGCTAGGAACGAGGCAATCACTTTGATCTCGAGCGCAGAACGTCCCCTCTCGTGCGTGAGCAGGCGCGCTGTGAGAGGGGAAGGAAAGGGGTGTGTTCTTCTGCCTGCAGCAAACGAATGAAACGATCCTTTCTACGATACAACCCTCGCCTTGAAGCAGTCGCTCGAATGCTTCGGAACAATATGACGCTGTCAGAAATTCCGCTTTGGAATCAGCTGAAGCTGAAACAAATGATGGGGTATGACTTTCATCGCCAAAAGCCGATTGACGACTATGTGGTTGACTTCTTCTGCCCCGAGTTGTCATTGGCCATTGAAGTCGATGGGGCGTCCCACGAAGGGAAACTCGAGAAGGATAGCGAGAGACAGCGGGAGATCGAGACGCTTGGGGTACATTTCTTGAGATTTGGGGATGATGAAGTGAAGAAGAATCTTGAAGGGGTGCTCGGCGGAATTCGAGAGTGGATGGAAGGCTACGAAAGATCAAAAACCTAGAAGAACACCCCCCCCATTCCCTCTCGCTCACACACGAGCCGACGCTACAGAGGGAACTGCTTCGGCGCGAGCCATTCGGTAATGGAAGCCGCGCCAGAACAGCAAGGCGAGAGCCGAAAAGAACACACCCCTGCATCCCCTCTCCCCATCGCGCGAGCCTACGCTTGAGAGGGGACTTGATAAGACAGCTTGTGTGACAAACCGAAGAAGGAGCGTCAAGAGGGTGAGTCTACCACCCCTCGACTTCTCGCGGGTCGAACTGAACAATCTCAACGGCCTTGCTCTTCGTGCGAAGGAGCGTCGGCACGGAGAGAAGAGCCTCCTGAGCATTCTCAGCTTCGATCATTGCCCAACCGCGATGATCACCCCCCTTACACCCCCAGTAGAAATGCGTGAGGTACCCCATCGCCAGCGTCAGCTTGACGATCTTATCGCAATCCTCCTTCGTATGGGGCGATTCGACAAGGAATTGTGCCACGGGAATCCCTTCCTATTGTTTGGTAGTTAGTGAAATGAACGCGCTGATCGTCGTGGTGGCTGATGGTTGTGGTTGCCCACTCCGAAGGTGGGGAAATTTCCTGACATTCTCAAATGTGAGAATGACTCACCCACGGGCTATCTCAGCGGGCTTCTGTGGCAAAGGGAAGCCAGAACGACTCCTTGGCGGTTCGCGATGAGGTTGAAGTGATCAGACGCTGAAGCTTAGTTCCCTCACACCCGCTTGATCGTCACCCGGTCGACGTACTTCACCTTCTCCGTGTCCACGCGGACCTTATCGCCGCTTTCGACAAACTGCGGAACAAGAACCTCCATCCCGTTGTCAAGCGTCGCGGGTTTCATCGTGTTGTCCTGGCCATCACGGATGCCGGGTCCAGTCGACGCGATCTTCAGCTCGACGATCTTCGGAAACTGGATCGACACCGCTTCCTCTCGCAACAACTCGACGCTTATTTTCATTCCTTCCTTCAAGAACTTCTCGGTGTGACCGACGGATTCTTTGGGGACGCCGACCTGCTCAAAATTGTCGGGATCCATGAAATAGCAGGCCTGCGCATCGGAGTAAAGATAATCCATCTGGCGTTTGGTGAGCTCAACGTTTTCCAGTTTGTCCGTCTGCTTGAATCGCCTGTCCGCGAAGTGACCGAACCGGATGTCCTTCAATTTCAATTCAACGAACCCGTGCATCTGACCGCTGCCGGCATGCCGGACGACCTCTTGGACCTTGTAGAGCTTCCCGTCGATCTGCAGCGCGGCTCCTTCCTTCACATCGGATACGAGGACCATGGGATCTCTCCTTTTCTTCTCCGGAAGTGTAGATAAGCTATGAACTGGCAGAGCAAAGGTCAAGGGCAGCAACGCGCTTCGTGAGCTAGCGGATCCGGTGAAGCGGGAAGCAGACGGTAGAGGGTCCGCGGCTCCTGGATCCTATGACCAGAAGTGAGAAAATCCTAGGGAGACAGGAAGGTGTCTCGAAAACACGAGTGAAGGAAGCCCTGGCCTCGAGGAAAAGTGGGGTAGGAAAGGGAAGATGAGCAAACCGAAGTCCCCGCTCCAAACAGCCGCAGTCTTCTCGCGAGTCTACCTCTTGATCTCGACCTCTCGCTTCGGAGGTCCGCTGCCTTCACTTGGCAGGGATTGCCTAGCGAGCACGGATTGGCATTTTCTATTGGAGAGAGTCGAATTTACCCTTTGTCCGAGAGTTGAACTCTCGGACAGAATTCTCTTCGACAGTTCAACTGTCGAAGAAGGCAAACAAAGAAGTCGGACATCTGCCTTGATTCTTCATTTCTCAAACAAATCCGTCACCGGCACGATCTTGATATTCTCTTCCTTCACTTTTACAGGAAATACGCTGATCTCCTTATCCTCGTTCAAGACGGCCTCCGGCTTGGGCGTGCTGTACGTAATGGGGCTCGGTGTCTCGTTCACGAGGGCATCCTTGAATGCCTTGGCATCCTTCGTCACGATCGCGATCTCCATATTCCCGTACTGCAAATGCCTCTTGATCGCGGCGTTAACATCGGCGAGCGTCAGCGTCTTCATCATCTTGCGGAACTTCTCAAGATGACTTCCCCGGATGTCGTAAAACCTGTCGTCCAGAGCGTACCCGAGCCGCTCCATCGTCGTTGCGGCGTAGTGGAGGACGTACTTGCTGAGGAATTCTCTCGTCAGCTCGAAATCCCCCTTGGTCATTCCCTTCTCCACCAGGTGGTTGAATTCAAGGAGCGCAGCCCGCAACGCGAAAAACCTGGTCTCGTTCGGGACTGGCCGGATCCAGATCTCAAAGATCTGCTGGCGGCGACTCACGTTCTGCGGCGGCAATTGCCGGCTCCCTCCATTGGGGTAATTCTCGATGTACGAATAGTCGCCGTAATTCAGTCCCCTCGCCTCTCGGATCACCTGATAGAGGTGGCTGCTTGAGTTCCGGTGCTCGCCGAGCCACGAGTTCGCGATGGCCATGGCGTACCAGTCCTTTGTTCCGCGCAGCACATCGATCGGGAACCCCATGCTGATCGCTGTGGCGGCAGCGTCTTTTTCGATGATCGTCACGTGGAATCCCTTGACCGCTTTCGCCTGCGGCTTGGCAACCGGCTTCGGTGTGCCGGCAGGGAGCTTCTGCAGGTCCTTCTTCAGCTGATCGAGAAGTTTCGCGTTGTAGCTGCCGCCGAGTCCGATCACGAGGTTGTCCCGTGTGTAGAACCGTTTGTAGAACTCCCGCACATCGTCGAGCGTAATGCTCTTGACCGCATCGATGGCGCCGGCGTTGATGTGACCGTACGGCGTTCCCGTGAAGATCTCGTTGTAGAGCACCGCCTTTCCGAGCTCCTCATCGCTTGCATAGCGAAGGGTGTTTTCGAGGTAGTTCAACACCTGGCTCTTGATCCGATCGAGGTCCTCCTGCTTGAATGCTGGGCGCAGGACGGCATCGGAGAAGAGCGAATAGTACTCCTTCAGGTTGTCCTTGTGGGTGCGGCCGTAGATGACCGTCATCTCGACGGAGCTCGATGCGTCGTAGCTCGCCGCAAGCGGGTAGAGTTTTTCGATGATCTCCGCATAGCTGTTCTTCTGCGTCGATGCATCCGTGAGCATGGAGGCAGTGATCGAAGCGAGCCCCTCTTTGCCGGAAGGGTCGTTCTGCGAGCCGACTTTGAACCAGATGCGGAAAGAGATCGTCGGGTCGTTCTTCACTGGTAGCAGGATGGGCGTCTTCTTATCCACGTTTTGTTCTCCGAACATTGTGCAGGGGAGCGAAAAGAAGATCGGCAAGAGGGAAAGCAGTCTCAGCGTTTTCATGACTGGGCTCCTTTCAGGACGACGACCGTCCGCCGCTCGGGTGTGAAGTACTTGTTTGCGGCGTCCATGATCTCCTTCGGCGTGACCGTGTCGAATTGTTTGAAGAGTTGGTCGACCGCCGTAATGCCGCCGGCGACGGCAATAAAGCGGGCTAACCCGCCGGCGACATGGTCGGGGGTGTCGAGCCCCATCAGGAAATCGTACTTGTTGCGCCGCTTCAGGTCGTTCAGCTTCTTCTCATCGACCGGCTTCGTCTTGAACTCTTCGAGCGTCTTATAAACTTCATCCCGGACGTAGTCCACATCCTCCATCTTCTTCACCATCGAGTAGATCTCGAACAACGGGACGTCCCTGTTCATCGGGATGCTCGGGCTGATGAATTGCACCTTCTGCTCCTGGATCACGAGCTTTTTGTAGAGATCGCTGTTCTCGCCGAAGGCCAGGTCGCCCAGCAGCAAGGCGGCAACGTAGTCCCTGTTCCCCGGGTCGAACGCGTCCCCCTTGTAAGCGATGTCGATGATCGGGAGCGTCTTGCCGGAGTAAGAGACCTCTGTCGTCCGCTCGGCCTTCTGCGGCGGCTCGGGCGCGATCGTGGGAGGAACGTATCCTTTCTTCCACCCGCTGTAGTACTTTGTCACCAGTTTCATTGTCGCTTTCGGATCGATGTCGCCGGTGATCAAAAGCACGACGTTCTCGGGCCGATAGAAGCGTGTGAAGAACGACTTGCTGTACTCGTACTGCTGCGGCATCGCCTTGATATCGGCTTCAAAGCCGATGGTCGTGTGCTTGTACGTGTGCACGTCATACGCGAGGTCCTGGACCTTCTCGTTCAGCACGGAGAACGGGCTGGTGATGCTCTTTCGGTATTCGCCGTAGACCGCACCCGCTTCCGTCTGGAACGCAGGCTTTTCGTAGTCCAGGTTTTCGAAGCGATCGCTCTCGAGTTCCATCACCTTCGCCAGATCCGTCTTCGCGAAATTCAGGTGAAACGCGGTATAGTCGTCGGTGGTGTATGCATTGGCGCTCGCACCGATGCTCGTGATGAGGCTGTCGTAGACAGGACCTGGATATCTCTTGGTGCCGCGGAACATCATATGCTCGAAGAAATGGGCGAAGCCGGACTTTCCGGGCTCGACCTCGTCACGACTCCCGGTGCGAACAACCGAGTAGTACGCCACAAGCCCCGGGCTCTCCATCGGGATCATGATCACCTTGAGCCCGTTGGGCAGAGTCTCGACGTAGGATTTGTAGGGGAAGATCGACTGGGCCATCGCGATGCTACCGAAGCACAGGAAAAGAGAAGCAATCAGGAATTGTCTCATGATGACTCCTTGGTTGGTGAAGACGCGGGATGAATGGCATAGGATTGGACGATTGTGAGATTGGTGCCACAGCTGCTTGACCGGTAAGAAAGTTCATAGAAAAACGCAGCACACTATATAACAAAAATTTCGCCAAGAAAACTCCAGAATGTGAAATACCCTAGTTCAAACCTCTGCATCAGTGGTGTCAGCAATCCTCTCCTGGCATACGCAGTGTCTGGGCTTGAATGTCCGGGCCCTAAGTGTACAGGTAAGTCCACACCGAACCGATTCAACATCAAGCCAGCCATTGGACGTTGTGCAAACCCGGGCCTCCAGATCTCACGTCCAGATCCCTTGGCTAGGTGCGTGATTTTCTGTTATCCAGATTCGTTCCTACTATTATGGAGAGTTGTCTTGATGCCTTGAGGAAGTTGCAATATATTGAGGGTACAAATGGCAGGCGATATGAGTGATTTTACCCTTACCCCGGCGGCGGAGATCAAGCGCAAGTCAAAAAAACTGATTGCGTTTGGCTGGTATGGTGGAAAGTTCAACCACCTCGATTGGCTCTTGCCGCTGTTACCATATACTACGCACTACTGTGAGCCATTCGGCGGTTCTGCAGCAGTACTCTTGAACAGAAAGCCTTCGCCAGTCGAAACGTACAACGACATTGATGGTGAGGTGGTGAACTTCTTCAAGGTAATCAGAGAGAAAAAAGATGAACTGATTTACGCGATCGGGATGACCCCATTCTCACGCCGCGAGTTCCAGCTCGCGATAGAGGCTAACGGAAACGGCAGCGGCTTGTCGGATATAGAGCGAGCAAGAAGGTTCTTCGTTCGAGCTCGTCAGGTCAGAACCGGCCTCGCTCAAACAGCATCGGCTGGGAGGTGGGCCAATTGTCTGGCGACGTCAAGAGCGGGAATGGCGGGTGCTGTCTCGAGGTGGCTTGGTAGTGTTGAGGCACTTGAATACATTGCATCGAGGCTACTTAGGGTTCAGATCGAGAACGATGACGCCTTCGAGGTAATTCGCCGGTACGACAGTTCAGACACTCTGTTCTACTGTGATCCTCCGTATCCGCACGAATCAAGAGGAGATCCGAAAGCATATCGCTACGAAATGAGCAATGACAATCACGAAAAACTAGCGAAACTGCTGAAAAGCGTGAAGGGCAAGGCAGCTATCTCTGGATATAAATGTGAGCTGATGCAACGGCTGTACAAAGACTGGTACGTGCATGTCGGCAAGCCCAAGAAGGCTCTTTCCATAAAGTCTGAAAGAACGGAAATCCTCTGGACAAACTACAAATGGCCCAAAAGGTAAACGAGTCATCGTTTCCAGAACAATGCGCTGCTTATCTAAGCGATCGCTGGAAGCGATTGCTCGCAGTTCAGACGGAGGGTGGTTTTTCCGAGCCTTTGGGGAGAGAGCACAAGAGGATCAAGGTCTTAATCAGGGATTGCCTCCGAAGCAAGACGAAAAGTTACCGCTACGTTCTTCCCACTCAGTTGCTTTCGAAGTGCGTTGATCCTTCTCTGGATAGTCGTTCACTCCAAGCTTCTTTCCAGTCTCGGGGCGCCTTCGATGCCCGGACAATTGCCCACGATGTGATCGTTCCATTCGACAGGGAGAACCATCAAGTTTTAGGCGGCTCTCCGGAGCCGCACGTAAATAACCCTCCGCGATGTACATCGGTCGCTCGCCAGAACTCGGCCAGGCAAAAGAACAAAGCAGATTGGAAGAAGTTGATCGCAGTATTGGAAAGAGTCGAGCGGCTCAAAGATGAGCAGTGCACGAGGAAAGTATTCGATCAGATTCTGTTGGAAATCTACAATTCGCTTGATGAAGTAAAAGTAATCTATCCTGTGCCTAACAGAATCAGCCTTAATGAAACTACCCGGCTAGTCGAGACTTTTCTCGGGACGAGATCTGGTGGCGACAGGCTCGAGGCAGTTGCGACTGCTCTTTTCAGAGTCATAGGTAGCAGGTTCAAACTGTTTGACGACGTCAGGAGGCAGCGGGTGAATGTTGCTGATGCATCCTCAGGCATGGTCGCGGATATAGAGTGCTGGAACAGGGATAAAATTGTCTTTATGATAGAGGTAAAAGATCGGAGCCTCACGATGGTGCAGATGGATTCGAAGCTTGGGATGGCTAGATCGCGGAAGATCAATGAAATCCTATTCATGGCTCAGGGTGGAATTGAGGACGCGGATCGAGTGCAGATGGCGGAACGAGTCACTCGGGAATTCAGTAGCGGTCAAAACATATACATCTCTAATCTGATTGGCTTCGCCACGAGTATTCTGACCGTTCTGGGTGAGGCAGGAAGGGCCGAATTCCTGCACGAGGTGGGTACCGAGCTCGACCGAGCAGCGTCGTCCATTTCTCACCGGAAGGCGTGGGCTGCCCTACTGCAAGCAACGTGAATTACACCTCCCTCTTTAGTTCAAAGACAGGCTCTCGACTCTTTGTTGCCTTTCCTGCTCACCTTCGGGAGTGTGGGCTGTGGAGAAACAGCTGAAATCAGATAGTGGTTTGTCGCAGCTGCAAATTCCTTGACCTGATACCACATCGTTCGTTTGACCCCCTCCTTTGCTTCCCAGAAATTATTGAATAGATTATACGGCACATTTTCGTTTTTGTTCGCCGCAGGGAGAGTCTTGACCATCCTTCTTTCCACACTCGCGCTGTTTCTCCTGTATCTTCTTTACGAGAGAATTGAGCTGCGTCGCCTCAGGAGGTCCGTTCCAGTCGTCGTGACTGTCACCGGCACGCGGGGTAAATCAAGTGTCGTCCGGATTCTCGCCTCCGTTCTGCGGGAAAGCGGCTGCAAGGTTGCTGCAAAAACAACGGGGTCGCAGGCTCAATTCGTGCTTCCGGATGGCTCCGTTCAGGATGTCCCAAGGCGCGGCATGGTGTCGATTCTGGAACAGAAAAAGGCCATGAGAAAAGCGGCAAAACTTGGGGCTGACTATCTCGTCGTCGAAGTCATGAGCATCCGCCCCGAGAATCACATTGTCGAATCGTGCCAAATTCTGAGGCCCGATATCGTTCTTCTGACGAATGTGCGACGCGACCACGTCGATGCAATGGGGGAGACGGAGGAAGAGATAGCCCGCGTGCTTCGGCTGGATATTCCTGCTGGAGCGAAGGTTTATGTGCGGGAAGAATACAAAGGGTACGTTGGTGAAGGGAGGAAAGAGACGCAACCTCATCGACGTGTCTTGGTCCCGAGCTCTCTCTCAGACTCACTCATCCGGAAGGAGCCGGAGCTCGGGAAGGTCGAGTTCGCCGAGAACCTGGATCTCGTCGTGGCCCTTGCGAGGGATCTGAAGCTCGATGATGACACAATCGTGCGCGGGATTCTGAACACCACCTATGACATCGGCAAATTCATGATCTGGAAGTACTGGGATGGCGGCAGGGAGATTTTCCTTGTCAACGCATTTGCAGCAAATGACCCGCAGTCGACGCTGGCGGTGATTGAGAAAACGCGGGAGGCAATCGGTCCGGGCGCAACCCCATTGACGGGCCTGCTTAACCTCCGTTCCGATCGAGGTGACAGGACTCTCCAATGGATTGAATCGTTGAGAAACGGTATGTCGGGATACTTTAAGAAGATCTATGTCACTGGGGAAGGCGCGGAGGTTCTTCGCAGAAGGGTGAAGGGGGTCGAAATCCTCAGGTCACGAGAACCCGAGCGAATCACCGGTCATATTGCAGCCGCGATGGGGCAGGGGGAAGTCTTTTTCGGGTTCGGCAACATCGGGGGCGCCGGACGAATCCTCGTCGAATATTGGCAGGAGGTGGGTCAAGGCTATGGAATATGAGCTTGTCTTCGTCGCGCTGCTGGCAACGCTTCTGTTCGCGGGCGTGACCGGTATCTACCCCGGCGGACTTATTGTGCCGAGCTATCTGGTGCTCTTCGTCGATCAACCGTCGAGACTACTCGGGACACTCGTCGCAGCAGGCCTGACCCTTCTATGCTACAAATTGGCGTCGCGGTTTTTGATCATCTTTGGTAAGCGGATGTTCGTGTTCATGGTGCTGGTGGGCGCACTCTGGACGTTCTGCTGGCTGCAGGTTTTCCCGCTTGTTTATCCGGCGTCGCTGGAATTCAGGGTTATTGGGTGGGTCGTCCCGGGGCTTATCGCGAACAACTTTCAGAAGCAGGGAGTGGTCTCGACAACAGGGGGACTTGTCACCGTTACTGTTGCAGTGTACTTCATCGGCAAGCTCCTGGGACTGGTGGCTTAGCAAATCAGAAGCCCACCGACTGTATTCATTTGTCATTCCGGCGAAAGCACGCCACAGAGCATGGCGGGCAGGCCGGAATCCAGAAATAGGCCTGGACCTGGACTCCCGCGTTCCGCCACAAAGGTTGGCGGACAGGTCGCGGGAGTGTCTATAGAAAGAGCTTGTCAAGTTTCTGCAGGTGTCGTATCTCGTACGTCCTTTGCAGAAGTTTTGCTGCTAAACTCCTTCGATCACAAACTATATCACAACGATCACGGTTTCTGACTGTTCATGAAATCTCAGAAGAAAGAGCAAATCACACACCCCTTTCATCCCCTCTCCCTGACGCACACGCTTACGCACAGAGGGGACTGTTAGAGCTCGGTGCATGGTCTCTCACCATATCGTGAACTAAACGTCCCCTCTCGTGAGAGGCAAGTGGGGCGCGACCAGCCCGACAGACCGGTCGGTCTGGCGGGGAGGGGAACGAGGGGTGTGTGCTTTTTTCGTGAAAGCTCAAGTTAATGTCCGCAGAGATCGCTGCGTCGCGCTGTTGACTTATTCAAGGTTGTTCCGAGACACGACACTATCCCTCTTTCGAATGTTGACAAAGTCTTTCATAAGCGCACTGAACAGCTATTTCCATCTCCCCAAAGAGAGTGTAATTCTCCTCTGCGGTATCCTAAGCCTTCTCGCTTTTGCGGCTGAGCGCACTCTGTCCCCGGCAGATAACCTGCCTCGGAGAACCGAGGTTGCGGCCGCTAAGCTTATGGAGCGAGCGATTGCCATCCTCCGCCAGGAGTACGCTTCGCGAGGGTTGCACTTCGACGATGCCATCGATCCCAACCACACCGGTCTCGTCGGTCCGGAGTATACCGACATCACGACGACGCTGGGCAGCGTCGAAGCCAAGCGCACCACGACGAACCCGAATATAGCAGGCGTGATTGTCCATCTGCTGCAGGAAGCGGGCGTTCAAACCGGCGACACAGTTGCCGTCGGCTGTTCTGCATCCTTCCCCGCGCTCCTGATCGCGACGCTTGCCGCTGCGGAGGCGATGGACGTCCATCCCGTGGTCATCCTCTCTCTCGGTTCCTCCTCCTACGGCGCAACGCGCAGTGACTTCACTGTGCTCGACATCTGTGAAGTGCTCATGCGCAAGGGCTTCGTGAACATCCCGCCGGTCGCAGTATCTCTCGGCGGCGCCGGCGATATTGGTCGAGACTACGAGCCTGAGACGAGGGATCGACTGATCGGCAGAATCCGAAAAGTGGGAATTCCGTTTCTGTACGAGCCGGACCTCCAACGCAATGTGGCCCAGCGCATGGCGCTCTATTTTGGACCTACTCTCGACAGGAGAATAACGGCGTTCGTGAATATCGGTGGCAGTTATGCGGAATTGGGCACGAGCCCGCTGGTACTCAAACTCGAACCAGGCGTCAACACGTACGCGGCGATTCCTGCCGCAAATGAGACGCATGGTGTTGTTTTTGAAATGATGGAGCATCATATTGCAGTCATCCATCTGCTGCACATCAAAAGCCTCGCGATGAAGTACGGCCTCCCGTGGGATCCGATCCCGCTGGCGCAGGCCGGCGCGCTTGGCAAACCGCAAGCAGAATCAACACTGCGTACGAGCGCCGAAATCATCGCCGCGGTGTACTTCTCCTTGCTCGCGTTAATTTTTGTTCTTCACCGAAAAGCATTCTTTCCAAAACTACCCTGAGAGAGGCAATCATGAAGAGCGTTTCGATCATTATTCAGCTCCTTGTTCTCCTTGGGCTCGTCTCTTCCCCTGCCTCGGCGCAGAAGCAGACCATCAAGCTCGGGCAACCGGTTCTGCTGACGTCGTGCGGCCAGAGTCCTGGGCCGTTGAAGATCAAGGTCTTTTTCACCAGGCTGAATGTCGACTACGTCTACAATCCTCAGGCGACCGCCGGCGATCTTCTCGACAAGAAAAAGGGAGGGAAACCGTTCAAATCGATCATCATCGTCACCGGCGCAAGCCTCAAAGGGATGGGGGCCGCCAGGGTGTCGATCGAGGACGAGCTGGATCGCACCAGGAAGCTGATCGCGGAAGCGAGGAAGCAGGGGATCAAAGTCGTCGGCGCACACGTCGAGGGGATGGAGCGCCGCGCGCAGGGGGCCGCACCCGGCGATAACTCGGATGAACTGTCGATCGATGCCGTCTGTCCACAATCCGATCTCCTCGTGATCCGAAAGGACGGTGATGAGGACAAACGCTTTACGGCCATCTCGACCGGAAAGAAGATACCGATGGTGGCGTTTGAGAAGAACATGGAGCTCTCGGACGTCCTGAAAGACCTCTACCTGAAGTAGTCCATGGACCTGACGACCTCGACCTCGATCGTTCTCGGCGTCATGGTTCTCGCCTACGCGGGAGCGAAGCTGTTCAAGCTCTCGACGGAGATCTCCATGTTCGTTGCTGCCGTTGCAGGAGGCATCGCAGGCGGAGTTGGAGTCCCGGCCCGGCACATCGCCGAAGGGGCGATGACCTATCTCGACATCAATCTCATTTTCATCACGGCGACGCTCTTCATGAACATCCTGAAGGAGTCCGGTGGAGTTGCCTTCGTCGTTCGTGGCATGTTCAAGCGTTTCCATCGGCGACGGGCGATCCTCCTGATTCTCTTAACGGTCTTACTTCTGATTCCCGGAGCCCTCACGGGCGCGGGGAGCGTCACCGTTCTGATCACTGGCGGAATGGTTGCCACGGTGCTGATGGGTTTGGGGGTCCCCAGGGTGAAGACGGCGGCCATCGTTTTCATCATTGCAGGCCTGAGCGCTGCTGCGCCACCGGTCAGCCTCTGGGCGATGATGACGGCGGCGGGGGTCAATATGCCGTACGTCGGGTTCTTCTGGCCGCTGATGGTGCCCTGCCTGATCGCCGGGCTTCTGGCGATGTTCATCCTCGGCTGGAAGGGCACGCCGGCTGATGTCGGGAAGGCCTTCGAGGATCTTCCGGTGCCGCCGTCTGGCATGAGCTGGTTGAAGGTCCTGCTTCCGTTCGTTGTGTTTCTCGGGCTCATCCTCATCGGAAGAACATGGCCGTTCTCGACACCCGTCACCGGACTGCCGTTCATGTTCCTCTGCGCCGCGCTCACCTCGTATCTGCTTTCGCCGCAGAAGATCAACGTCTTTCAGATCTCCCGCCAGACGGTTGAGCAACTCTTGCCCCTCCTCGGCACGCTGACGTGTGCCGGGGTGCTCGTCCAGGTCATGACGCTCACGGGAGTGCGCGGGCTGCTGGCGGTTACGACCGTTACCTTGCCGGTAACCATTGTGTTCGCATCCCTCTTTCTTGTCCTCCCGTTCTCGGAAGCCGTGCTCATGTGGGGTGCGGCGCCGGTGATCGGTGTCCCGCTCGTCTTGCTGTTCAATACCATGGGTCTGGACCCAATCGTGGCGCTCGCCGGCATGAGCGTCATTTGGCCTCTCGGCGACGCTCTTCCTCCAACTGCCATCATCGGACGACTCACCGTGGATGTGGCAGGGTATCGGGAATCGTATGTTCGTTTCTTGAAAGCGTGCTGGATTCCGGCAATCATTATTATTCTGATGGGAATGTTGATGGTAGTCTTCAGCAAGCATTTGAGTTTTCTCACCGGGCTCTAGGAAGGGAATTGCGATGGATCTCATCATCACCATCATCTACTACATCTTGGTCGGATTGATCAGCGTTGTGTTGATCTATAATCTGATCAAGTCGAAGGAATGGGAGAAGGAGGTTCTCTACATCATCGTGCTCATCCCATTTCTTCTTCGGCTGTTTATGTTGAAGTGAGGGGGAACCATGAAACCATTTCTCCGAAAGGTCGGTTTCGGCCTCCTCGGGCTTCTCCTGCTCGTCACCTCGGGCGTCAGCTTCTACGAAAGCAGGCATCTGAAGGAGCCCGTGGTGCTCAGCGAGGGGGTCACGCAGGTCAAGAAGCTCAGCAGCTATTTCCCGGGCCTCGCAGGGAGCATGAACGACTGCAATCTCTATTTCCTGGAGGGAAAGGAACCGGGCGCGACGCTCTGCGTCCTCGGCGGGACGCATCCTGAGGAACCGGGGGGACAGCTCGCCGCGTGGCTCTTTGCTGAGAACGCGGTGATGAAGAAGGGGAGATTGATCGTCGTGCTGAGCGCTAATCGGAGCGCCAGTACTGCCACACGCCTCGGCGGCGCCTATCCTCCGGATTTCACCATCAACACGCCATGGGGCGGAGAGACGTTCCGGCTCGGCGATCGCTGGTCCAACCCGCTCGATCAGTGGCCCGACCCCGAGGTCTACATCCACTATCCGAGCAGCCAATACCTTGCGTATTCCGACAGCCGCAATTTGAATCGCTGCTGGCCGGGAAGACCCAACGGATCGCTGACGGAGAAGACCTGTTTTGCGTTCATGGAGATGATCAGAAAGGAAAACGTGGATATCGTGATCGATCTCCACGAGGCGGAGCTTCAATACCCGGTGATCAGCACGATCGTGGCGCACGAGAAAGGCCAGGAGCTGGCGACGTTCGTCTCGATGATGCTGACCGACATGGAGGGCTTCAAAATGGGGATGGAGTTCTCGCCGAAGAATCTCCATGGGCTGTCCCACCGCGAAATTGGAGACTATTCAGAGGCTATCTCTCTTCTCTTTGAGGCACCGGAGCCGTTCCTCGATGCTACGCGCGGCAAAACAACTCGAGAGCAGTTGCTGACAGGTAAAGATGAGTTTGTGATGCAGGCCGGGAAGCATGGACTGCTCTTCGAAAAGATTGATGAGAAGGGATGGCCGATTGATGTCCGTGTGGGCCGGCACACCTCCGCGGTTCTCCAGACGATGGTAAGCTGGACTGAAGCAAACCCTGGAAAGCCTCTGGTGTGCGACGGTGTGCCGCGATATGCGGAGGTGATCGCCAAAGGAATTGGTGCGTTCCTGCGGAATCCGGCCCAGGCACAACCCGGACGTTTGTGGTACGAATGAATTGAATATGTCATTCACTTCCTTGTTCACAGAGAAAGGGCAGAGCACTATGGAACACCTCCCGCCGAGTATCAGAAAGCACGTCGTGCTTCTCATCTCGATGGTGCTTTTCGTCTTCACCTCCCAGGGGCTCGCGCAGTATCAGAAGCAGATTGAGAGCTTGGAGGCACCAGAAGGGTGCACGAGCATCACGGCCGGCCGGCTCGCAACGGCAGACGGATCGGTGATCACCTGTCACACCTGCGACGGCAATTACCGCACGTGGCTGAACATCGTGCCGCACAGAACGTACGACAAGGGAGCGGTCCGGAAAATCTACTGGGGAAATTTGCATACAGAGTATTCGACGGACATGCGGGGGAAAATCCTCAAAGGCGAAATCCCCGAAGCCGAGGAGACATATTCCTACCTCAATACCGCCTACCCATGCCTCAACGAGAAGCAGCTTGCCTTCGGAGAGGCGACGATCGGAGGGCGGCCGGAGCTGCACAATGACGAAGGCCTCTTCCTGGTTGAAGAGCTCCAAGCCATCGCCCTGGAGCGATGCACGACAGCGCGCGACGCAATTCGACTAATGGGAAGCCTCGCGACGAAGTACGGCTATGGGGATTGGGGAGAGTGCCTGACGGTTGCAGACACGAAAGAGGTCTGGCAGTTTGAGATCTTCGGCGCCGGACCTGCTGAAGTTGGGGCGGTGTGGGCGGCCGTTCGCATTCCTGACGATCACGTCGGCGTTTCGGCGAACATCCCGCGCATCAGTGAACTCAACCTGAAGGACCCCGATCACTACATGGCATCCGAGAACGCCTTCTCGCTCGCAGAGGAGATGAAATGGTGGGATGCGAAGAAGGAACCGTTCAAATTCTGGAAGGCTTACAGCGGTCGGAAGCCGTTCTCCATGCGCGAGTTTTTCATCCTCAGCACCTTTGCCCCCTCACTGAAGCTCTCAATGGACGCGGAGGAACTTCCCTTCACCGTTAAGCCGGATCGCAAGGTCTCGGTCCAGGAGATCATCAAGATGTACCACGAGACCTACGAAGGCACCGAATACGATATGACGAAGAACCTCATGGTGCCCAAGCAGAGGAGCAGACACGAAATGCAGCAGGACAGTATTGCCGGCAAGGCTCCGGAGATGATCAAGAGCCCGGTCGCAAACCCCTGGATGAGCCGCGACGTGATGGTGCTCCTGAACACGATCAAGCCCGGAACGGTCACGCCCACCAGGACGATTGCGATCTCCGGTTGTTCCTATTCCCAGATCATTCAGTTACGCGGCTGGCTGCCCGACGAGGTCGGAGGTGTGGCCTGGTTTTCGTTCGACGATCCGGCTCAGAGTCCTCGCTTTCCGATCTTTGCCGGGGCTCTGGAGCTTCCAGAGAGCTTCGAGGTGTGCGGTCAGAAGAAGTTTCGCACGGACTCGGCCGACTGGTGGTTCCGGCGTGCGAACAGGCTTGCAACTGTTCAGTGGGGAAAGACGCGAGAATATATCGAAAAAGCGTCGAAGGAGTTTGAAGAAAAGGGCTTCACGGATCTCCCGGGCATCGAGCAGCGGGTGCAGGAAATGTTGAAGAAGGACGGCTCGGAGGAAGGGCACAAGAAGGTCCGAGAGTACCTGACCACCTACACCAATGATATGGCCCGGGCCGCGATGCTGAAGTGGTGGGAGCTGGGGGACCAGTTCTGGGCGATGTTCGCGCGTGGGCTCTGACTTGCCATTGGAGGACCAGAGTGTTTCTGGCTTCCGTGTCGATGACAATCTGTCGTGTTGAGATGCTTCAGTGTGCCCCGGACGCTTTTTCCCGGTTCAGCACCTCGTTTGTCGTCACGGACATAGGCGCTAGACCCCAATCTGCAAATTCAGCCATGCGCGGGCCAACCTTTGAAGGAATTAGAAAAATGCTTCTTTCTTTGATCCCGTGATCGAAAACCGCCAGCCGATTGTGATGGCAGAATATATCAGACAGCCGTCATCACAGTTGTCAAGCGGACCACAACCGTGCAAAGATTGCTTTACTCGATACGGTCTAGCCATGCTATGATAGGGTTCTGGGTGAAGGCTTTTACGTGCGACAAATTGAGAGCCCATTGCAATCTTATCGTAACAGTTTCTTATACTAACCGAGAAGAGGAAAGAACGACCAGAAGGCTCGACCATGCCAACAATCTCCCTAGCTGAACTTGCCGAGCGTCTGCGAAATGCGAGGAAAGCTGCTGGATTTTCGCAAGAAGAGGTAGCGACAAAGACCGGCATGCTGCAGCCCACGATTTCTGCAATCGAAGCCGGTAAACGGAATGTGGATAGTCTGGAACTAGCGAAATTTGCCGAGCTGTATAGAAAGCCTCTTCACTATTTCCTCGATTCGAATTTCAGCGATCAAAGTGAATCTTTCTCTCCATTGTTAATGTCGGGAGAGATCATTGATTCCGACCGCGCTGTGCTGGACGATTTCAGGATATTCTGCCAGGACTACGCTGAACTAGAACAGCACGTGTTGGGAAAGGTAAACGTCGTGCGAGTGTTCGAGGATATTGTGGCTCCAAAAACGAGACATGAAGCAATAGAACAAGGGATTCGGTACGCATCGGCCCTACGGACCATGTTTGGTCTAGGCATCGAACCGACTTATGATGTGCGACTGTTCCTTGATACGATCGGTCTGAAAGCCATCAAACGGAAACTTAACACGCCAAACCTAACCGGCGTTTATGTCTATAGTCCCGGATACGGCCACTGCTTGCTTGTTAACCGATCGGGAAACAGGCAGCTGGATCGCTTCAGTCTTGCACACACATTTTGTCACGCATTGCTCGACTGGCAAATGATGGAGACAAAGAGCAATTTCGTAGTCTGCAGTAACTGGCTGAAGGATTCCTTAACAGAATACCGAGCGAGCGTGTTCGCGCTGAATTTCCTGATGCCGAACGAGGCAGTTGAGAAGCTTTGGCTTCAAATGCGGACCGAAGCGAAGCCCAGCATCTTTGACACCGTTGCAATTGCGCGATACTTCGGCGTGGACTACGAATCAACCCTCCAACGCTTTTTGCTTCTGGGCCTTATTTCCGAAAGAGAAAGCTCCTTACTACGAAAGGAACTATCCGACTCCGGCCTCGAGATCGATGACCTACTTGGCTACAAAGCGAGCGAAGTACGTATCAGTGGCGAGGAACTCTATCCGGATCGCTATATCAAGCTCGCACTGGAGGCTTTTCGCCTAGGGAAGATCTCAGCCGGCAGGCTCTCTAAATTTCTTGGGAAAACTATCTACGAAACGAGCCAGCTTCTCGGAAAGTTGAAACTGCAACTTAGCTCAGAAGAATCAAAGGGGTAGACTGACGGTGGCTGTTGTTCTGCTAATGAGCGACAAAACAAAGTGAAGTTGGCACGGTCTCGGAATGCTAATTACATTGGTTCCGGAATAACCTACTTCAGTTATTTACGAGAAACAGCTTTCTTTTTCCTCCACCGCGAGGAATAGATCCTCGGCTGCACTGACTTCGCCTTTTTCCAATTTCCTGTCCGCGATCGCTAGCGCTCGCTCAGCATCTGCCCATTTCCGAGGAGCGTATGTGCGAGCCGCAGCATTTCTTGCTGCTTCAAGGGGCACTATAACGTGATACGATTCTCTGAGTTTTCCCATTCTCGTGGAGAATTGCTCGAGGAGAATGCTGATAGATTCTCTCGTATGATTCATCTGGTCAATGACGTTCTGTTCAAGTTGCTCCTACCTGCGCTGCCTTGTTGATAGATAACCGTGCCTTATCTAAGAGTTCGTATAATAACTCGCGCAGTGGCATCGTCGTTTCTGGCATGACGCTCTTCGTCGGAGACAAATCTCACATCTTGTCTGTCATCTCGCAATTGAATGATCAAGCCTGTCTTGGTGTGTCTCCCTTTCCTTTCTTACCCTTTCTTCTCTTTGATGAGTCGGATGCTGGTCCTTGCGGGACTTGTGCCTCGGTCTTTGCTTGCCCTGTCCCTATGGTTGGGGGAACGGCTGGTGGTACCGGAGCAGAGGGTTGCCTTGTGCGTGCCCTTTGGAGTGCTGCTTCCGCACGCTCCTTCGCTCTTGCAGCAAATGATCGGGCTTCAAAGTCATTATGTTTGGTCAGTTGGTCAAGCGCATTTTGTAAGGCAGATTCTGCATCAGCAAGCTCTTGCTGTGCGTATTGCGCTGCATTGACCTTCTTTGCCTCCGCAATTACGGCTTTGGCTGTGTCGATTGTCTGTTGTGGCATAGGCAATTGTCCTTTTCGAAGATAAAACGTTCATCGCATCGTTGATTACTTGAAGTACTTGAAACCTTTTTCCTACGGCTGAGCTACATTCTCGATCGGCCCCTTTCTTTGTTCGGATTCTTTGGCGCAGTGGAACGCGCAACATCAAATCCCTGCTTTTCCAAAACTACCCCACATGCAGCTTCAGCGAGTTCTTTAGCTCTCAAGACCTCGCATTAAGAGGCAATCCAGAGCCTTTGACGTCGCAAACGGACTTCCTCTTCACTATTTTTCTTATAGCCTGTGTCGCCGAACCAGTATCACAAAAACTTGCGTTCTCTGCGTGTAGGACATCTACCCTCCTCATTTCGCGATCTGAGCTACAAGGTCTTGAAGCTTTCGAAGATTCTGACTTGCCGTGTTCATCTTCAGCATTGCCCCATCAACATTTATACAAAGAAGCAACACCCTTGCCTGCTGCAGGTAGAGCCGAATCTCACACGCAAGGTCT
>Ga0315282_10004342_pt1 | contig 24706 bp, 22 predicted proteins | sample YL17G07_20_MG_FD_203693 | JGI IMG/M metagenome (GOLD analysis project Ga0315282, IMG submission 203693) | Sediment microbial communities from Yellowstone Lake, YNP, Wyoming, USA - YL17G07_20 | ecosystem: Environmental > Aquatic > Freshwater > Lake > Sediment | place: USA: Wyoming | collected... | reverse complement strand
ATGATTTTTGACATAAGAGGGTCTTTATTCTCATAAGCCTGCAAGGTCCATTTCACCAGTGGTTCATGGGTTTGTTTATCTTTGACAAGCTCGATGGCGGCGAATAGTCCTTTGCCACGGACATCACCCACACTGGGGTGCTTGGATTTAATCTCCTCCAACCTCTTCATCAGGAATTCACCTTGCAAGCGTGAGTTTTCCACTAAATTCTCTTCTTTCATTACCTCGATGGTTGCTACAGCCGCGGCGCAAATCACCGGATTGCCAAACTGAGTTAATCCGGCATACAGGATATTATCCTCAAAATGTTCGGCGATTTTCTTGCTAACCATTACCGCCCCCATAGGTAAAGTACCGTTATTTATGCCTTTTGAAAGTGTCATGATATCAGGAACTACCCCCCAGTGCTCAACTGCGAACCATTTACCGGTTCGTCCAAACCCTGTCATGACCTCATCAAATATCAACAGTATTCCATAATCATCGCAGATCTTGCGTAAGTGTTCCATATAGCCATCTGGCGCCACAATCCGGCAAGTGCTTCCAGTGATCGGTTCTACGATGATAGCGGCTATGGTTTCAGGTCCTTCGACTTCAATCGCATCACGGATTGCTTCCGCACAGTACAGATTGCATTCCGGATAACGCATCTTAAAGAAACAGCGGTAGCAGTATGGATCCCAGACCCGGATGCCGCTGGTGACACCTGATTCATTGGCTATCCGGCGAACGTCACCCATCACGTTTCCAGCGCCGTATGTCCCACCATGAAAAGAGCGGTAGCGCGCAATTACTTTTTGGCGGCCGGTATAAGCACGGGCTATCTTCAAAGCGTTATCATTAGCTTCACCACCACCAGTAGTAAAGAAAGTCTTTTTCAAATCGCCAGGCGCGATCTCAGCGAGCAATTTGGCTATTAACGCACGCTGGTCGTTAGCCGCGGAGGGTACAACATAACATAGTTTATCCACCTGGTCTTTGATGGCTTGTAATATCTTCGGGTGTTGGTGGCCTACATTTACATTTGTTAGTTGAGAAGCAAAGTCAAGGTATTGTTTTCCATCTTGATCCCAGAAGTAACAACCCTTGGCGCCCGCAATGATAAACGGCTTAAAACGGTTCTGACTTGTCCAGGAATGCAGCACAAATTCTTTTTCGTAGTCACCAATCGTTTTTATGTCCAAATCCAGATCTATAGCAATATCAGTCATATCAATGTCCTTGTAGTGGGAATAATTCTCGCTCTAACAATATAAAATTTCACATAATCATTATTATTGGTGTTAATTGAATTCTGCCTCAATTAATTCGGGTAAATCTGCCACACTTGGGATAACATGTGTGTGCCAATATTTGCCCCAGGCTTCAACCGGTCTTGGCCCGCTGAGCACACCGACTACACCGCGACAACCAGCGTTGTACCCTTCCAGCATGTCGGCAGGTGTATCACCGATCTTGATAACCTCATGTACACTTTGAATATTTAGCTGCATCATTGCGTAATAGATCATAAAAGGTGCCGGTCTCCCCATCTCACCTGGAATATGCTCAACGTCTACCGCCATATCTACCAGGCCATCTCGTAACCAACCTAGACCATCCATGATCGCATTCACTACGATGCGATGAAAACCGGTATCGGTGGCAACTTTTATATTGTTCTCGTGACACCATCGAAATACGTCTGATGTACCAGGAATTTCACGGGTTTCATTGCGGTAGTGGTTTACCATTAATTCAGTATAATGGTTATAGATCTTCATTGCTTCTTCAAGTGTTTCTGGATCTTTAATCTTTTCAAAGTCTTTTATATCGATATTTCTACCTTTCTGACGCGCTAGTAAAAATTGGTATAGATGAATCTTGTTTGTCCCCATATTTAAAAGGATTTCATCAGGGGTTGTTTGAAGATTGTATTCGACTGCTGCCTGGTACAGGCAATCACGTACGCCCATATCATCTTCAACTGTAGTCCCTGATAGATCGAACATGATCATACTGATTTTTCTCATTACAAACCTCCATGAAGCATTGTTTTTTTATATAACGTTTAACTTAAAGTTCCAATGGGGCAATCTCGGTTACGAACCTAAATCGATCGCCGCGGAATAAATCCCTGGCACGCTCAACGGGCCGGTCATCTTGATCGAATGCAATTCTACGCTCAAGCATAAGAGGTGCACCTGTCTTAATCTCAAGTAATTCTGCTTCATATTCTGTGGCTAATACCGGCTCCAAGCTCTGTCGTGCTTTGGTAACCGTTACTCCATATTCGGTTTCCATAACTTCATAAAGAGAACGCTTAGCCAGATCGTATTGGTCCAGTTCTGGGAATCGAGAAGCAGGGACATATAACCTTTCAATCAATACTGGTTCTTTATTCAATAGACGCACTCTGTGAATGAAATAGACCGAATCGCTAACGGAAATCAAGAGTTCTTCAGCCAGAGAGGCTTCTGAAGGAAATTTTTCGAAGGATACTAATTGAATCTCGATCTTATAGCCTCTCCGTTCCATGCCTTTAGTAAATGGAACCAATTTTGCTGCTTGACGTTCGATCTTAGGACTGGCTACAAATGTACCTAAACCCTGGCGGCGATGAATTAATCCTCGATCATATAGAACGTTTAGAGCCTGTCGTACTGTTGCTCGAGTCACACCCAGGGTTTCGCTCAGTTCTCTTTCGGGTGGTAATCTACTACCTGGAGGTAATTCATTGGACTCGATTCGTTCCAATAAATTTTCGGCAATTTGAACATAAAGCGGTGGTGGTACGATTATTCTCCTATGACGATCTTGATTTTTCTCAAGGTGTAAGTTATGCATAATATTCTGATCAAATGGTCATTATTGGATCGGTGGTACATACCATTTTCTATCATAACCTATTTTCATATGATTGTCAATATGCGGGTTCGAGTTATCATTTTATAATTATATACTCGATGGAGTAAAAACTCCAACAACCAGCAGTATGTTGGCACATTATGATCGGAGCACGGTTTTATTGCATTGGGAGTTTTGCGTAAAGCTAAAACTCAAAAGGAGGATATACTCATGCGCTTAGCTATTCAAACTCTTTTACTGCCTGGGAAAGAGCTGGAGGAAAAGTTCCACAACGCAAAGCGCTTTGGCTTTGATGGCGTTGAAATTGTGATCGGTCCCGATTATGACCTGCGCCAGTATTTCGACCGCATCCAGAAAGCTTCCCGGTCAAGCGGTTTACCGGTCAGCGATATCTGTACTCATCCCATGCACGACCCATTCGTTCCCGACTTAGCCGAACGCCAACGAAGATTGGCCACGCTAATGGAGTTAATCCAAATGGCGGATGAGTTAGGGGCTACGGGGGTCATTTGCGTCCCGGTGCGACCGCCGTTTCAATTCCCTGATCTCTCCCCCTGGAAGAGCCAGTTCGAGGTAATAAACTCCCTTGTCATCGCCTCATTTCGGGATTGGTTAAGCCGGCTTCCCGATGGTAAGGTTGCGATTTTCCTCGAGCCTCTCAACCGCTACGAAACCGGTTACCTCAACCGGATCGAGCAAGCAGTCGAGCTTTGTGACGCGATTCAACACCCGCGTCTCAAAATCCTGGCTGATTTCTTCCACATGAATATCGAGGAAGCCAGCTTTGCGGTTCCGCTCCGCTTGGCTGGCGACCTGTTGGGAATGGTACATATCGCCGATAACAACCGTCTGCAACCCGGGCGCGGTTGTATGGATTACCGGCCTGGTTTTGCAGCCCTGAAATCGATTGGTTATAGCGGTTTTATCTCCGTCGAGTGCTGGAGCCCGCAAGGAGCATTGATCGCCGGCGACCCCGAGCAAGCGTTGCCCGAAACGGTTGAATACTTACGCCGGGTATGGCAGGATGCCTGACTGCACCGCTGGACTCACGCCTCTCACGTTCGTTCGAGACAAGCCAGCGGTATTGCGTACAGGCGGCATGAAGCCGCCTGACTGCTCGACCCGGCGTAAGCTCGATCTGACTTATATTTAGTCCTGCATCGTTTTCGTTAATCCCAGCGAATGAAAAATCCACTTACGAATGAATGGATCGGTCTTCATCATGACTGTTTAAACCTGGCAGGTCTCCGGGCGTCTCCAATGGGGCGGTGATCGAGAGCTGGCGGTAAGCCAGGGTCCAACTGGTGGAGAAGTAAGTTTCCTTCAAGCCGCCCAGGAAAAGCAGGGGGACTGCCAGTATGAGCAGGAACACCAACCCGCCCACGATCGCACCTGGTGTCCAGGCGGCTGCCCCCGTGAGGACTGCCCGCCCAAGTAAGCCGATGGGCAAACCGATCCCGCCACCCACCAAAACGCCAAGCCCCATCAGCAGCAGCGCTACCGGGATCATCAGGATGAAATACCCGATCCGGATGCCTAACAGAATCAGCCACAAAAAGAATACATCTTTGAAATTCCGGCGCACGATCCTCCATCCCTGCCGGATCGAAGCGATTACGCCGGCCTCTTGCAGCACACATTCCCGGTTGATGATTTCAATGATTAAGCCAAGCGCCACTCCAATAATGATCAGCAGGAAAATCACCAGGAAGACTAGGCCAACTGTAGCCACTATCCCAAGCGCCAGGGTTTGTTCACCCGCCATCCGGCTTGCGATAACCGGAGTTGCTGCGCAACCAAACAAAATGATAATTACCAGGAAGACCGGCACAAAAATCACCAGGTTGATCAGGAATAAGCGCCAGGCTGCCCGGCGCCAACCCAGCCGGAAACCTTCTTTCCAGTTGACCTTCTCCTGGCTGTTTTCGTATCGGTCCACCATTTGGATTAAAGCAACCTGGCTGACATAACGCCCGGTGGCAAAAATGATAGCTAGCAGCAGGAAGAACACGACGATGGCAATTACTACCCATATCAATGTTTGGCGAAGCTCTGGCGTAATCCCTTGGCTGAACAGGCTGCCGAATCGATCTAGTTGCCTCCCGAATTCCTGGCTACCGGGGAAATTGAAACTCCGGTTGGAGTGCTGCCGGTAATTGATTCCATTGTTCGTTCCAGAAAAGTTAGCGCCGCCAGTCAAAGCCAGGATGACGCCGAAGATCCATAAGACCCGGTAATTCCACAAGATGTTCCAGGCTCGTTTTAAAATTTGTGAATAATCCATGTCAATTACTCCTTTTTATTATTTACGATTATTGCAGTAATTAGTTGCTGGTGCAGCGAACAAATCGCCAGCCAAACCAGGCACACCCTGCCGGTCGGGATGGGTTTGGTATATGCGGTTCTGCTGTCATGGTATCTGCTTACCCTGAAGCCCATTTAGACCTCCAAGGTCTCTTTTTGTAGCTCATTCAAGCCCAAAACACTGGTCATTTTCAGCTTTTACAGGGGCGAACCGGCTGTCAAAGACCTCGGAGGTCTGGGCTTCATCAGTTCTGAAAAATGTTGTTTGCATTCATTATTTTTCCGGAAATGAAACCTCGCAAGGATTGGCTGAGTAATTATGATATACTTTACAGGTAAGGTTGTATTTTTGAATGATATCAAGAAGGGTCATCAAAATCAATAGAGGAGGTAAAAATGGCAAAGTTAATCGATGTGGAAGGCATTGGAACCAGGTACGCTGATAAACTGAAAGCCGCCGGAGTGGGCTCAACGGATGATCTGTTGAAGAAAGGCGCTACCCCAAAAGGGCGCAAAGAGCTGGCGAATAAGTCGGGTATCAGCGATACTTTGATCCTCGAATGGGTCAATCACGTTGATTTATACCGCATCAAAGGCGTTGGCTCGGAATACTCCGACCTGCTCGAGGAAGCCGGTGTGGACACTGTGGTCGAGCTGGCTCAGCGGAAGGGCGCCAATCTGTTCCAGAAGATGATGGAGGTCAACGTTCAAAAGAAACTGGTGCGCAAGATGCCCACCCAGGGGCAAGTGGAGGGTTGGATCGAGCAAGCCAAGAAACTGCCCAGAGTCGTTTCCTACTAGGATTTTCGCAAATATTTCTCTCGATTGATAAAACCCACCTTCCGAGCTGAATTGGCTGGAAGGTGGATAAAGTATCATTAATTTAGGAAGGCGAGCGCTGGCGGTGCGGCGGTCTCTTTTCGCCAATCAGGATGACCGCTTGAAAGACGATCCCAATAAGCGTCAATCCGACCCAGACGATCACCGCCATCGGTCTGGTGAGAAAACGGAACGACTGGGTGATCATCAAGGCTCCACCCAGCGAGGAGAGGAGGATCAAAGCCCAATCGAAAAATATTGCCACCAATACGCCGCCGGCAACGCCTCCCAGAAGAAAAACGATCCAGGCCCATCCGGCGCGGTGAATGCCAAGCAGGGTCAGCATGCTCAAAGTAAAGTAACCGCCGCTAATGAAACCCGCCAGCCAGATCGCCACGCCTTGGAAAAACACCGCCAACAAGGCGCCCACCAAACCAACCGCCAAAGCCAGTAAAACGACCAGCCAATCGGGTTGGCCATGTAAGAAACGGGTCGCAAGCTCGATGGCGGTGAAGAAACCCACCCCGGCGACGAACAACCAGAACAGCTTGCGTCCGAGGGCGATCAGCGCGCCGCCAGCTAGAATTCTCAAGATCAACATGATTTCACCTCGTGGGGAAGTTTATTATTCGAATCTCGTCCCTCATAGTAAGCATTGGTTAGATTTCGGACTGCCTGGGCTGACTCGCGTTGTAGGCATCGTTCGGCCAGTTCGCGAATGGCGCTCATCTCTAGCGCTCTAATCGTGGATTTCACCTGGGGGATATCCGCCGGGTTCAGGCTGAGTTCATCCACACCTAATCCCAGTAAGACCGGGATTGCCAGCCGGTCGCCGGCAATCTCGCCGCACACGCCAACCCACTTGCCAAATTGGTGGGCGGCAGCCACCACCAATTTCACCAGGTGTAAGACTGCCGGGTGCAAGGCGTCTGAATAAGCTGCCAGGTCTGGGTTGCCCCGCTCGGCGGCCAGGGTGTATTGGGTCAGATCGTTTGTGCCAACGCTGAAAAAGTCCACCTGGGGCGCCAGACTGGAGCTGAGCAGGGCGGCGGAGGGGATTTCGACCATTATTCCAGTCTTGATCGGCCACCGATGGGAGGTTTTTTCTTTTTCCAGAGCGCGGTGAGCTTGGGCTAACCAATCTTTTGCTTGCAAGATTTCTTCTAAGGTAGCAACCATCGGGAACATCACCGCGATATCGTGATGCAAACCGGCGCGTAGGATAGCTCTTAATTGGGGGAGAAATAGCTCTGGTTGTTTGAAGGAAATGCGCAGGGCGCGCATACCTAAAAAAGGGTTGACCTCGGGCGACAGATTGATATAGGGCAAAGGCTTATCGCCACCGACATCCAGGGTGCGAACAATAATAGGTAAATTACCCATCCGAGAGGCGATGTCCAATAAAGTCTGGATTTGCTCTTCTTCGGAGGGAGGGGTGGTACGCCGCAGGTACAGGAATTCGGTTCGTAACACGCCGATGCCATCTGCGCCGTTCAAGGCCGCGGCTTGAGCGTCGAGCAAGCCGCCCACATTTGCCGCCACTTCGAACAAACGTCCATCCCGGGTGCGAGCCGGTTCATGACTGGTTGAAAGTAGTCTTTGACGTTTTGCAAGCCAGGCAGCCCGACTGGCAGCCCACTGCTTTTGTATTTCTTTCCCCGGTTCGATCCATAAAAGACCTTGAGAGCCATCTAATCCCACCAGGGTATCGGGTTTTAAATTCAGCGTTGCCAGATCAACCCCGCTGATCGCTGGCAAACCCAGGCTACGCACCAGGATAGCGCTGTGCGAGGTTGGGCCGCCGCTGGCGGTCACCACCCCTAAAACTTGTTGAAGGTCGAATTGGGCGGCTTCATTGGGGGTGAGTTCTTGGACAAAAAGAATCACCGGTTTAGGCAATTCGACTTTTGCAACCTGGCTTCGATCCGCCAGGGCGAGCAAAACCTGATTACCTACATCCAGGAGGTCGGCGCGGCGAGTCTTCTGATAAACGTCTTCTAAAGCGTTATAAGAATCGGCCAACCCGCTTATGCTTTCGCTCCAGGCTAAGGCCGCGTTCGAGTTATTCTCGAAAATGCGTTTGTGGACATTCTCGAGCAGGTCGGGGTCCTGCAGAATCAGCCGGTGGGCATCAAAGATAGTCGTCTGGGCTTCTCCCAGCAGTCCACGCAAGCTGGCCTGGCGCTGCTGAATTACCCGGCAGGTTTCATCCAGGGCGCGCTGCAACCGTTCCCATTCAGTTTGTGGTTCCTGGGGTACATAATCCGGAATAGGGGGCGGAGAAGGCTTATAAAGGTATAAAGGCCCGAGAGCGACCCCCTCAGAGATTGGGATACCCTGAATCGCGCTATCGGGTTTCAAGACGATATCGGGTCGGATAACGGCAGCTTTTTCAACAATATCTTGGGCTTCTTCGACTTCGCCGAAATTAGCTATCACCAACTGGCTGAGGCGTTCCAGCGCCTGGGTTGCCTGGCGGCCGCGGGCTTCGATTTTGACCTGGTGACCCTTTACGGCGCCCAGGGTAGCCAGACGGTTGATGCTCTTTGCCGATACCGGCCCTTTCTTACCCGTCAGGTTGGTTACGCGGATTTCGGCGTCGAAGCGGCTGGCTGCCTGTACGAAGCGGGCAGCCGGTCTGGCATGCAAGCCATGCAGGTTCTGGAGGGTGAGGATCACCGATTGAAAACCACTCGCTTCGTTAGGCGCGGTGCCAACCAGTTGAGGTTGTGTAGCTTGTGCGATAAACTGTTGACCTGACGTCAGCGGTGCAGCCTGGCGACTTCGTGCCGCCTGTGCGCCATACCGCTGACCTGATGTCAGCGGTGCAGCCTGGGAGAAAGCCGGCCGTTCAACCTGGCTGACCTCCAGATGTTCGATTTTTGGCGCCAGGGCTTTGAATGCTTCATCGTTTACAGCATTAAGATCGTTTCCCAATCCAGCCTGGACGGCTGCCACGATGGCGCCTTCCACTAACGGAGCGGCGCACAGCCGGATGTTATGGCGTTGTTCCTCTGGAAGCAGGTCAAGGGCGGTTTCGGCGCTCAATACCGCGCTACCCAAATCCATTAATATCAGCACGCCGTCGGGCGAATATACTGACTGGATGGCTGCGAGGATAATGGTAGCGTCGGTCCCAAATTCATTGCAGTCGCTTCCCACACCCGCGGCGAGAGCGATGGGTACATCCTGGGTCGCAACCTGCCTGACCAACCCAAGCAGCGCTTCTGCCAGCAAGCGACTATGAGCGACAAATACCAATCCGACCATGCTCGCCTATGCGCCTCCCCAGGTATCTGCGGCGGCTTTCAGAAGCAAGAAAGAAGAAGTTGCGCCTGGGTCCTGGTGCCCGGCGCTGCGTTCGCCCAAATAGCTGGCGCGCCCTTTGCGCGCCACCATAGGGATTGTAGCTAGCATGCCAAGCCTGGCAGCTTCGACTGAATCTGCCAGTGCTTGCCTAAAAGTTGTGTTGCCCGCAATGGATCGCTTGAGCGTCTGGACAGCCGGCAGAAGTGCGTCTAGCATGGTTTTATCGCCGGCTTGGGCTTTGCCGCGCTGCTTGACGCCTTCTACCCCGGCTTCGAAAGCCTCAGCCCAATCCGAGGGACTCATTTCTTGCTTGCCCGCCATCTTCAGCCCGGCTTGCAGGAAAAAGCTGCCGTAAAGCGGGCCAGCCGCCCCTCCAACGGTGGAGATCAGGGTCATTCCGACAGTCTTAAAGATCGTCCCGATATCTTTATCGGCCAGCTCGGGCAATTTTTGTAGCGCAGCCTGGAAGCCGCGATCCATGTTGGCGCCGTGATCAGCATCCCCAATTGGCGCATCTAGTTCGATCAAATAGGCGCGGTTTTCAGCGATTAGCTCAGCCGATTTCTTGATCCAGTTAAGGGCATCGTTGGGTTTTATAATCATATTCTTCTCTACCACACCACATACTGTCGATTATTACGAGTTGCTCCATTTCAACGCCGGGGTGTTTACCGGCGCATCCCAAAGTTTTTTCAGCTCCTCATCCAACTTAAGCAGGGTGATGGAAACTCCCGCCATTTCCAGGCTGGTGATGTAAGCCCCAACCAGATTGCGGGCCACTTTCAAGCCGTGTTGCTCACTGATCTTGTGAGCTTTGCGATAGGCAATATACAGTTCGATCAGGGGAGTGCCTCCCATGCTGTTGACGAACAGCAAGACCTCATCGCCAGCTTTGAATGGCAGGTCTTTGATAATTGGCTCCATTAGGGTCTCCACGATTTGATCGGCAGGTTGCAGCTTTATCCGCTTGCGACCCGGCTCGCCATGAATGCCAATGCCGATTTCCATCTCGTCTTCCGGCAGTTCGAAGGTGGGTTTGCCGGCGTGAGGGACGGTGCATGAAGTCAACGCCATGCCCATGCTACGCCCCCATTCCTTGACCTTACGGCAAACCTCAGCAACCTCACTCAGTGACCGACCTTCTTCAGCCGCCGCGCCGCATAGCTTTTCCGCCAGAACCGTGCTGCCCACCCCTCGCCGCCCGGCGGTGTATAAACTATTTTCCACTGCCACGTCATCGTCGATGATCACGCTTTCTACCTGGATGCCTTCCATTTTGGCGAGGTCGGCTGCCATTTCGAAGTTCATCACGTCGCCGGTGTAGTTCTTGACGATCATCAGCACACCTTTACCACCATCGACGGCTTTAACAGCTTCAAGCATCTGGTCGGGTGTTGGCGAGGTGAAGACTGCCCCCGGACAGGCGGCATCCAACATGCCTGCTCCCACAAAACCCGCGTGCATTGGTTCATGACCTGAACCACCCCCGGAAATGAGGCCCACTTTGCCTTTTACCGGCGCATCGGCGCGGATGACGAAGTTTGGATTGAAATGGACCTTGACCAGATGGGGGTGGGCAAGCGCCACGCCTTCCAGCGCTTCTGTGACCACGTCTTCTGGTTTATTGATTAATTTTTTCATGGTTCCCTCCGCGAATGGGATAAATGTCGCTTAACCGTTAACCTATCCTGGCTTGGTAGAAAAAACGACATTTAAACCGTATTTTTCGGCTGTATCCAATTCAGGATAGTTGTGATACTGAATTTGGATAAGTTTAGAATGAATGGATGGAAAAGTCAATCGTTTGGGTGCTTTAATAAAAACTTCTTGCAATCGTTAGGGATCGTAAGAAGCCATTGTCAGGTCTGGTTATTCGGTCGGTTTTTTTGCGCGTACCTTGGCGCTGAAGATCGATTTGTAAATGGCGTCTTTTGTGAAAGAGGAGCTATCTAGGAATCCAGCGACCGGGCCAAGCTCGGTAAGGGCAGCGTCAATTCCAGCTTCGTCCCAATATACTGGCGTTATTTGAACGTCGATAAAACCTGCAGCTTCGATGGCTGCTTTGTATTTCTTGACCTCCATCGCGCCCGCGATGCAACCCGCCCACGCGGTAAGGCTGCGCTGGATGTTCTCGGGCAATTCGCCGGCGGTTACGATGTCACTGACCGAGAGCCGCCCGCCGGGCTTGAGCACCCGGAACGCTTCACGAAAGACCTGGGGTTTGTCCGGACTCAGGTTGATGACACAATTGGAAATGATCACATCCACGTTATTATCGGCTACAGGCAAATGTTCGATTTCACCCAACCGGAATTCGACATTGGCCGCGCCGATTTTTTCCCGGTTCTCGCGGGCTTTCTCGATCATATCGGGGGTCATGTCCACGCCTATAACCAAACCGCTTTCACCCACTCGGCGGGCAGCCAGAAAGCAATCAATGCCGCCGCCGGAACCTAGATCAAGCACGGTCTCGCCCGGTTGTAGCGAGGCCAGCGCGACCGGGTCTCCGCAACCCAAGGAGAGGGAGGTGATGTCTTCGGGTAAATTCATTACATCGCTGGATTCGTACAGATTTTGGATGGATGAGAGTGGAATGACGTCGTTTTGATCGCAGCAACCGCCTTTTTGACCACAGCAACCGCCTTTGGTTTGGTATTGATTTTGGGAAACATAATTCCCATATTTTTCTCGCACTGCCAGGCGAATATTTCTTGGGTCGGGTAGTATATTTTGATTTGTCATAGAATGCTCCTCATGGATAGAAAATGACTCCTCAGGCATGTCATGTTGAGCGGAGCGTTCTCTGCGGAGCGAAGCATCTTAACCCTGTTTGCGAGAGATTCTTCGCTGCTGGAAGAACATCAGCGGCCCAAAATGACACTCCGGCTGAGTAGTTATGATAGAAATATTCAAATATATCGATGTAATCAGCCAATAAAAAGCATAGAAATTCACTTATCTACTTGAATGGGATACTCTGGCGCAAAATGATCAGCCACCACACAGCAAGCTCGCGCCAGCCTTTCTTGATTAAGGGTGTATAGCGCTTGCTTACCGCGTCTTTCGACGCTCACCAGCCCGGCGTTTTTCAATATGTTCAGGTGGTGAGAAACGGTGGGTTGAGCCACATCCAGGGCTGTAACGATCTCGTTTACGCTTAACTGGTGGCAACAGATCAATTTCATGATCTTCTGGCGAGTATCATCCGCTAGGGCTTTTCCAAACTCAACCGTGTTGACGAGGGTATTTTTCATATAGATGATTTTCTATATGTTATTATATAGACAATCATCGATACGTCAAGGGACAATAAAGACTGGCGCTCAAGTTATGGCGCCAGTCTTTTGGCATGGCAGGTTAGTTCGAGGGTGAGGTTCACTTCTGGAAGGTGATAACGACCGTCATACCCCAACGCAGACGCGGGTCGAGGGTATCCAACAGAATGCGGGTGGTATAAGTTACATCGCCGCGTTTCTCTTCGTAGACGTCGCTGATCTGATCCACTGTGCCACTGATTTCCAGGTCGGGGAGGGCGTCTGGCACTACTGAGACTTTTTGACCTTTGGATATATCAACCACCTCGATTTCCGTCAGGTCATCTGTCTCGGCGTACATCTTGGAAAAGTCGGCGATGGTGATCACCGGTTGGCCAGCAGTTACCTGCTGACCAACGATCAGGTCTTGTTTCACCACCATACCATCGATTGTGGAAGTCAGTTCGAGGTGCGAGAGGGCCGCCTGGGCGGATTGGATATTGGCTTCAGCGGCTTTGACCCGCCCCTCCGCTGTCTCGATATCATCCGGGTTGGGTCCATTTTTCAAGGCTTCGTAATCTTGGGTAGCTTTTTCCAGGCTGGCTTCAGCTTTCTTTAGCTCGGTCTCGTATTCCAACCGGCGGACCGCAGAGTTATAGTCGCTTTGGGCGTTATCCAGCTTTTCTTTCATATCCTTGCGGGTGGAATCGGTGCTTGGTTTGAATTTGTAGGGTTCGAAGTCGCTGCGTGCCTTATCGAGCAATGCTTTCATTTTAATCACCCCTTCGATGGCAGTCAGGTTTTCCTGGTTGGTAGGGACGGTGAAGTTATCGAGCTGGTATTGGGCGTTCCGGACCGCCCGGTTGGCGGCTGCCATAGCTTCGAGAGCGTTGGCGCGAGCTACTTCTAAGTCTTTATTCAGATTAGCCAGGGCTTGTTGGGCAGCGGTAAGCTCAACCTGGGCATTAGCCAGGGCGGCCCCGAATTCTTCCCGATTACCCAGGCGGGCGACCACATCGCCCTTCTTCACCTGGTCGCCTTCGTCCACCAAGATTTCAGCCACCTGACCGCTGGTAAAAAATGAAAGTTGAGCCGTCTCATTAGGGACGATACGGCCCTCTGCCACGATCTCATTGCTGGTTACCACGACTGGGACATCTGTAGCGGTTGCGTTCTGAGACGATTGGGCAGACCCACCGCAAGCAGCTAGTAGAAGGCTAAGTAACAATGTAAAAATTGCCAGGTTGAATAATTTCACTTTCATGATCGTTCTCCTTCTGTTAGTCATTATTGGTAAGCCAGGCTTTCGCGGACGGAGATTCTGGATGCCCCGCGAGCCGGAAGCCAGCTTGCCAGGATAGACAAGAATGTAATGATCACCAGCCAAAGAATAGCCCCGGCTGGGGTGTAATTATAAGCCAGATCGATCTGAAACGCAGCGCCTAAGGCTTTGACCATACCCTGGCTGGCGGGCAGGCTGAGTGGCAATGCGATGAGCCAGCTCAACCAACCCAACACCAGCCCCTCACCGATGAACAGGCGGGCAATCGTCCCCGACGACGCCCCAATCGCACGCATCACCCCAATCTCGCGCCGGCGTTCCATGACGCTCAGGGCTAAAGCCCCGCTCAACGCGATGCTTCCAACTGCCCCGATGACCACCGCCATGATCGCCAGTAAAATTACCAAAAAGTCGAATTGCCTAATTATTTTGGTAGCCGTTTCATAGGTGCTATCGCCCATGCCGAAGACGCCGCGCTGGGGGGCGACTTTGATTTGGTTCTCTTTGTAGTAGGCCCGTAAACCCTCTGCCATGGTGATATGGGTCTTGGAATCTGAGTTTAGGGCTTGAATCCAGACTGAGCTGGCTTTTCCAACGTTATCGAGATCGCGGAGCAAAATCTCTCTCGGCACATTGGCTGAGGTCGTTAATACCGGGTCGAAAACCAGCCCTACAATCTGGAAGTCGCACTCTTTTTTCTCTTCATACTTTATCGTAACCCAATCCCCAACCCCCACACCGACATCTTCTGCCAGCTTCTGGTTCAACACGATCGCATAACTATCGGACGGTGTCAGCCAACGTCCGGAGCGAATCTGGTATCCATAAAGTTGAGTGGGTAACGGCACACCCAACATGAATGCACCCTTGTCATCTTCGGTAGCAGGTTGCCCACGGGGGCGAATCTTAGCGCTGGCCAATCCCCACATCTCCACAGCTTTGACGCCCGGATAGTTCTGAGTTAATTCCTCGAGCTGGTTGATGCGTTGCGGACGTTCGAACACCATGGTAATATCGGCATTTAAGATCTCAAAAATTATATCTCTGACGGTATAAGTCACCGAATCGCGCACCGCTACCACCGCCATGAACATCAAACCGCTCAGCACCAGGGCGATTTGTAACAGCAAGACCCGGCGCTTGTGACGGAAAGTGTTGCTGATGGTAATCAACAAAAGGCGCGATAGGTAGCGCGCCCTGGTCAGAAGCTTTTCGATCAGACCAGCTTTAGTACTCAGACCGTAGGTGCTGATCGCTTCTCGAACAGTAATTCGGACCGCTGAAACGATGGGTATCAGGGAAGCCAGCAAAGGAGCCAGGAAGGAAATCGCGGTTTGTGTGAGAATGGCAGACGTCGAAATTTGAAACGAACCCGGGTCAGCTCCAAAACTGCCGATCAACCACCTGGTGATTGCCCAACCGCCGAGAATTCCAAACGGTAGGGAGATGAGAAGAGAAAGAAAGCCGTAGATCAAGACGTTCAAAAGGTAGAGATGCAAAATTTGCCAGCCGCCAGCCCCAATCGCTTTCATAATCCCGATTTGGTTGACTTGTTGGTAGATCACGGCGTTAATGGTGTTATAAACCAGCAGCAACCCCAGCGCTAGAGATAAGAAACCCAGGATTGTTAGCAAAAGGAATATGCCATCCAGTTGGTCTTGAAAGAAGTGCTTATTGGGATTTAAAAGCATCCGACCCGAATCGACGTTTTGCTTGGTCAACTTTTCTTGCAAGCGGTCAGCCAGCTTTTTTACTTCGCCTTCATCATATTTCGAAGCATTAACCAGTATCTGGTTATAATTTCTATCGCCTACCAGCCTTTCATAGAAAATCTGGGTGGCATAAAACTGGGCTGTTCCACCAAAGTAAGCCGGTTGGACAAGCTGGTTATACACCACACCGCCGGTGGTTACATTGAAAATCTTATCATCGATTCGAAATTCCAACTGCTCCTTGGTTGGGATGCCAAAGTAAGGCCCATTATCCTGCCCCATATCCACAAATTCGTTGCTAGGCCAGTTGCCCTCTACCAGAGCCAGTTTGTTGAGCTCCTGGTGGTCATAATCAACCCGGTAGGTCAAACCGCCTGGTTTCCAGGAATCCTCCGAATTGAGCCGCCACTCGATGGTTGTGCTGCCCAACCCCTCGATTGCGCTAACTCCGGCGACATTTTTTAAAGCATAGAGATCATCCTGATTAACCGATGGGGAAATGAACAAATTGATCATGGCTGGATTCATGGTTTGCCAGATGTCTTGCATACCGGTGATGACCAGGTTTCGGGTGCTCATGATCATACCGATAGCCGCCGCACCAATACCAATGATCAACATCACCTGCAAGGTGCGACCCTTCTGCCCCCACAAATCCCGTAAAATTTTATACTTTAGAACGCCCATGTTTTTTTACCAAATAAAAGAAGAGCTTTAGTAACCGGTCCAGACAACGCCCCCGACAAATTCATCCCGAGTGATTTTGCCATCGATGATTTCGACCACCCGCGGCACCTGGCGGGCAAGTTCTTTATCATGGGTAACCATCAACATGGTTTTACCTTGATCGACCAGTTTCATGAATAAGTCGAAAATATCCCTAGCAGTGCGAGTATCCAGATTACCAGTGGGTTCATCGGCAACGATCAGGTCGGGGTCATTTGCCAGGGCTCGAGCGATAGCCGCCCGTTGTTGCTCTCCACCCGAGACCATACTGGGGAGTTTATCAGCCTGGTCGGCAAGTCCGACAGTCTCTAACAATTCCAGCGCTCGTTCACGACGCTCCATTTGACTGTATTTACGGGCAAAATCCATCGGTAGAATGATGTTCTGAATTAAACTTAGAGCTGGGAGCATCTGAAAAAACTGAAAAACAATGCCGACATGCTGCCCCCGCCAGGCTGCCAACTGGTTTTCGGTCATTTTATGGATTTCCAGATCGTTGACAAACACCTCACCCGCAGTGGGGCGGTCGATACCGGTTATCATGTTGAGTAGGGTCGATTTACCATTCCCGGAAGGGCCGACGATCGAGACGAATTCGCCGCGATCGACATTAAAGGAGAGCCCTTTTAAGACGGTTACTTCGCTATCTCCAACCGGAAAACTTTTTATGATGTTGATCAGTCTCACCAGATGTCCGTTGCCATTTTCAGTGTGCATTCGTCTTGCTCCCGTCTGGAATACTATAACAGGGAAAAAATATTATTTCAGCAAAGATATCCATTGTAAGTTTTATAGAATTACTTTGTAACAACCACACCAACAGAGAAGATTCTGTTCTGCGACATTTATGGCGTACTTTGAGTTGCTACTTGAAAGTCCCAGTATGGTTCATACCCAAAATGATTTTCTTAGGGTTATTTTGACAATTATTTTTCATTGACAGCCCAAATGATTGAGAGATTCGGTTTATATTTCTCCACATCGTACCAGGCTTCCACATCGACGGTTTTAACACCTTCCAAAGCCAGATTTATGTCGACATGCGTCCACATTTTCTCCTGGACGAAGGCTGCCATGCGCCCATAGCTGCCTTCATAAAGTAAACGGGCTGCCGTCATCGCAAAATTGGCGGCTCCGAGCAGGTCTTGACCATCGGGAGAACCGGTGCGCAGCAGGTAGGTAAGCGGTTGATGCAAAACCTCTTCGCCGCTAATATGAGAGAGTAAGTGGGTTACCACAATCCCACTGCTAAAGCCGCTATATTCACCGGAGACTCCCAGACTATCGTCCAAACTTCTTCCAACCCCTTCTGGGTCTGTTAGCCGGGCGGGGGCGGGCCGCCTGGGCGTAACACCACTGTTATGACGCGAGCGGTGCAACCAGGGGGCATATTGTACTGATTTATTTGGGGCAAGTTGGGCGCCATCGCACACCAGCACCACCGAATAGTTGGCTGGGGTTTCGCGTTTGTCTTGTTGCACCAGGCTGGCGAGCTGGTCGGGATCGAAAGCGACCTCCGGGATCAAGACCCGATCGGCTCCAGATAGAAAGCCCATGATCAATGTGCTGTAACCCGATTTAGCGGCAAAGGTTTCGACAACCACAACTTGCTCGCGCGAACCAGCCAGCGCCCGCAGGTCGTGAATGAAGGCTACCCCTCGAGCCAGACCAGTGCTAAATCCCAGGGTATAGTCTGTGCCATGGATATTGTTGTGGATGGTCTTAGGGATAGCGATGATTGGGATATTCTTCTGGCTTAGATAAGCTGCGTAATGCAGTGTATCGTCGTCTCCAATGACGATTAGCGCCTGGTATCCCAGGCGGTGGATGACGTCTTCAATATGCCCGGTAAGGTCTTGGGAGGTTACTTGTTTCTCTCGCAGGAATTCCGGTACCTTATCAGCGGGTATCTGGCGCGGGTCGCTACGGCTCGAATGCAAGAAAGAACCGGGGGTGCGGTCTATTGGGCGTACCATATTCTTGGTCAGTTCGATGAAATGTTCGCTATACGTGGTGGGGTCATGAGGGTTGTAATTGATAAATCCCTCCCAACCTTTGCGGATGCCAATTGGCTCGAAACCCAGGTCGATTACCCGGTAGACCAGGCTTTTAAGACACATATTGAGGCCTGGGACATCCCCGCCGCCGGTCAGAATGGCTACACGTTTGATCATGATCATGCTCCTTGGTGGCATATTTTTTCTATGGGAGAAGCTTGCTCTCCCCGGAAAAAACATGACCGGATTAATTTACGTTATCAAATCAAAATGGTCGCGATCTTCTATGGGGAAGAAAGCGGTAATCTTCTTCGGTATCTGGGGTTTCGATTTCTGCTGTTGCTATTTCGAAATCCTTCTTGCCAGCTCTTCTGCCAGTTTGGTAAATTGTTGGGCAACGACCCCTTGGGGTTGAACCAGGATGATCGGCGATGATCGCTCGGCTGCCAGATACGCCAGCTCGGTAGCCGGCGGGAAGCCCAGGGTCACCGTATGAGCCAGTAAGGTTTCGATCTGGCTCACGGTGAGCGTCATATCGGCGCGGCTGTGGTTGAGGGTGACCACTGTCAGGGTTTTAGAACTTCCAAAACTTTTAGCGCGGAGCTCATCTACCAGAGTACGGCTGCGTTTAACCACCGCTGGCTGGGGTTCGACTACCAGGAGGATTTCGTCGCACAGCTCGCTGACCAGGTCGAATGCGGGCAGGAAATTGGTACCGATGTCGAGGACGATTAATTCTGCCAGGAAAGCAAGTTGCTGGACGATTGCTTCAGTCTGCGCCAACGCAGTAGCAGTCGCTACATCTTTGGTTTGGTTGGAAGCCAGCAGCAGTTTGATTCCGTAAGATGTGGTCGCCAACTGGCTTTCGACAATATTTGGGGTAATTTCTGGCTGGTTCAACTCAAGCAGTTTGGTCAATCCAATGGGTGATTTGATGTTTAGATCCTGCGTCCAGGTGCCTTGCCCTGGTCTTAGCTCAGCCGCAATGACCCTGGCGTTGGTCTTGTTGTGATACATTATCGCCAGGTTCAAAGCTACCGTCGAGACTCCCAAACCGCCTTTGGCAGCCAACACTCCCAGGACGTAACCCTTATTGGCAAGTTTCTCAGCCCGATCCTGGCGTTGAGCCAGCAAGGCTTTGATATTGGCTTGAAGTTCTACCGGATGGACCGGCTTTGTCAGGTAAATATCCACCCCGGCTTCATAACCAGCCAGCTTGTCTTCTACCTGGGTTTTTGCGGTGAACATCAGGATGGGGATCATGGCTGTTTCAGGATGGCGGCGTAAGCTGCGCGCCACTTCAAATCCATCGAGACCGGGCATCATTACGTCCAGGATGATTAAATTCGGAGTCTCCTTATGAGCCAGGTGTAATGCCTCCAGCCCATTCATGGCGGATATCGTCTGGTAGCCCTGGCGGGAGAGCAGAAGGTTTAAAAATTCAACCGTATCTGAATCATCATCCACAATGAGAATTTTATCTGCCATGGGTTCGCCATCCTCGTTTATGACTTATAAAAGTATATTCAGTCTAGCATAATCTTAACATTGATTCAAGGTATTCGGCAATAATATTCTTGTCCATCATCCGGGAACGCGCTCTGAAATGTGGCCTCTGTAGAGCACTCGAGAATAGAAACAGGTGCAGCAACCAAGCCTCCTATAAACATCGTTTGCGTTTTTACCGATTTTGAATTAATTAGCGCCGTAACCAAATAATTAAAAAGAGCAGGCCAGAGGCCTGCTCTTTTGTTATGACACTCGCCCAAGTGTCAACATCATTATATCTGGATTCGATGTGATTTGAACTTACCGTTTTGTTAGTCAGGCTGACATTACTAAAATGCCCAGTAAAGCGAGTAATAATGCTCTTTACCCAAAAAATGCGCAACCCAGGTAGAATTAACTTGTATTTCATTGCGGATCAACGCTGCCGGGCGAAGACCGGCGTAACAATCACAAGGAGGTAATGAAGAATGAAACAAGCTGATGTAAAAGTTGGTCTCGCTGGTTCGGGGTTTGTTGGACCGGCGCACCTCGATGCATTGCGGAGGTTGGGGATCGAGGTTTTAGGTTTGTGTGAAGACACGCCTGAAAGGGCTAAAGAGAAAGCCGCCGGTTTAGGTTTACCCAAAGCCTATGCTTCCTTCGAAGCGATGTTGGTTGATCCTGCCATCCAGTCGGTCCATCTGACCACTCCTAATTATCTGCATTACTCTCAGGCCAAGGCTGCCCTGCTGGCCGGGAAACATGTGGTCTGTGAAAAACCGCTTGCCATGAACACAAAAGAATCGGCTGAACTGGTTCGCCTGGCGCGAGAAAAGAAGTCGGTTGGGGTAGTGAATTTCAATCTTCGTTTTTACCCCTTGAACTTACAGGCTCGATCTATGGTGCAGAGCGGGGAGATTGGCGAGATTTACATCATCCAGGGATCTTATCTGCAAGATTGGCTGCTGTTTCCCACCGATTGGAACTGGCGTTTGGAGCCCGAATTAGGCGGCCAGTTGCGGGCGGTGGCGGATATCGGCTCTCACTGGTTGGATACGGTGCAGTTTATCACCGGCTTACGGGTGAAAGCGGTCCTGGCGGATTTCCAGACTTTCCTGCCCACCCGCAAAAAACCCTCCAGGCCGCCGGATACCTTTAGCGGCAAACTCATGAAAGCTGTGGATTATGTCGACCAACCCATCTATACCGAAGACTATGCGACCATCTTACTCCGCTTCAAGGGGCGGGCGCGTGGTGTCTTAACAGTCTCCCAGGTAAGCGCCGGCCGCAAAAACCGGTTGTTCTATGAAATCGATGCCGCTAAATCGGCAATCGCCTGGGATTCAGAGCATCCCAATGAGATGTGGGTCGGGCATCGTGACCGACCCAATGAAATCTGGATGAAAGATCCGGCTTTATTAGCACCCGAAGCGCGCCGTTATGTTTCCTACCCGGGTGGGCACAATGAAGGTTATCCGGATACTTTTAAACAGTTGTATTCAGCGGTCTACGATTACATTCGGGCCGGCGATCTGAGCGCTTCCCCTGAATTCCCCACCTTCGAAGATGGTCACTTGGAGCTTCAGCTTGGCGAGGCGATCCTGAAGAGCGCAAAAGAAGGAGCCTGGGTAGAAATTACATGAAGCTAGCAATCGCGATTCAAACCCCGGAAGTCGAAACCATTATTCCCGTCGCCTTGATTAGCGGCAGCTTCGAAGAAAAGTTGGTCAAAGCGGCCCGTTGGGGAGCCGATGGCGTCGAGTTGATGACCACCCATCCCACTGAACTCGACCGGGCCAGAATCCAGACCGCTTTGAAAGATAACGGTTTGGAAGTTGCCGCGGTTGCCAGCGGCGGGCTGGCTTTCTCGTTGGGTCTTTCTTTGCTAAACGGGGATGCCGAGATCGCTAAACGAGCCAACGCCAGCCTCTACGATCTGATCGACCTGGCTGGCGATTTAGGCGTGCCCCTGGTGACCATTGGGAGTTTTCGGGGGCGGTTGGCGGCTGGTGGAGAGGGGGCGCGGCAACGCCTGGTGGATATTCTCCGCCAGTCGGCTGAGTATGCGCAACAATCCGCTGTCCGGTTGGTTTTAGAGCCTCTCAATCGCTATGAAAGCGACCTGATTGCCAATGCCGAACAAGGTCTTGCATTTCTGGAAGAAGTGAATCACCCGGCCGTGGGGCTGCTGTTGGATACTTACCATGTCAATATCGAGGAAAGCTCCTGGACCGAACCTTTCCGGCAGCTCATGCAAGCTGGCAAATTGTGGCATGTGCATTTGGGAGATAACAACCGCCTTCCTCCTGGGCAGGGTTTGATCGATTTTGCCGCCATCATGTCTACCTTACACCAGTCTGGCTATGCAGGCTACTTATCCGCCGAATTGCTGGCGAAACCCGATCCCGACCGCGCAGCTCGCCAAACCCTGCAGTATATGATCCCGTTGGTCAGGAGGTTGGCACACAATAACCCTGGGAGTTTGCGAGATATCCCGAAATTACACTTTAAAAGGTGAATGGCAATAGACGTTTACCTCCTATACATCATCCGATCATCCGGTACTTCTTCCAAAATATATGGCTCCTGCGGGGCATTTGAGAACGCAAACAGACGGTGCAACTAAATGTTCTATAAAGATTGACAACTTTTTACCTATGTATAAGTAGTAAGCGCCTATATTAACGTTGCCAAAGAAATATTGTGCGATGTATTATTTCATTCACGACTTCTTCAATTATTAATAAAAGCATTATTATTAAGATCGCACTGCAAAAAGGTTAAGAGCACAACGCAAAGCCGCCAAGATTCAAAGTCGCAAAGAGATTCTGCATTATTTTACTGCAAAATTTTCAAATCGTTTTTAGATTTTCTTTGCGTTTTTGCGCCTTCGCGTTAAGTATTTAGTTTTTGCAGTGGACTCAACTATTACAATATACATAGTAGCATGACAGTTTAATAAAAAAGCTTGTCAAGTACGGTTATTATACTCCGTAAAAGAGAACGAACTTTCCTCGTTTCCCCGCAGTCAGGTTTACCTGACTTGCTTCTAATTGTATCCGGGACACCCATCTGAATCTATTTTATACAAGGAGAAATCAGCCCCCTGTTAACGAATAAGAGCAAAATCGTTAAGCTTATAACAGAAAGCATGGATAACGAGAGATATTTGGATGACACTAAAAGGGTTTTAGAGAAAAAAGGTTATATTGTTGACAAATTGGGAAGCGCTGAAGCAACAATAAACAAATCCATAGTTTTCATCCGGCCTGGTAGTCAAAAAAGCAAGGGTTGGCAAGTAACATTTAGGGGAGAAAAATCTGACAGTTCAAAATCCTGTTTGGCAGTCGGCCATGGTTTCTTGCTCATGCCCAGGGGGCCAATTATGCTGATTCCCCTGAGAGAAGTAAAAATGCTTGTAGAGTCAGTTGATAGCAATGCATTTCAACGAGATACTGTCGATATTTTTGTACGTTTTGAAGAACAAAAGATTACTTTGGTCTATAAGACAAAGGAAATAGACATAACCAAACATGCTGTCGAGAACTATCCATAGACATAAATAACATAAATAGTAATCGCCTCTATGAGTGGAACATCTTCTCCCCGGCTCGAACCGGTAGTTTAAGACGGTTTTCAGCCGGAGTTAGCGGACAGCTCCAGCGTTCGTTATAAGCGCAATATGGATTGTAAGCCAGGTTGAAATCCACCCGGAACCTGTCGTTACCTGAAGGTTGTGGTTCCAGGTAGCGACCAGCCGGATAGGTCTCTTTACCTGCCAGACTATCGACGAACGGCATGAAGAAACCGTTATCGTCGACATAAATAGTTAACTCGCCTTCCTGACCAGCTGCCGTAAAACGGAATTTTCCATAGCGTTGGTAGGTCTGGATATCTCCCGTGGAAGTTTGCATATCGATTTTCTCTGCCACCGGAAATCTTTCAACCTGAACTTCCAGGTTCCATTCAGGAGCTTCAGGAAAGTACTTGAGACCTTTAAATTCATGTTTCTGCTGTGCTGTGAGCGGACTTTGGGGGTCGTGAGCGAAGAATTCATCTTTGCGCATCCGGAATTCTTGAAGTTTGGTCATTGTTTTCATAATCGAATTTTTCCTCAATCATTTAGACTACCTGCTTAGACAGATTCTTACCTTACGGACATTAACACTTAAATTATTCACGGCAAGTAGTCCGGGCGACATAGACATAGGCATTATTATTTTGTGCATCACCTTGCTGACAATGCCTGGTGAAATTCAACGCTTGCATCTTTCGTCGGGATTGCGCCCCCTGGTTTTGATCTCTATCTCTCTGTTAATCGGCTTCCTGGTTTACCAATTGACGAACCGCGGGTTGCCGCCAGAGATGGGGGTGGCATTAAGCCTGGGTTTTGCCACCGTGGGCATTTTATCTCAACAGACTCAGAAGATCACCGATGCCCAAAAAGCGCGCGGTTACGATGTCCAGCCTAAAAACCTGTTGCGGCGGGTTCAGGTGTTGACAGCCTTGCTCATGCCAATCTTTTTAGCCACTCTGGAGCGTTCACAGGATATCGCGGTGGCTATCCTGGCACGTGGCTTTGACTATAATATTGCCGCGCGCACTTACCGCCGGCAGCTCGCTTTCAGGCGGGACGATGTTATTACCCTGGGGACCATTGTCGGTTTGATCTTGGGAGTGATGCTCTTGAATTATTCCGGTTTGGGGAACCCTACCGAACAGTTGATTCTAAAGCTGATCGGTCGTTGAGATGTGCCGGCAGATATAACGCCAGTCATTTTTTATTCTTAATGATCAACCCATCCAATCATTGAGGCTTTTCATCCTGCCTGGTTCGATTTCAGGTGTTCTTGGTATTCCTTCCATCCAGGGCACCAGCCGGTGTGCCATTTCCAGATTTTTGCTAACCAAGATTTAGGGTTTGCCTCGGCTTTTTGGCGCATCGGGCAGCTTTCGCATGTGTATGTC
>Ga0315282_10004341_pt1 | contig 24708 bp, 24 predicted proteins | sample YL17G07_20_MG_FD_203693 | JGI IMG/M metagenome (GOLD analysis project Ga0315282, IMG submission 203693) | Sediment microbial communities from Yellowstone Lake, YNP, Wyoming, USA - YL17G07_20 | ecosystem: Environmental > Aquatic > Freshwater > Lake > Sediment | place: USA: Wyoming | collected... | reverse complement strand
ACCACCTTATTCGCCTCCATGCGATAGCAGAGTATCTTTGAAGCAACTGTCTTTTCCAAAATCTCCGAGGATTGTTTGTCCACGAGAAAGTGATCCGGGGAAACCTCCCCTTTAACAACACTTTCACCCAATCCCCAGTTGCCTTCTACGACAATTTTATTCTCATCCCCCATGACCGGATCGATCGTGAACATCACTCCGGCACATTTGGCATTGACCATCTTCTGCACTCCAACACTGATGGTCACTTTGTCGTGAGGCCACCCGATCTGATTTCGATAAGCGATGGCACGGTCCGTAAAGAGGCTTGCCCAGCATTTCAATATGTGTTGGACCACTTCCTCTTCACCTCGGACCCAGAGGTAAGATTCGTGCTGCCCGGCGAAGCTGGCCGTTTTCAGGTCTTCGGATGTGGCACTGGACCGGACGGCGACGGGGAGATCCGGGACTCCGCAGAGGTCGCCTAACTTTTGATAAGCTTCTTTAACGTCTTTTGAAATTTTCCCAGGAATCGGGGTGGATTCGATAAGATCTCGAATCTGACGTCCCGCTCCCTCCAGGGCATGGATATCCTCAGGAGGGATTTGAGAGAGGGTTCTCACAATCCTGTTTCGAACCCTCCCTCGGTTAAGAAACGTGTCAAAGGCGTGGGTGGTGACGGCAAATCCAGGAGGAACTCGAAGGCCGAGTTGAAACATCTCCCCTAAATTGGCATTTTTGCCACCCACCTGAGGAAAGTCCTTGCTCGAGCAGTTTTTAAACCAGATGATGTTCTGTGTCTTTTTTTTGGAAGGCATATCATTTATCCAGGATGTAAACGGCCCCCAAGTTTCCGTCTACCCGAATCCTCTGACCGGATTTGATCACCTGGGTGCCCGTGAAGACATTCATCACCACAGGAATACCATACTCCCTTCCGACGATGGCAGCGTGTGAGAGGCTTGCCCCTCTATCCACCACGACCCCGCTGATCATGCTAAAAACAGGTGTCCAGGCTGGAGAAGTGCTCATCGATACGAGGATATCTCCTTTCTGGATGGTCGGTAAGTCTTCATCCCTGAGTACCACGCGAGCAATCCCTTCTGCCATACCTGAAGAACCGCAAGTCCCCAGGAGGTCGGCCTTGAGTTCGGGTTTCGGCACAGGCATGCTTCCCACCACGACTTTGAGGGCGATTGGATCAAGAGATTGAACCAATCCTCCGATCGCCTGCTCCAAAGTAAATCCCTCTCTAAAGATGGCGGGGAGATTTCCCTTCTGATTCCATTCTTCCCATTCTTTCCGTCGACGTTGGACGACCGGTTTGAGATTGAGTTTATCAGGGTTAATCCCGGCCTTTCTCACCTCATCGGGCATCAGGAAGAAGATATCATCAGGTTGATTAATGGCACCGGATTTGGCGAATCGGTTTCCCAACGCCATACAAGATCTTCTCATCAAGGCATGGCAGTAGAGGTCGAGATAATGGTTGTGTTCCTCGCTGAAGCGACTGCAATTCTGTGCGACCTTCATGAGCATGGAGAACCAACCCTTCTGCTCGGGCGCAATCTTTCCCAGGACCTCCTTTTCTGCATCCTTTCTTGCCTTTTCAATCTTCTTGCGGTCTTGATCTAAGTCGAATTCGCCGCCTTTCTTGAGGTACATCTTCACGGTTTCGAAACCGGGGGTCGGGTCCTCCTGCCAGGTAGGGACATTAATCTCAGCCATTCGTTCCATCCGCCAGCCGGCTTCCTTGTCAAGAAATTCGTCGAAGTCTTTCAAAAACTTCTTTCCCTTGTCGCTCTCGCCCAATTTAACCTTCATCTGTTTTGAAGGAGTCCCCAAAAAGAGGCTTTCAAGACCCATATCCTTTGCTTTTTTTGAAAACTCCCAGAGCCTGCGATCCACCCGGAAACTTTCGTTGTCAAAGCCAGCTACTAACTTGTGGAAAGTGGGATGGGTATCGTCGATGTTAAGCAACTGCGTGCAGAGTTGCTCAAAGAGGACATAGGGGGTATAAGTCCCATACATCATATGCATATGGATTTCCCACATCCTTCGGCAGGTATCAATCGTCTCCTCGAAGTTGTCGAGAAGTTTGATATTCGAAGCTGTGCTGACATCAAGGGCCTTTAGATTTTCGTATCTTTTTAGTATTTCCTTAACATAACCACCCCAAAGGCCGTCGTAATTCTCCACAAAGGGACGAATCGCTTCTCTGAATTTCTTTTCCCTTTCGGCTTTTTCCTTATCGGAATCGACCAAGAGGAGGGTGAGATAGCCACCTCCATCTTTGAAGCGCCAGTCCCATCCTTTCACAGTGGGAAGGGAGAGGGTTTCAGCGCCGTACTGCATTCCATGTCTACAGAAATTGATCCAGAACCACCCGAACATAGGCGTCCACGGGGGCACAGAGTGGGTGGCATCGAGAAACCAAGCTGGCGATTGCTCTAAATCATACTCCTCCATAAAATCAAGTCCGGGCACCACATCATAAAATTTCATTTTTCCACCTCCTGCGTTGTTGGTCCATTCTTGAAAGACCTATATTCCCCACCACACCCCAAATTGCTGCTGATCAAAGTCATCCTTCCATACCCACCCCTCCTTTCTCCGGGCAAATGGATATCGCCTCTCTCAAATTGTCAATTGACAATAAAATGTTCCCACCCTGTCGGATAATCGCAACTATAACGATCGAAATTTAATAAATCAAGCTTCTTTTCAAGTATAAGTTTTCACAACAAAAGTGCCCATCTCCGCCCCAACCTTTGCTGCAATGGGTTTGCATTTCACCTTCAGCATATAGATGTGCGGCTTTCCATGCACCTCACCCTGCAACGCTTCATAGTTTCCTGTTCCTTTAGAAATGACGAGGTCGGCTTTATTGAGTGCTTTCCTTAAGGGAGATGGGCTGTGAGTCGGTATGAATAGGCCCTTGACGGATAACAGATCATCCACAGATCGATCCAGGTGGAAAAAGACCGCATCTTTAATGGTTGCGTCCTCAAAAAACGGGGCATCTTTGACAAGGAGGGTGATTCTTAAGCCCATCTCCTTCAGTTTGGAGATCAAGAAGGTGTCAAATCCAATCTCGCCCGCATTATCCGCTATATAGAGAACATGCCTGGCGCGCTTCGCAACTTCAAAGACATTGCCGGCGATGACGGGAAGAGGTTTCCTTCCTGCCAAGAGATCGGCGACCTCCTGGAATTTGAAACTCTCAGACGGCCCGCCAATAGGAGCCACATTGCTTGCCGAAGCCAGGCGACATGCCCTCTCAAACTTCTCCTTCTCCGTTTTCCCTTGATCGATAAAGATCTTGGCAGGGGCAAGCAATTTCTTAGCGGATTGATTGCTTCTTGATTTAAATTTGTCGTAATACGGGGCTGCCTGGAGGATGAACTCATCAATGACTCCAATGATTCGGTTGGTGATAAGACCCAGATTGGTCTCTGGATGAAATTCCGTCGAAAGCGTCTTCAGAATTGATCGAGTCAACTGAAAACGCTTCTCCTCACCCGCGAGGATTCCTGCTCGCTCATAAACCCACTTTAACAAGCATGGAGCACACTGTAATTCTGGTTTCAAATGGAGTCTCTCTTCTTGAATATTTTTCTTCTGTAGTGAACAATCCGAAAAAAGTTGTCATACATGCGAGGACCCCGCACTTGATGCGGGGGACGTGGCAATCTCGGAGATTGCTCCACTTCGTTCGCAATGACACTTTGCTAATCTCAACATATTTAAGTCGTTCGTATAATCTCTGGTCAAAAGGGCACCCTTTTCTTGAAGGCTACTTTGATCGCTTTATCTTCTCAGGGGTGATCGGTAAATCCCGAACGCGAACCCCGCAGGCATTATAGATGGCGTTTGCAATGGCTGGCGCAGTGGGTACGTCCGCATACTCTGCGGTGCCCGAAGCACCAAAGGGTCCCTTCTTTCTGGGGATATCAAGAGTGATCACTTCCATATCAGGCATGTCTTTGGCTCTTGGGACCCTGAACCTGGCAAAACTATCGGTCTTCGTGTAGACGAACTCTTCCATGAGGGCATATCCCAACCCCATATAGATACCGCCATGGAGTTGACCCTCCACATTCTGGATATTGATCACCGTTCCAAGATCATGGACGGATGTGATCTTGAGGACATCTACCTTACCTGTTTTGATTTCAACGGCCACTTCAGCCATCTGGATTCCAAAAGAATAGGTTTCCCACGGTATACCCTGGCCCGTCTTGGGGTCAGGTCTTGAGGTCACGGGCTTATTCACCGCTTTGTAGAGAGTAGGTAAGCCCTTTGCTTTCATCTCATTATAAGTCTTCACGCCGTTTTCATCCATGGCCTTTTTCAATTCTTCCACAGCCATCTGTACGGCCCGTCCGGAGACGTAGGTCTGCCGGCTTCCAGCGGAGAAATTTCCGTCCGGCGTGATCTCGGTATCGGTCGTAAAGACTTTAACCCTTTCCAGGGGAAATCCCATGGTCTCTGCTGCGATCTGCCAGAACATGGTATCTGTCCCCTGTCCCATATCCGATGCCGCAATCCAGATCTGCAAGGTATCATTGGGAAGAAGTTCTGCCCATGCCTCTGATTGATCTGGAGCACTCCGCCCTGGACCAAACCAAACCCCTCCTAAACCTATGCCCCGTTTGATCTCATCGGTGGTGTTTGCTTTTGCTTGTTTGAGCGCCTTCTCATAAAGAGGTTTTAGAGTCTTCATACATTCCTGGAATCCGATGGCGTGATCTAAGACCTGGCCGCAGATCGTGGTGTCCCCTCTCACAAAACCATTTTTCATCCTCAGGGCTAAGGGGTCCATTTTCAATTCCATGGCCAACTCGTCGAGGATCGATTCAATCGCGAATGCGACCTGAGGTACGCCAAAGCCTCTCATGGCCCCCTTGAAAGCTGTATTGGTATAGACCGCTTTTCCATACACATTGGCATTTGGAAAGCGGTAGGGTCCCTGTGCATGGATCACGCCTCGTTGAGTCACGCTATTGCTGAATGATTTATAGGCCCCACCGTCTGCCGTGAGATCAAAATCCAGTGCGAGCAAGGTTCCATCTTTCTTGGCCCCTACTTTCACCTTCATGAAGAAGGGGTGACGTTTGGGGGTAGCGGCAAAGGTTTCACTCCTCGTATAGACAAGTTTCACCGGCCTTTTCAGCTTTAGAGCAGCTACGCCGAGAATTCCGCCCACGGAGACATCTAACTTGCCTCCGAAGGTTCCACCTGTAGGGGTTTGAATCACTCGCACCCTGTCCAGACTGATTCCCAAGGCATCTGAGATGGTTTTTCGATGGGCATGAATGTTCTGGCTTGCAGACATAACAATCAATTTTCCATTCTCATCGACATAGGCCACACCAGCGTCGTTTTCGAGATAGGCATGCTCTACGGACTGCGTTGTAAAGGTTTTCTCAACTACGACCTCGGACTCTGAAAAGCCCTTCTTCACATCGCCATGGATGATGGGCTGTTCAAAAAAGAGATTGGCTCGATCATCGTGGACTTTTATAGCCCCTTCCTTCAATGCCTCTTCTGGAGTAAGAACAGGGTCCAGGGGTTCGTAAGTGACCTCGATCTTTTCAATGGCGTAAGCGGCTATTTCTTCTGAGTTGGCAACGACAGCGGCAACCGGATCCCCGACGAAGCGCACCTTATCCCCGCAGAGAATAGGCTGGTCATCTCCAGCCATCTTGAGGATGTTGGTCCCTTTAACATCTTCGGCTGTAAGCACGCTTAGGACTCCCGGAATGGTCTCTGCCTCTTTCTTATCAATCTGGATGATTTTAGCGTGGTGGTGAGGGCTTCTTAGGACCTTGATGTGAGCGCATCCGTCCACAGTGAGGTCAGCGGCATAGAGGGTTGTTCCAGTTGCCTTTTCGAGTGCATCGGGCCGGGTAACAGGTTCACCGATGATTTCCTTGCCGGTCAGTTTTAATTCAATCGATTTTGTTTTTCCCCTTAGGTAAGAGGATGCCAGTTCAATGGCCTCAAAGATCTTTTGATAACCGGTACAGCGGCAGATGTGGGGTTGAAGCGCTTTCTTTATCTCGTCTCTTGAGGGATCCAGATTTTTATCCAAAATGGATTTGGCCCGGACGATCATCCCTGGCGTACAAAAGCCGCACTGGATGGCTCCAGCTCTTGCAAAGGCTAATTGAAGGGGATGAGGATTCCTAAGGGTGCCGATACCTTCGATGGTCGTGATCTCTTTCCCCTGAAGTTTAGTCACGGGAACTTTGCAGGAAAGAACCACTTCGCCGTCCATCAAAACAGCACAGGTACCACAGTGACCAGCGGAACAACCATCTTTGGTTCCCGTCAACCTGAGATCTTCGCGAATCACCTTCAATAAACTTCTTTGAGGATCTACGATCACCTTCCTTGGGATTCCGTTTACGATGAAACTGATTTCTTGCATTTGACGGGACCTCCTGTTCGCAAAACTCTCCGCCGCGCGACCTCTCGTAGAAGGTTTTGAAGAGTTTCGTCAATAACCCTATCAGGAAAAAAATAGAAAAAACGTGCGGTGATGAAGTTGACCCTCATCTCCGCACCGAATCTGCGCTGAATCAAAAAACCCCACTCACCCGAATGTTTTTTACGAAAGTGCCGCAGAATGCCCCACCCTGTGGCCGGGGGAGCTTCACCGTAAGCTGAAAAGGGCGGGTTTAATGCATGGCCCTTCCGCCATCAACCAATATGGTCTGGCCGGTGATAAAATTGCTTTCATCCGATGCAAGGAAGATAACAGCACCCAAAAGATCGTTGGGTTGCTCCAGTCGTTTTAAAGGAGTCTTGCTCACATCGTATTTCGTCACATCGGCAAGATGTCGGCTCGCTTCGGTATCTGTAAATCCTGGTGCAACGGCATTGATGTTGATATTGTGCGGTCCTAATTCAATGGCAAGGGCCCGTGTCAACCCGATCACCCCTCCCTTTGAAGACACGTAGTGGATAAAACCATGAGAGCCCGTGAAGAAGACTTCGGAAGAGAGATTAACAATCTTCCCTTTCCCTTGTTGCTTCATGTAAGGGAAGACAGCCCTCGCACAGAGCCAGGGGCCTTTGACATTTACAGCCATTACCTGATCCCATTCGTTCGGATCTACCTCTGTGAAGGATTTTCGCACCAAACCATCGTAGATGGCCGCGCAATTGACTAAGATGTCGATCTTGCCAAAGGCCTTCATGGTTTCTTCAGCCATCTTCAGGGCATCCTTCTCAATGGCGACATCAGCCTGGAGGGCCTTTGCCACGCCGCCCATGGCCTCGATCTCCTTTACAGTTTTCTCAAGATTAGCAAGATCCTTGCGGGTAACGGCCATGATTTTGGCCCCCTCTTTTGCCATCCCAATAGCGAACTCCCTCCCCAAGCCCTTTGCAGCCCCTGTCACGATTGCCACTTTATCTTTGAGTCTCATTTCTCACCCCACTTTCAAACAAATGGATAAAATAAGTTTTCAAATCTGAATGGATCGATTTGGAATAATGGAATGGTGGAACGATGGAATACTGTTAAAAACTGAAATATTTTTGCTAACCCAGTATTCCAATATTCCAATGTTCCATTATCCCTTTCCAGGCTACCAGGCTCTTCCTTTCTTCTCCCAGATTTTCTCTAATTTTAAATCATCTACAATGACCTTGAAACAGTTATAGCTGGAGCCCCGAGCAATGCCGCCCCCGGAGTGCATGTTGGAGGAGCAGATGTACATATTTTTAAGGAACGGAATTCGATAACTCGAGAGGTCTGGAATGGGCCTGAACCGGTCGCACTGGGAGGCATCCATGGCGCCCTCCACCCATCCGCCCTCGATCATATCGGGATGTCTCATGTTTGTATCATAGGGCGTGGTGATAAAGGCTTCGATGACATTGTCACGAGTCATGTTGGGAGCATAGATCTGCCATTGCTTCAACATCAAGTCCTCAACCTCTTTTTTCATCTTGAGCCACTGTTTCTCCGAAAAAAGATGTAAGGGAGGTGCAAATTCTTCCAAGAGAATGGTGTGTTTCCCCTCGGGGGCGCGCGTTTTGTCCCAGATGCTGTCCGGTGCAGCGAGGATATACCATTTTTCAGGAAATCCTTTGGTAAAAATGTCTGCCTGGTATTTCCAGGAAAGGTATTCCGGGTCTTTCTCTCCCATGTAGAGCCGTGGCTGAAGGCCTATATCTGGATTCAAGGACGCGGCTTTGTATTTTGGCAGCTCATGCATGGCCATATTGCCCCAATAAATCTGAGCGCGGTCATAGCGGATGTTTCTTACGCGCCTTGCCACTTTTGGGGTCACATAATTTTCTCCCAAGAGCCTGAATACCGTCTGGGGGACGCCTAAATCGCTGACCACCAACTGCTTTGCTTCAACCTCTGTTCCGTTTGCGAGTTTGACCCCTTTCGCCCTTCCGTTTTCAACAATAACCTTATCTACTTCTGTTTCCACACAGAACTCTCCTCCCATCGCACTAAAAGCCCTCTGAAGAGCGTGCGTAATGGTGTGGGTTCCGCCATAAACAATAGAAGCCGATTCCATGGAAAGCGTCAGCCCAATCACATGGACGAAAACATAGAGGCCAATGACATCTCCGGGAAAACAGCCGGTAGAGGTTTCAATGGCCCTCATGAATAGACACTGTAGCTCCGGGCTTTCAAAAAGGTCTTTGGCGATCTGGGCACCTGTCATGAATTGATAAACTGGATCTAACCCATCAGCAGGGTCGTCGCAGAGCTTTTCCAGGGCGTTTTTCACGCCCCAGGGTGTGGGAGGACTGTAGCGATATTCTCGAAAGGCCGCCCTCCACTTCTTCTGATATTTTCCCAGAAGCTCGAGATAAGTCTCTGCATCCGTCTTGGAGAAGCGGGCGATCTCGTTGTAAGTCTTCTTAACATTTTCCTCGGAGTAGGATTCTTTTCCTGTTAAAGGGTCGACACGAAATGCAGAGTAGCCGACAAAACAGGTGCCATCAGGATAGACCATCCCTTCATTCTGCGCCGGGAATATATATTTAAGACCATATTCCCTCAGGTCAAAATCGGTATAGGCAGGATGGGTCCAGAATCGAGTGAAGTGGGCACATGTATTCTGGATGAAGCCGGGCAGGGGAAGTTCTTCGCCGCAGGCCCCTCCGCCTAATTCGTGTTGACGTTCGAAGACCACAGTCTTGAGACCTGCATTTTGTAAGTAGCAGGCAATGATCGTCCCGTGGTGTCCCCCACCAACGATAATTGCATCATAACTCTTATCTGGCATGAGATTTCCTCCTTTTCTATTTCTTGAGATTTCTGAAAAAGTACAGAAGCCTCTGATTACATAGATTATGAAACGATTACACCGATATGAAATGGATTGGGCATAAAGAGAATCTGTTTAATCTTTTTTTTGAATCTGTGCAATCAAGAGGGCGTAGAATCATTTTTCAGAGCTCCCTTCTTCTTCAGCATCAATGAAATGGCGTAATAAAGGATGGATGGCTTAAAGAGGAGCTTGATGAAGTTCCTCAAGTCCGCTCCTTCCAAAGTGGCAGTGATGACCCAGTGGATGGGTTCTGAAGATTCGATCTTCAGTTTCAGAGCCTGCCCTCCGTCCGGATCTTTGAAGAGTTGCGTGAACGCCGCAATCATGGTTGTTTGGCCCAAACCGGTCGAATTGACTTTCATGATTACCCTCCTATAAAGAGAGCGCTGAAAAAGTACTTTACGCTCTCTTGATTACACAGATTTCAAAGAAGATTAAATAGATTTCCTTTATCCTTGATACATTTCATATCTGTGTAATCGTTTCATAATCTATGTAATCAGAGATTTCTGAACTTTTCGAGAAATCTCATAACAGACCATTTGCTTTCGCCTTGGTTACAATCTCAGGTTCTTTCCACCATTTTTTGACCCCCAGGTCTTGAGCGATTCGGTTGGCGGCGTTATACCCTGCACCGTAGGTCACCAAACCCCCGGGGAAGGTGGAGGCTCCGCAAATGTAGAGATTTTTGATAGGCGTGGCATACTGAGAGCAGAGTTCGTTCGGTCTCAGGTATCCCATCTGAAGAGGATAATATCCTCCCTGCTTAATAGACCCTTCCACCATGTCTGCAAATTTATTTTCGATGTCAAGCGGGGAAGCAATATAGGTCCAGAGTATATTATCCTCCGCCATATTGGGTGCATACTTTTTGAGTTTATCGATCAATCCCTTGGCGTGTTCTTGACGAATTTTGTACCATCTCTCCGGGCCTCCCTCCTTTAGACGGTAAGGTGCATGCTCTGATATTAAACCGGTATGTCTCCCCGGAGGTGCTTCGGAAGCGTCGAAAAAGGTTGGAAAGCAGCAGTTAAACCCAGATGACTTGAGCTCTCCGTTTTTTAAGGCCTTAAAGTGATCGATCAAGTTCTCTTCCGTCTCAAATCCAAGCACATAGATGAAGGCTTTGTTCAGGTCTGGGTTTGAGCCAGCAGCAGTAAACTGAGGTGCATTGAAAAGGGCGAGGTGGACATCGAAGAGTGACCACTTCTCCCATTTCCAATCCTTTGTCCGCGTAACCAGGTCTTTCGGTAGGTCCTTTTCTCCGATGTACTTGAGAAAAGTCTGATAGGGGTCGATGCTCGACGCAACAAACTTGTTGGCCGTGTAAACCGTTCCATCATCTAATTCAACCCCTTTTGCCGTTCCGTTCTCCACAATGATTCTCTTGATGATTTGACTTCCTAAGATCATTCCGCCGTGTCGATAAAGAAATTTGGACATCAGGTTGGCCATGTGGTGGGAACCGCCCGCACAGAGACGATAATTTGAAGCTCGGTTCACCATCAAGGGGACGAGATAACCGAGTCCTTCCAAGTCATAATCCAATCCCCAGATGCAGGTGGCATAGAGCATCAAGGTCCTCACCTGGTTGTTTTCAAAAATACCATGGATGATATCGATCGGTTTCTTCTCGGAAAGGGCGCTGATCTCTTGTCCCATGGGTTTGGAGTGGAGTTTTATCAGCTGCTCAATCGCAGGTTTGGCCATGTCGTAAGTCGCGGGTCCGAGAAAAGAGTCCACATATTCCTTGAACTTTTTATAGGTATCCCGGTAGGCATCCGCATCTTTCTTCGAGAACTGGGCGAAGGAAGCACATGTTTTCTCCACATCCGAATAGATGCAGAGGCTTCGACCATCCGCGAAGGGCATGGCCATGACCAGATCGGGATGAATATATTGAAGATCATAAGTCTTATCCAGTTCAAGGTCGGCGAATACAGGAGCATAATCTACCATAGGATGGTAGATTGCGTGCGTATTGTGTATAAAGCCTGGGATCGTGATCATCTCGGAGCAGAGGCCTCCTCCCATTTCGTATCTTTTCTCTAAAATGATGACCTTAAGTCCCGCCTTGGCTAAGTAACAGGCCAAAGTGAGTCCGTTTGGCCCACCACCAATGATAATGCCGTCGTATTGGGGCATAGTTTTTCTCCTTTCCTAAAGATGGTTTTCTGTAGTTATAAAGGTAGGTGCCCCAAGACTATAATTTTACTTATTGACAAGTCAATATAATTATTCTAATAATGTCATAAGAAAAATTAATGGTAATTCAAAAATCATATAGATTTCAAACTGTTCTATACCATGGCTGTTGTGAATCCAATGCACAAGAATCCTCCTCGCCCTTCTTTCTACTTGCCTGAGAGGGGACAAGTAAGGGATGAGAATATTCATAGATAGTTTGTAGGGGGTTGATTTGAATCTAAAGCAATTAGAGGCTTTTTATTTAGTTGTAAAAAAGAAGAGTTTTACCCGGGCGGCGGAGGAATTGAACGTGACCCAGCCCGCCGTCACGATCCAGGTCAAATCTCTGGAAAAGTCATTGAATTTGAGACTCATTCAGCAGGTGGGGAAAAAAATCCAGTTGACTGAATCTGGGGAATTCCTCTACCAGTATGCTGAGAAGATTTTTGACCTTGTATCGGATGCCAATGAGAAGATGAGGGATTTCAAGAAATTGATGAGAGGGACACTTCGAATTGGGACAACGAAAAATTATGCTCGTTATATTATGCCTTCATTGCTTTCCGAGTTTCAGAGAAGATTCCCGGGTATCAAAGTCATTTTAGATGAAGGGAATTCTGAGGATATGGCCAAGAGTGTCCTCGAAAGGAAGAATGAACTCGCCCTTATCTCTCAGCTTAATCTCGATCGAAAAATCAAATCGCTCTTTTTCTCAACCGTAGAATTTGTTCTGGTGGTTTCGCCCGAACACAGATTCTCACAACGAAAGAGCATCTCCTTGAGAGAATTGAATGGTGAACCGGTAATTTTGAGGGAAAAGGGGTCTGGTTCAAGAGCTGCCATCCTGAGAAAATTTCAGGAATATGGGATATGGCCATCCGTGATTATCGAAGCAAGCAGTTTGGACTTTATCGTAGGCTATGTGAAACAGAACAAAGGGGTCTCCTTCATGTTTGAACCGGATATCAAAGAAGAACTGGAGAGGGGAACCTTAAAAGTCATCTTCATTGAAGAAGGGAACATTATTTTCTTTACCGATATCATTTACCACAGTGAAAAGACTCTCTCACCCCCGGGTCAGGCCTTTCTGAGCGTGGTGAATGAGTTAAAGAGAGAATTGGTCCTGCCGACTGCGATCGCTACTTCATGAAGATCGGTTTGCCCCGTTAGAAAACCCCGCTGCTCGCCCCGTGCGAAGCTCAGCTTTTATCAGGGCTCGCACCGGGGATGATGGCTGGTCCTTTTTCAGCGAACACTTGGTTTAACCCCCGTGCTTAACCACAAAATCAGTAAACGATGTCTTGAACGTTATCAATTAGAAAGTAGAATATTTTCTAACGGGGCTTGCTTCATAAAGCGCGATAAATCGATTGACAGCCTCCTCCGCAAATTCGCGGGTATTGAGATGAAGGTCGAACTCGATGAGGGGAATGTTTGGGTTGAGACAGACCTTTAATTCTTGAACGAACGCTCGATCCGCTTCAGCATCATAGAGAGGCATTCCTTCTTTGTCGAGCGAAGACCATCCCTTTAGAGGGATGAGCACAGTCACAGGTCCTCTTGATTGATTTAACTTTCGAGCCACTTCTCTTGCAACCCCTCTCAATTCTTGGGAGGTGGTGCGTGCTTGGACCCTGAAGGCATCCGGGATGAAAAGTTTTCTGTTTTTGATAGCCTTCGCTATCCAGAGAGGATCTCCTCGATCGCCTCTTTCCAGAGGCCCGCAACTGAGCATATCAAATCCGCACGGGGTAATCACTTGAGGAATGCCCAGCCGGCCAGCGCTTTCCAGGCGATTCGAGCCTGCGGCTCGATTTCCTCCTAACAGTTCTTCGCCTACGCCCGCAGGGACAACGTCTATCACACCTTGGAAGATTCCCTCTCCGATCAATTCCTCCATCGCCCTATCACCCGTGCCCTGGGCATGGAAAGGGATGACTTCAAAACCTCTTTCTTCCAGAAGATGCCTGATATGAGAGCAGCATTCTTCCGAGAATTTGAATTCTGTTAAAGCGATTAGCGCTTTTTTCTGAGAGGGTGTTCTTAGGGGCTGAGGGCCTTGTTCCACCATTCCACAGATCGCTCCAGCAGCCCTCCTGAGTACAACTTCGACGAGCGGATTCAACCCTGCGATGTCCACCACTGAATGAATCATGGTAATATCTTTGGTACCGAAGTATCCTCCTGCATAAGCAGGCATGGCGGCTGTGCTTGAGAGCATAACCTTGGGGATTCCAAAAGGGAGAGCTTTCATGACGGCTGTGGCAATCGCCGTATTACTTGCTCCTCCGAAAGAAAGAATCCCATCGAGTTCTCCTTTTTCTAAAAAACTTCTTACTTTTTCGATGGCCCCTTGAATCATAATGGAGGAGGTTTTCTCGGTATCCTTTTCCTTTCTGACTTGTTTAATGTCCCATCCTGCGGCTTCCGCCACCTCCGCCGCCGAGATGTCCGGGCGAATGCTGGGTTCACCCCCTGTGTTCGTGTCTAAGAGGATCACTCGATGTCCTCTATCTTCGATGAGATTTTTTAAAAAGGCGGCCTCGGAACCCTTCGTATCTAAGGTAGAAATAATCACGATTGTTTTTTGTACCAATTCCGTCTCTCCATTGGGTTCTGTTGTGAGTTATGGTATGATAATTTATAAATCACATCAAGATAAAAAGCCAGTTCATGGGTAGGGATGAAAAAAATATTTCTCGATAAGCGGGTTTGGAGAGACTCCCGGGACAACTGGGTCAGTTTTGAGAGCGATCCCAAACTGAGGGTGACAAAAGGAAATATTTACGGCCGGTGTGTCCCGTGTATCACAAACCTTTATCAACAATTGCTTGATGGCAAGGAAGAGATTGAGTTGAAAGAAGCTTATCACTGCTGGAAGGTGGTAGCTGTTCTTAAGGACAAAGAAGAGTGCTTGGAGGTTTTGAGAGAATATGAAGAAAATTTCCTCGGGGATCACTATGTGAAAGGAAAGTTCGGTTCGAGCCGATCCTCAAGAGAATCAAAAGTTTTAATGTTCCACACAGAAAACGAGGAAGAGAAGGACCGTCTCTTCCAAGGACTGCAAGACTGTGCTAGAAAAGTAGATCCGAAAGCAAAAGTATTTTGTCAAAAAGCATGCGCGAATCTCTATCACGATCTCTTGGGAAATTGGAAAGAATGGAAGGAAGTGACCAAAATCAAGAACCCGGATGTCCGGTCAGCCCTGTTAGAAAGGATCAAGAAACTGCTTTATTGGGAAAAAGGAGGTTAAGCCCCGGTTTTTGATCTATGAGGTACAAAACTTGAGACGCCGCGTTAACCCATTCGGCGGCGCCAAGCCCCGCTTTTTAAGGCGGGTAAAGAAGCGCCGCTCAGGGTTAACCCTGAGCAAGCCCAGGCCTTCAGGCCGGGGAGTCGAAGGGTTAACTTTCCCTTCAGCACGCACGGCTTTCCCCTAATGGTCGGCGTATTTCAAGGCCACGCTCCGGAAATTTTCTTTGACTTCAAAGAAAGCATCCACGACGTCCGGATCGAATTGTAGTCCTTTCGCCTCGGCAATGATTTCGACAGCCTTTTCATGCGGGAGTTGAGCCTTGTAGACGCGTTCGCTTGTCATTGCATCATAGGCGTCAGCCAAAGCCATGAGCCGGCCTGATATTGGAATTTCGTTTCCCTTCAGGCCTTCCGGATAACCCAATCCATCCCATCTTTCGTGGTGGGTGTAGGCAATGTCCCTGGCAAAGCGAAGAAAGGATGTTTTCCCAAGCTTTCTTTCCGCAGCCAGGATGGCATCGCGGCCGTAAGTCGTGTGTTTCTTCATTTCTTCAAATTCCTGTTCGGTCAGTTTGCCTGGCTTCAGTAAGATTCTGTCCGAAACTCCCACCTTGCCGATATCATGGAGCGGAGCTGACTTGCACAGGAGGTCGATGGTTTCATCATCCAAAAATACACGGAATTTAGGTTGATCTTTTAAGAACTCGGCAAGGAGTGAGACATAGCCTTGAGTCCGTTTGATGTGGCCCCCTGTATCCGGATCCCTTGTCTCGGTCAACGAGGACAGACTCTCAATCGTGGCTTCCTGAACCATCGCAAGCTCCCGGGTGCGCTCTCTCGCCCTTTGTTCCTCTTGCCAGTATTTGAGAAAAGTAATGAGAGAGAAGTTACAGACCAGAACGATCAAGGATAAGACCGGTGAAATAAAGACGCCTTCTGCTCGAAATGTCCACGCAGAGGCTTGCCAAACGCCTGCTCCCATACCTCCCAGCAGGATCGAGCTCCAGCCGGCTCCGGTCCAAGCCAAAACGAGTGTAGAGAGCAGACCTAATCCTAAGGCTAAAAGGGATTCAAGCCCTGGAGCCCATTTGGGCCGTGAAAGAAAGTCCATGTTGAGGATGTTGTCAACAATGGTTGCATGAATCTCGACGCCCGGAAATACGGGGTCCAAGGGGGTCGACCTCAGCTCTTTCATTCCCGAGGCAGAGGTTCCGACGAAGACTACCTTACCCTGTATTTTTCCTTTCGGAACACTACCGGAAAGTACGTCTGCGGCTGAGACATACTGAAAAGTTTTATTCTTGCCGCGAAAGCGGATGAGCAGGCTTCCTTTGAGGGTAAGGGGAATCACCGTCTTATTCACGCATAAAGACTCCGCAGCGCCCCCTTCGGTTTTGAGGAGGACGTCCTTCATGCCGAGGGACCGCATCAGCGTTGCCAAGGCTAAACTGGGATAAAATTCGCCCCGGTGCTCGATGACGAGGGGGACACGCCTCAGAATACCGTCTGGATCCGGCGAGACATTGAAGAAACCCGATGCCCCTGCGGCCTGAGAGAGCGTCTTCAGATTGCAGGATACTCCGCGGGCCTTGATGAACATTCCCAATCCCTCTTCTTCCTTGACATGTCCGAGTCGGTTGACACGCAATGGGTGCAAGAAACAGTTTTCCGAATCCAAACCTTCTTCAAAGAGAAATTGGTAGCCTAATACAACGTTTCCTCTCGAAAGAGAATCGGCAAGCCTCCGATCGCTGTTCCTGAGGTCATGGGGAATCTCTTTGAATCCGACCTGGATTCCAAAGTCATGGGAAAGCTCCTTCCCTACCATTTCAATCGATGTTCTATCTTCCTCTGCAAACATCATGTCCAGACCGATGCTCGAGGCTCCCAGATCTCTGAGCTTGTCTAACAGGATTGCAATCCGGTAGCGTGGCCAGGGCCATTGTCCATATTGACGAAGGCTTTTTTCATCGATGTCGACGATGACAGGAATGGAAGAGGGCTGGCCTTTGTTGCTGGACAGTAAGGCGTCGTAGACTCTGTTGTGAAGGAAATCAGTCAGACTGGGTTTGGCGAGGCTGACAAAGAACAGAATGAATGAGAAGACGATACCGTATAGAAGGATGCGCCGGCTGTTTTTCTGGTCTCTTCGGATGATCGGTTTCCTGGTTTTCGGGTTCACCATGCATTTAGACTACATGAGGCGGGAAGCTTTTTCCGGCAGGTCGCTCCAAAGGGATCACGAACCATAGCAACCCGGTAACCCAAAGCTTCTCCTTCGTTTTCTGCAAACAAAAATGGTGTGCCGTTCAAGAACAAGTTGGCGTCCGTTATCTGACAAGAACTTCGACTCTCCGGTTGCGGGGTTCAGGGACCTCGTTCTTGGTGGGCACCAGCGGTCTTGACTTGCCATAATACGAAACGAACAAAGCACCCGGTTTGATGCCGTTGGAAACGAGCAGGTCTCTGACATGCCTTGCCCGTTTTGAGGAGAGTTCTATGTTATAGGCTTCTGTTCCCACAAGATCGGTATGACCGACGACATAGACTTCGTTTGATTTGCGGTTCTTAATATTTTTCAAGATTTCCGGGAGCAGGCCTTTGGATTCAAGCGTGAGTTTAGTTGTATCGTGCTCGAAGTAGAGAATGAATAGGAGAAATCTATTGGACGGGTCTGGCTGCGCCGAGAGGGCAGGTCCGAAGACCTCGTTGATTTCGTTCTCGTTTAAGGGCTTGGGAGCGATCGGTGCCTTATTGAGGTCTTCAATCTCGGTGGCGTATCCCGGCTTGTCAACTACCTGAGAACCTCCGTTTGTGGTGACCGTAATGGTACCCACCTTGCCATCCGGGTCAGGCAAGAGGACGATCAAGTCTCGTTTTGCCTGGTGTGTAGCACACCCGGTGAGGAGGGAAAAAAAGATACCACCAATTAAGAGAGTGCTTAACTTTTTCATCTCTCTACACGGGGCTCCTGATTGTGAGGCGCGTCTTTTCTACTCTCCCTCAACCCTTGCGACAAATTTCGTTCCTCTAATCCCGATGGAAGCGGTCGGCGTCTTAAAATGTGCCGAGTCCGGTGAGAGCTTTGAGATGAGCCCGGAAAGATAGGCAGCCGTTCCTTTTAGCATCCTGATTACGATCGAAAATTTCCCTTGTTTTGGAGCGAATACAAATTCGTCTATGATCAGGATGCTTCCAGGTCCCAATGACAAGAATGTGTCGTCGTTAAATACGATGCCGATGGATCCGTTACGGCCGGTCCGAAGCGTATCGTTCTCCCAGATCTCCATGCCGTTGGTGGCCGATATTGTTTGCCCTTGTCTGACGACAGTCGCACTGCCGCTTATGTTCCTGACGATTGCTACTGGGGCAGAGGCATTAGCAGCAGAAGTCTCTCCACCGATAGATAGAAGGAGGAAAAAGACAGCCAGAGAAAGAAGCAATATTTTTGAGCGAGTGCGTTTCATCATAGATACCCTCCAAAGATTCTTACTTTCCCATATACTGTTTAGGCAAGAACTGAGCCAAAAGACAAATTAGAAAATATGAATGATATTATTTAGTTAATTTGAAGAGGTTAGCCGCTGCTCTTATCGTATTAACAAATTCTGTTAGGGAAGAGACAATTTGTCACGAAAATCGAACAAGATTTTTTGCTTTCTTTTTGCTTCGGAGTAAGGTAATAAGCAAAACATTGATTCCGGGAAGGGACATTTTTCATGGCAGAAAACGATGGGCCAAAAATTGGCGAAGAAAAACCTGAGGGCCTAACCATTTACAAACCGGAAGATCAGATCTATCAGAAGCTGTGTCTCTGCAACTATTTGAGAGAGTTATACGAAGCTGCTGAAAAGGAAAACGAACCTTCGATAGAAAAAAAGAAGGACCAACTCGGGGTTACCCGGGAACGAAAATGAACATGGGGCACAGAAAAAGAAAGACTACCTATAGCAGGCACCAAAAGAGCGCGAATAACACCTACAAAGCGTTCAGCCTACATATATCAAGGGATGATGATTTCCGTTGGAAAGAGATTATAACGTGGGTGGCTAAGGGGTGATCTGTGCACGTCCCTCTCCAGCCGAGTGTCGGCCCTATTTGATTAGTCAAAATCAACCTTCACATAATCTGTTTCAAAAGTCGGTGGCAATTCTTTCTTTATAAAATATGCATTAGAGAAAGGTTTGAAATAAAGTTCAATGGCATAGAAATCTTCATTCAATTCCAATTTGTGCCTACTTGTAAACTTAAATACGTCCCAGTGATATAACTGCAATTCATGCAGACCTTTTCGAACATAAATTTCAACATATCGCCTCCAGCGTAACTTTGTTACGTATTTCCCGTCTATAATTATGCCCATCCCGATTGCGTTTGAACTGGGGTATAAGCCTAAATCACTTTCATTATAAAAAATAATCGTTGAATATTGGGCCTTGTCTGTTTGGGCTTCGATAATTGGATTCTTATATATGCCGCTAGCTGTTGCGCATGATAATAAGAAAAGACTCATAAAGATCGATAAAATATTTCTGCTCATTTTTTCTCCTTTAATCCTACAAATAATACGCTGCAATTTGTAAATTTGTAAAAATCCTACCCATTCAATAGCTATTTGTCAAATGAAATTCAAAGTCGAGGATTTACCTGAAACATTTCATGAGTAAGGTCTATGCAGGTCTGAGGAGTTCAGGAGAAGGGGTTATGTTTTCTACCCTGTCAGTAGGGAGGCAGGGAGGATCAGGGAGGGAAAATCGGACTCTTCCCATGTTACGCATATCACCTACAAAGTGAGAAATCTGTTCACATCAGGGGTTGATGATTGCCATTAGAAAGAGGCTATAACGGCTTGCAAAAAAAAGCCCAGGCCATTCACCCTGGGCTTTTTTAAATTCACTCTTAACCCTAACCCCAAATATCACTTAGGAGGAAGGGTATAGGTCATAGTCCATTCACTAAGTATCTTTCCCATAGTTTCCCCTTTTGCAGGAGGAAGGGTCTTGGCAGTACCCGTTACTGTTCCTTTGATGCCTTGGAAACGACCTGTTCCATGAATAATTTCACCGCTAAATTCGGTTATTGGGCCGCTCTTGCCTGTTGTACGGCTTATTGTTGTCGATCCATCCAGATAAGTCGCCGTAGTTATTTGGGAAAAGGGGCCTACCCCTTTAATCCCTTCCCAAATAATAACCGTCTTGTTCCAGGCCTGCTCTCCGTCTTCGTATGTGTTCACTCCCTCTCTCACAATCATACCGATAAAGTGCCCCTCAGTATCAGGAATCGGTACCATTTCCACCTTCGAAGTATAATGGAAAGTTTTTCCCTTCCGGGTTTCTGCCATTGTTTGCGAAACGGAACCCAAAAGCCATATTGCAATAAAAACGCCTAATAGAACCCACATAAACTTTTTTGTAGTCATAGTCGTTCCCTCCCCTTTAGTTTTTGAAATTTAGTAAATATTTATAAGGCAAGAGCAATTGAAGGAAGGCAAAAAATAGGCTCCAAAAGGATATTATACTCCCTTGGAGCCTATCGCATGGGCATCTTCTGGAAACTCCCCATACTCCCCCCTGCAAGGTTAGAGGTTAAGTTGTAAGGTTGGTTTTAAAAAACGGTGTGGTCACGTATAAACGTACTAAGTCTAATTGAGAAAGTCAACTAGAATTATTGATTACTGAATGTTGTATGGAAGCACGATTTTGAACAATCACTCTTTCAGGAAGGAATCCTCGGAAAGAGGGTTGCGAACTCAACCTGCTGTTGTTCAAGCTATCGTCTCTTGAAGGACTGATATCCGATCCGACTACCTCCTGGGTGGCCATGTCGGCCTGGGCGAGAGATAACGCTCTTTGAGACCCTCCATGGTGAACGTTTCCGACCTGCAGAAGTTGATGATGGGGCGTTCCCAATCTTCTACGAACTGAGCCGCCCCGGGGACATCCTTTGCAATCTCCGAGGGAATCGAAAGGACACCGTGCAGATCACCCAGGATCAAATCACCCGGCTTCACCACGAGGCCGCCCACCCTCACCGGAACGCCGACCTCCACCAGATGGACATAGGCGTGAGAGACACTCACGCAACTCGCGAAGAGGTGAAACCCCGCTTCTTTCACCTCGCTCATATCGCGAACGGAGCCATCGGTCACCGTGCCCACGCAACCGAGGGCCTTGTGGATGTTGGCATTGACCTCGCCCCAGAAAGACCCGAGCACAGGACGGTCGATGTCGTGAATCACAACCACCCGTGGCTCAGGAATCTTGAGGATTTCCTGCCACCAATCCGGTGGCTGCACGCGGCGCCCCTCGGGAGACTCGGCCGTAATCACCGCCGTGACGGCATAGCCGATCATGGGGCCCAGGTCAGGATACATGCACTCGATGTTGGGGAGCATGAATCCCTGGTTCCGCGGACGGATGTTGAATAGCTCGATAGCGTTCGCAACCGCGCACGTTGGCCACTTGCGAATCGCCTCCAGTCCCTCTATGTTCAAATAATCGGCCACTTTTCTTCCTCCTGACCTTTTTTGCCCATATCCTTCATAACTCTATTTTCTAACATAAACCCTTTCGACAAATCAAAACCAATGCTTGACGAAACCCCTCCTGGCACAAATAATAAAATCGAAGGATTCGTTCATTTTCCCAAGCAAGAAAAGGAGACAAAAACCATGCCTCCCACTTTACCGGTAGCACCCGTGACAGGAGCGAGCTCAGGAGCGGGGAGCTTGCAGGAGAGGATCGGCTATAAAATCTCTACCTCCAAATCATCTCCTGTTTTTACGGAAAGGGCCTTTTTAATATTCTTGGAGGCGATCAGCTCCATCTTGTTTTCAGGATAGCCCTCAACCAATGGGAAGACAATTGCTCCTTTTATTCGTGCGCCAATGAGAACGGGGTAACATTTAGCGCTGCAGAAGGAGGGGTCTTCAGGCACAATTTCTTTTCCCTTCATGGCCTTGAGTTCTTTGAAAGTGTGGAGAGACTCCGGGTCGACAATCTCTAAATTCAATGTTCCGGGGTAGGGATCAATGGAGAGCTTTTCGATAAACTGTTTTTTGACCCATGGAATCTGGGTAAAGTTTCCTGCTTCTCTGAGACCTTCGACGATTCTTCCTTGGATCTTAATTTGTCTCCTCCTGCAGACTCGTTAGCTGCGTAGTTCCCTCAATAGAGATTGCCGCGCTCCCTTCAGTCGCTCGCAATGACGTACAGGACTCACGACACGTTCTCACGGGGAGAGGGTGGGTTGGCGGGTTAATCCTTAAATCCTTTCCTTTTTAGAGTCTTTTTCATCTCGGAGCTTCCCCAGCGGTTGAAGAGATGATGATTGAGCCCGAAAAGGTCGAGGACCTTTCCGATGGTATGGTTGATGAGATCGTCAATCGTTTTCGGATGAAAGTAAAAAGCAGGAACCGGAGGGAGCAAGATAGCGCCCATGCGGCTTGCCTGGAGCATCAATTCGATATGGCCCAGATGGAGGGGGGTCTCGCGGACGACCAGCACAAGCTTTCTCCGCTCCTTGAGTGTGACATCTGCGGCCCGGATCAAAAGGTTTTCATTGAAAGAGTTGGCAATCCCGGAAAGGCTCTTGATGGAACATGGAATAATCACCATCCCTTCCGCAAGGAAGGACCCGCTGGAGACATCGGCCCCCATATTCTCTATGTCATATGAAACCTTGGCAAGGGATTTGACGTCCTCAACCTTCCAATCGGTCTCCATCCGTATCGTGTTCTCCGCAGCCTCTGTGATAATCAGATGCGTCTCCACATTCGATTTAGAAAGGGCTTCGAGGAGCCTGATGCCGTAAATAGCTCCAGTCGCACCTGAAATCCCTACAGTCAATTTCCTCACTTTTTCTCCTTTCTCGTCAGCTTGCGAAGAATCGGGGCAAGCCTTTGTTTGACTTCGACGGGAACATCGACCTTTTCAAAACCTTCTTTTTTAGGACGAGTGGCATCCATGCCCATCTTCGTCGTTAGAAATCCTTCCTTAGAAGATGGGTCGATGGGCTGACCTCTAAGGTCTGGGATTACAATTAGATCCCTATCTCCCTGAAATCGGGTAGCCAGAGCCCATTCGACTTCCTGATCATCTTCAGGATTCACATCCTCATCCACGATGACTGCCTTCTTGATGTGGGGAAAAGAGAGAGCGAGGCTCAGTGCCCTCCTTATTTCCCCTTTATGGTCTGTCTCGATGCTCATGACGACATGAGAGCCAAAGGTTCCGGGGATGAAATAGATCTGCTTCAAGGAAGGGATCTCCCTTTTCATCTTCGGAACGAAGTCGAGACCATGGACAAGGTAGAGAAGGTTGTCCACCTCAAGGCTCCAAGGGACAATGGCTTGGTAGATCGCTCCTTTTTGCAGGGTAAGGGCGGTCACATGGACCGTCGGACTTTTTGAAAAGGCCATATAATAACCGCTGCCTTCGCCAAGGGTCCCGTCTTCCTCCTTGCCCCTCGGATCAATGTAGCCCTCGATGACCACTTCAGATTGAGCAGGAATATCGATATCCACGGTCTTGGCTCTCGACACAGGGATGGGCTGACCCATGAGGCCTCCTGCAACCGAAAGCTTATCCGTTCCTGGCGGGACTTTGAGGATAAAAGAGATTAGTATCAGAGGATCGACGCCAATGACAGTTGCCACATCCATCCTTCGGTTTTCTCTTTTACATTTTACATAAATGTCAGAGAGGGGAGGATTGAGAAGAGAAATGCCAAGTTGATCTTTCCCCCTTACCTCCATCCTGTGGAGTCCTCTTGCAATCACTCCGCTCTCGGGGTCTCTGGCCGATGTGATGCCTGCTGTGATATAGGGGCCTGAATCCTTCGAGTAATGGGTTAAGACAGGAAGGTGTTTCAGGAGGTCAATCCTTTCTTTTTTTGTGATCGCTTCTTTTGAAACAGACTCTGAATCAAGTTTGGGAGAAACCCTTTGATTAATTTTCCCAGCTAAATCTTCGAGAAGATGGTCCGGGTCCGCCCTTAGAGCCATGGAGAGGCGCTTCTTCGTTCCTAAGAGATTGCCGATGACAGGAAGTTGGTGTCCCTTGACTTTCTCGAAGAGCAGAGCGGGAGCTTCTTTCTTTCCCAACTCGGAGAGGATGGTTGAAATTTCAAATTTTGGACTGAGAGGGGTTGAGAGGGTGAGAAGTTCTCCATTCTCTCTCAAATAATCGATGAAATCTCTTAATCCTGAAGAAGCCCTCAAGGCTAATTTGTCCTTTTGGTTAATTTGTTAGAGAAAACTAATTAGAGTCTGTCTATAAATTATCAGTTTCCAAAAAGGTTGTCATGCCGGACTTGATCCGGCATGACGGAAAAGGGGATTTATAAACAGACCCTGATTACTCCCTCTCACGCGAGGGGAGAGGATAGGGCGCTTTCATCACGCAAACTTGTTTATCTCTTTTACGATCTTGACGGACCAGGGTTTTTCTTGAAGCTGGCCCCTCCCGAGCCTGACCCAAAGCCGATCAGGATATTTTGTTTCGGATTTTGAGATCAGGACCATAGCATAAAAGCTGCGGTACTTATATCGCCTTTCCTTTGGCGTAAGTTCTCGAAGAATGAGTTCCATTTCTGTATCTTCAGGAACCATTCCGAGGTCCGTCAAAATAAAAGTATCAAATTCTTTTCTTTCCAATTTGTTTCCTCCTTAATCTTTGAACCCGTAGTTTTTCCAGTTTTTAAGCACTTTTTCCTGGACCTCTTTCGGATAGACCTTGTTAAAGGAGACCTTAATGGGCAAATCAGCCTTTGGCCAATGGAGAGGAAACGTACAATCAAACAAAACCTGTGCTCCCCGGCTCCACTTTCGATCTTCAGGATCGGCGAATGGATAAAGAGGCGTTCCTACGGCATGTTCGTATTTTCGAATTCCACGAATGGGATGACACTTGGTCGCCAGGGCATGGATCACATCATCTTTGTTGTAGATATCTGTCTCCTCATCGACCACGATCAC
>Ga0315282_10004340_pt1 | contig 24709 bp, 27 predicted proteins | sample YL17G07_20_MG_FD_203693 | JGI IMG/M metagenome (GOLD analysis project Ga0315282, IMG submission 203693) | Sediment microbial communities from Yellowstone Lake, YNP, Wyoming, USA - YL17G07_20 | ecosystem: Environmental > Aquatic > Freshwater > Lake > Sediment | place: USA: Wyoming | collected... | reverse complement strand
ATTCCTAAAGAGTTGGAAGGCTTGAATCTTCCACCGAAAGGAATGGATTTCGGAATTGGGAAGGAAACGCCAGAGATGAGCAATGTGAGAGCGAAGATGGACCTTGTGATGACCCAGTTGGAAAGCATGACGATAAAATATCAAAATCTGATTGAAAAAATTGACAGAATAGAAAGAATGGTCCAAGAAATTTACACGATAGCGAAGAAGAGTTAAGAGAAGTAATTTCCTTTTTCCTTCTGCTCCGCGTCTAATCTTGAGTTTAGTTTGTTTGCTCTCGGCCTTCCTGTCTGGCCGTCTTTTCTGAATGTCACGCCCACTTCTCTCAAAAATATGTTGAAACCTTTTCTCAAACTATTGATTCCATCAACCCTGCCTTCCTTCCCAGACTTCCCGAGGAAAACCATTGCCCTGCTGCCTATCTGACTCAAAAACAAAAGATCATGATCGATAACCAAAGCAGATTTTTCTCTGACTTCTGTGATTCTGCCGATCAATTTAGAAATTTCCAGTCTCTGCTCGACATCCAGAAAAGCGGACGGCTCGTCAAAAATATACAAATCTACATTCTGGCTCAATGTAGTTGCGATCGACACCCTTTGAAGTTCCCCACCAGACAAGTTCTGCACGTCCTTCTCCATCAGTTTCTCCAGTTCAAGGGGTTTGATGATCTCTATTTTGTAATTTTCATCCTCCACATCGCCAAATTTTTTTATCAATTCTCTGACCGTGCCATCGAAATCCGTTCGTATGTACTGGGGTTTATAAGAAATTTTCAATTTAGAACTCAGCTCGCCTCTATAGTCTTTGATTTCGCCGGCCAGTATTTTTGCGAAAGTCGTTTTTCCTAATCCATTAGCCCCAAACACGGCGAGGACTTCCTTCTTTCTGATGTCGCAATTTTTTATTTCCAGGCCGAAATCCTCGAATTTCTTCTCGATATCTTCGATGAAAATTAAAACTTCGGGGGAAGATCCTTTCTCCATCAATCCCGAGGGAAAACTGATCGGGGATTTTCTTATCCTGACGTTGTCTTCTTTTATGTATCCGTCGAGAAAAGTGTTTATCCCGACTCTGACCCCGTATGGTTTTGACACTACTCCGTATGCCCCAGGAACTCCATACAATATCTGAATCCTGTCAGCGAGGAAATCCAATGTGGCAAGATCATGATCTACGATCATCAAAGATCTGTCTTTGCAAAATTCCCTGATTTTTTTTGCTATCGTCATCCTTTGGAAGACGTCGAGAAAACTTGTGGGCTCATCGAAATAGTAGATGTCCGCGTCTTTTGCGAGTGAAGCGATGATGGCTATCCTCTGCAGTTCCCCGCCAGAAACTTGATCGACATTTCTATCCAACACCTCTTCTATTCCAAATGTTTTTGTCAATTCGTTCACAATTTTTCTTTCATCAACTTTTTCAAGAAGGGTTGAAACCTTCCCTTTGAACATATTCGGTATCTTGTCCACCCTCTGAGGCTTGTAAGATGTCCTGATGTCATTCTTCTCCATGTTTTCCAAATAAGTTTGCAACTCGGTCCCGCGGAACATTTTAATGATTTCCGAGATATTGACCTCGGTTTGTTGGCCTAAGTTGGGTTTTAATTCTCCGGACAAAATCCTGATCGCAGTGGTCTTACCTAATCCATTGGACCCAACTATTCCCACAGCCTCATTTTTTATCGGAAATGGCAGCCTGAAAAGAACGAATTCATTTATTCCAAATCTGTGGATGGGGGTCTCTTTCAACTCATGCGGAAGATTCACTATATTGATACAGTGATAGCCCATTTTTTCAGAAATTTTTATGCAAAATCCGCAGCCTATGCATAGATTTTCGTCAATGACAGGAAAATTTTCTTTATCCGCTGTGATACAGTCCTTTCCAGCTCTATTGACCGGACAGACTTTCATGCACTGTTCAGTCAATTCCTTCAATCTCTTCTTATCTTTAGGGCAAATTTCCCTGTCTATGACTGCGATTCGGTTGACCATAAACAATACTTGTTAACTAAATTTAAAAGTTTTTTTCGAGATTGACAGGAAAAAATAGGTTTTGCTTGTGTAGGTGAAAACGGCCATGACAGAGAAGAAGAAGGCTGAGATTATGCAAGACAGAAAGACATAATGGTAGTTGTTTAAAATGAAACCGGCCAATTGGACATATTGTTCGGTGGAAAACGCCTTGGAGGTGTTCATGTAAGGGTTCATAGTAAAGAAATTCGCCAACAGAGGAGCGAAGATTGAAGCTATCGAAAAGAGCAAGGCAAAAAATAGAATTAGATTAATCACACTGACAACAATCCATATCAGCACCGTTTGCAAAAATCTTTTTTTCATTAAGTCGAAGCTTGACTTGATGCCTTTCAAGAAATTTTTTTCCATGATTATGGCTGGAATTGACACGAAAAATATAATGTCGAAAATCAGTCCAAATATCAATCCAAATTGGGCGAAATAAGTTAGAAGCGTGAAGATGATAGCGAATAGAGAAAAGGCCAGGAGATGCCAATAGATGGAGGAAGAATATTTTAAACTCTCGTCGAAATTTTTTCCTGTTTGGATGTTGTAAACCAATGCCCCAACAAACCACAAATTTGCGAAAATGACAATCGTCAAAACTATTAGGATCGGCATCAAGTTTATGGCAACTGCTCCAGAGATTATTTTGGAAATGTCTGAAGTAAAAATCGATGGTGATATTTTTATTATTGGGATCATGAAAATTGCTGCTGTGAAGAGTAGAACTAAGTATAGAAGAAAGAATGGAAGGAATCTACACAGCTGAACAGATTCGGAAAAACTTTTAGCCACAATTCTTAAGATGTTCATTAATTAAAGTAAGAGAACTTTTATTTAAGTTTTTTAGTTTTGATTATTTAAGTATGATAATTGGTTTGGCTGGCAAAACAAATACAGGAAAATCGAGCTTCTTTAAAGCAGCGACGATGATAGATGTTGAGATAGCTGACAGAAGGTTTGTCACAATCAAACCGAATGTGGGAATTGCATTTTTGATTATTGATTGCGTTTGCAAAGAGTTTGGAGTTAAATGCAACCCAAAGAATGGAAAATGCGAGAATGGGAAGAGATTTGTTCCAATTAGATTGGTAGATGTAGCCGGTCTAGTGCCAGGAGCCCATATGGGCAAAGGGTTGGGCAGCAAGTTTTTAGATGATTTAAGGCAGGCTTCTGTTCTCATTCACATAGTCGATTTCTCTGGATTAACAAATGAAGAAGGTGAACCAACTACAGGATATGACCCAAGTTTTGATATCGAGTGGGTTGAAAAGGAGATTAATCTTTGGTTTGCCGATGTGATAAAAAGGGCTTTACAAAAAGTTGGAAAGGCTGGATCGAGGACAGATTTAATCCAAATCTTGGCAGAGCAGTTGAGCGGATTGGAAATCAGTAAAAATCATGTGGAGCAAGCGCTTGAAAAAGTATCGTATACGGATGTAGAAAAATTCGCAACTGTGATTAGAAAAAATTCCAAGCCGATAATAATTGCGGCGAATAAGATTGACATTTTATCTGCGCAAGAAAATTATAGCAAACTGAAAGAGAAGTTTAAAGATTCGATAATTGTGCCAACTTCTGCTGACGGAGAGATTGCACTAAAAAAAGCGGCGGAGAAAAATTTGATTGAATATTTACCCGGAGGTGATTTTAAAATTGTTGATGGGACGAAGATGAATGAACAGCAGATGGGAGTTTTAGAGAAAATAAAGAAGGAAGTCATAGAAAAATATGGATCGACTGGAGTTCAAACTTGTTTAAGCAAGGCTGTATTTGAATTGCTCGATTATATTGCCGTTTATCCTGTTGAGGATGAGAATAAACTGTCGGATAAAAATGGGAATGTTTTGCCTGATGTTCATTTGGTTCCAAACGGAACTACCGCTCTTGAGCTGGCATTCAGAATTCATACAGATATAGGGCAGAAGTTTGTTTCGGCGATAGATGCTAGAACCAAAAGGAGATTGGGGAAAGACTATCAACTGAAAAATAATGACGTAATCAAAATCATGACATCCAAATAATTATAAATATGAATTAATATTATGAAAATAAGCGTAAAAATTTTAATCGCCTTAACAATACTAGCTGTATTGGTAATCCTGATTGGAACCAATTTAAACATCAAGCCAAGCGTTACGCCAAAAGATTTGTGCATGCAAAAATGCAATGAGCAATTGAATGCGGGAACGGATTTATCGGATGGCCCTTGTCTTTCCAACAATATCCCATCGGGTTGGGTTTGCGATGTTGCTCACAATCCTAGGACGGATGTAGATAACAGACCTGAGAATCAATGCCCTGAATATATGAAAACAGTATTTCATTTCGTGGAAGTGGATCCAAACTGTAATTTCATACGTGCAGTTTAAACATTTGTGCGGGAGGTGAGCATTGAAAATTAGTTCAGTGCGGGAGGTTAATTTGTTTCATGAAACATTGTGAAACATTTTATACTATTAGATACATTTTAAACACAATTTAGACATGGTTAAGACGTAATTAAAACACAGTTAAAAATGGTAAGATCATAAACAAAAATTTTCATTTTGTTTCATGTTTCACAGCAATACTCATGTTAATGGGAAATGGTCATGAAACATGAAACGTGGAACATTGGATTTACAAATCCAATAAATTGATTACATATATGTAATCAAAATTGTTTTTCTCTCTTCCTTTGGTTTGACTGCACTTCAACCTGTTTAAAATCCCATTTAGAATTAGATCCTAACACCAATAGATCTCAAGTAGCTCTTAATTTCTTTTACTGTGAAAACCTTTCTATGTAATTGAACGTAAAGCCTACCATCAGCACCAGTAACCAAATTTTTGGAATAATAATTAATTGATTTTCGTGTTAGTTTAAACCCTACTCTCTTTCTGCCCTTGTGACGCTCCCAGGGATACAATGTAAACGTTGGTCTAGGAAATTTTTCTTTAGTGATATTTCCCTTTCTAACTTCTCTGTAGAGAATAACTTTCGTGGTGTGGGTGTTTTTACCCAAATCACGGGAAATGTCCTCTGGCAACATTGCTCTATGATTCTCAGGATAAGAACTAAAACTATTCATTTCGAACAAAAATATCTTAATTTTGTTTCTTGCATCAAAATCTTTGTTTACCATAGAATAATATTTATAAAAAGAATAGCCTCAACCCTCCACAGTTCCCAACCTTCGTAAGCAGATTTTATTTTATTCGTTTGATGTCAATGCGAATGATGTCCGACTCATCACTTGCTGAATCTGGTCTCTTATAGCTAAGGACTTTGAGATCGCCAACTTGGATTGACTTAGCAAAGTTTTCAGCAAGATTTTTCTCCCTTGCTTTGAACTCAAACAGTTCTCCACTCTCGGATCTGCATATTCCATGGAACTTGAGTTCCCCCATTTCTTCCATTGTTCTACACTCATCCATTTTTCATCCCCTAATTCTTTTCATTTCCTGTAGATTTATTTTTATTTTGACCAATATTGGTAAACATTTATTTCTAACATTTCATTAATTAAGAATGAAGAGAAAACTAAAGAAAAAAATGAAACTCAAGATAGTCAGATTCGTTGTTATTCCAAAATCTTTACAGCATATTGGAGAAAAGGAAAATAAAATCATAAATTTATTTCTAGATTTACCTAAAGATTGGTTAGGGTTAGATGACATAGTAAATGAAGCAAAAGTATCACCAACAACTGCTAGCAGATTTTGTATCAAATTCTATCAAGAAGGATTTCTTAGAATGAAGCATAAACCAGGAGAAAGAGCTATTGAGAAAGTTCTTTACAAATGTAATTTTATTCCTGAATGGGTATATCATGCTCCACAATCAAAGGAGAGAGCAGTATACAACAAACGTGATTTTGCTTCGGTATATAAAAAGGTAAAATAGTTTTGTTTCATAGTCATGGTTATGTTTCCATGAAAATTCTCGAAAACAAATTATATGTAGCTTTGCTATAAACAATTGATGATCAGGATTAATCAACAAATCGAGCAAAAAATTCTTTCAGCTTTGAGACAAAATAAAATGTTGATAGATTTCTCAAAGCTTTCTAGGATTACTGGTTTCAGCAGATATACGATCTCAAAATATATCATCAAATTATATTGTGAAGGTAAGGTCGGTATTGAAACAATAGGCAATTCGCAAGTTGTTTCATTGACTAATGTTAAACCCCCGAGAACTAACCCTCCTGTGGAAAAGACAAGGTGATAGTTAGAAAAAAAGTTAGAAGTTGGAGTTGTCCAGGCTCCAAGATGATATAGTCATTTGGAGTTAAAATATTTTTCTACTTTTGGTCACTCTGATTTCTATAAAAAATTTGGTGAGGTGTGTGTATGGATAATGAGAGAACAAAATATCGTCAAATCCAAAGAAAACCGATGCAAGGAAAGATCAGGGATTTGGAATTGCAAACCGACAGTGATGGACAAATAGAATTCTGCGATATTACTCTGGCGGATGGGGACAGTTTTCGACTATTCCCACCGTTCAGTCTGCGTATGTCCAGGGAGCAGTGGGAGAATACCCAAATCGCAAACGGAAGAAAACTCGGAGAAGTAATGATAAGCAAGACTATCCGTTTTCTCTTCTACGAAACAACTAATGGCAACCAAAAAATTGCATACAAGGATTTGAAGGTCATGGAGCTTGTGGATGACTCACCCATAGATGAAAGTGGAAAGTGAGCCATCCATTTTCATTTCTTTGGTTGATGTTGATGAAAGAAAGTAAGAAGGAAGATGTATGGGAAGAACCTGAATGGGTGCGTACACTTAGAGCATTTTATCTCGAGTATCTGAAGCAGAAAGAGCAAGAGAATAAAGAAGAGTCGAAGTGATGGCATGGCAGTTGAGGATAGATTTAATGATATTCTGCTTTTACAATCGAAAATTGAAGAGTTGAATGAGAGTGATCTGAACAATGCTGAAGATGAAATAAAAAGGGAATTTTCAAAGTTTTTTATTTGTAGTCTACTACCTCTGGTGGATCATCTTCCATATCTGGCAATATCACCACATCTTCCAAGAGTGTTCGATTTCAATCCAGGTGAAATGCTACTCTTAATATCACCTGCTGCATCTGGTAAAACTTTAGGTGGTATGTGGCTAACAAAACTCATACCCAATCTTGTTTGGGAGCAACATGTGACAGCTGCCTACACAGAGGGAATACATGATGGTAGCTCTACTGCATTGGAAAAATGGAACCGTTCTGTAGTTTTTATAAATGAGGCGAATTTGTTTGACAGTAAAAATGAGAATTTGAGAAGAGTGATTAGAGCAGTTGCAGATGAGGGTATTGTGGCGAAAGGTTCAGTGTTTGCAAAGGTTGTTGTAACCAAAACCTTTGGAAGAGTAAGTACTGCATTAATTGTCAATACAGCAGAAGCCCAAGTTCTGAAAAATCAAGATGTGTCCAGATACGTTTTCTACTCTTGGAAGCCAACACTTGAAGAGATATTGGCTGTTGAAAGGAATATTGCGAAGCTAGATTTGGATAAGCAGTGTAAGTCTCCAATAATTTTTGCAGCTTTGATTAGAGAGTTAGAAGAGAAACTTCAAAAAATAAAGGAGTTGGATCAACTGAGAAACAGAGAATACGAAGAGGAATTGGCTGCTAAGTTTGTTGAAATGTATAAAGAAAAAACTGGTAACTCTGAACTAGCTGAAAATCATTTTGGCATCAACCGAGCAATAAAATTTGGTAAAAGAAGATTGTTTAGCAGTGCAGCTCTTCACATGCATAAGAGAGGAGATTTAGTTTTAGATGATAAAGACTTGAAAAATTCCATTCAGCTTATGGATTTTTTCATGGATAATTTCCTGAAAAATGTTGGGAGAGAATTTGCAGATAATCCAAGGACTAGTAGAAATGAGATACGAGCATTCAAAACTGGTTGGATGCTATCAGAAAACAAGCATTGGTTAGGGCTTCTAAAAAAAGATGAAATAGCCAAAAGACTTGGGGTATCGAGACAAACTTTATGGCGATACCTACAATCCGTCAATGAAGATGATGAGAATGGTTAGTGTAAGAACACTATACAGGCAGAAAAGAGTTGAACTGATTAAAGAATGTATTATGCTTTTGATGAATATGCTCACTCTGGAAAAGAAGGAATTGGAAAGAGTACCTCTGCCTTTCTTCAAGAAGATAAAAAACATGTTACAAAACAGACAAATTGAATGATCTAAAAACTGCAGAGTAAGCATAAGTACGTTTATGATGAGTAACTAACTGATAAAATGAAAACAGAATTACAAAGAGAATATGGAAAACTGTTAAAAAATATTTCTGATGAAGAATTGGGGGATAAGATTAGACAACAACAGAAAGAGTATGAAAGATGGGAGAACTCTGCTGAAGGAATTATGGATAAGCTTAAGATATTTGGAGAATTATCTCTAGAAGATGTAAAATACAAAAATCTGATTATCGAATGTCTTTTGCGTTTACCGTATGAGATCAGGAAAAAGGTTTTGGATGAAGCAACTTTTATTATTGCGAGCGATGGCACTTGTGGACATGTCTTCAAAATGTATATCGTAGAAAACTTATCAGTGGCAGAAAGATCAAGAATAGGTAAAACAGTGTTTTGTGAACATAAAATACCTGTAATTCTTTTGAACTTCAGTTTGTTAAAGAATAAACCAAAACATTGCATTATGACTACTATAGCCCATGAAATTGCCCACTTCATTTTGGGACATGATTTAGTAAGTATAGAAGAGGATGCTGAAAGGAAAGCTGATGATCTATGTGAAAAGTGGGGGTTTGGAAGAGCCTATAAGTCATATATCAGTTAAACAAGCAAATTTAAACTTTCAACTATTGGATAATTAATCCTTTTCATTTTGTATGGGAAGAATTTCCAAAGGACTTTCCCATATCTAAATATCTTTTTACTGCTGACTCAGCAGATTCTTCATTTATATTTATTTGTTTTTTTCTTTTCATGTCTTCTAATATAAGTAAAAATTCTGTCGGCGTCATAATTTGAAGATTTTTCATTTTTTTTCTCAAATTAAGAAAATCTTTCTTGTTCCAAGTAACCAGACAATCCATTTTACTATCTAAGATTAGTTGTGAGTGTATTGTATCTCCTGTGGTTATTCCCAATTCTATAGCAGTTTCAACAAGCTGATCGAAAAAAATTGGTACGGATTCTGTCTTAAAACCCAACATCAATATTTTATCTTTCCAACTTTGTTTTAATTGCCAAGCTAATGAACGTGCTTTATCTTTACTGCCTGTTTTTCTTCTGATATTAGTAACTAATTCTAGCAGAGTAAAACCAGAAGTAAAAAAATCATATTGCATTTGTAAGTTATTTTTTATGATAGCATTAAGAAATTTTTTCGAAATTGAATATTGTTTCTCTTTTCTTGAGATTGCAGAAATAAAAACATTTGTATCTATGTAGACTTTTTTAGTATCGGACATTAGAATCTGACCCGTTTTCTTCGTTTTGAAGGAACTTTAGCAGAAAACGATACAACCTCTCCATATTTCGTTTTAAATTTAATTCTCTTTTTTACCTTTGTTCTTGCAAGAAATTCTGGCATATTTTTATCTCCTAAATACCAATATCTGGTAATCTTATTTCAAAGGGGTTCCTTTGAGCCCTCCTTCTTTTCCGTGGTTTATGTTTTCTTCTTGATTTTTTATATCCAACTTTCTTCTTGATTGTTTTGTATCTAATAAAACCAAGTTCATCTCTCTCTTTTCTTATTCCTATTTTTGTGTGTTTACCGTGGCAAGATTTACACACAAACCAACAATTCTTTTGGCTACTGTTAGCTGGGTTATTGTCTTTATGGTCAAAATCGTAACTTCCATCTCTCCAAGTCAATGACCTTCCACAGCTTCTACATCTTGATGTTCTTACAAATTTTCCAAATGGATCTCTATCGGATGCCCTCATCCATTCAATTTTTTTGGTTCGTATTGAGAATGGCTTTCTTTTCTTTTGTTGTGGATAGCCAAAACCAAGGTTTACTCTAGTTTTTGGTAAACCAACATCAATCTGCATAATTAAACCTTATTTTAATTAAATTAAAAGGCTTTCTCAAAAACCCCAATATGAGGAAACTAAGCTTTCAATTTTTTTACTAATTTGATAAAAAACAGCGTTTGATGTGGATGCCACAGCACCACTCTGTGAAAATATGGGGTATTTTTATTTATTTGATAAAAAGCGAATGTAATAGAAAAAATTTTTATATTTTATACACATATTACTTGCAAGTAGCATGAGTAGTATTCTAATTTTTAATATGTTATCTAAAAATCATGAAAAAGCTCTTATTCGGGTTAGTGTTTACGATAGCTTGTTTGAGCATGGGTTCTATAGTTTTTGCTGCATGTGTTGTTCCTACTGATGGAATGACAATTACAAATCATACGCTTCTTTGTCCAGGAACATACGATTTACCGAATGGTATATGGGTACAGGGTGAACTTGTCATATTAGATTGTAATGGAGCTATTCTAAGGGGTGATGGAACAAGTCTTACAAATGGAATTACTATAAATGGAGGCAAAGTTACTATTAAAAATTGTCAAATAGAAAATTACAAGCCTAGAGCAATTATTGCTACTAATTGGCAATCTGATTGGGGAGCTACTCAAATAACCATTATTGGAAATAAAATAAAAAGTGATGCTATGATTAGTTTTGCGATCAATACTATTTTTGCAGATAACGAATTTTTAAATGCGAACCTTGTATTTAATTCTGCCAATAATAACAAGATAATAAATAATAGTTTTTTGGGTTCGTCTACCTTAATTTTTCAAAATCAATATTTTACAAATAATGTAATGCTTCCCGATTCTGTCTCTTCATATTGGCCAGTTGGAAATGAAATATATAGCAATACATTTGAAACATCTATTACACTCCCAAATAATTTTCCATTTGATAAATTCAACCAATTCTGCGTTAATGGTATCGGTAATACTTATCTAAACGGTGCAACCGGTCCTACTTGTCCAGACACAACTAATTTAGAACCTAGAGTTTCAGCATTGGAATCATGGAGAACAACAATAGACACTTGGAAAGCTACAATTGACTCATGGAAAGCTACCATAGATTCTTGGAAATCAAACATAGATTCAGCTATCACTAATATTCTTTCACAATTGTCTGGAATCAAATATGCAATGATAACTATCAATTCTCCGCTGAATCAAACATATTCAACCTCGAGTGTCAGAATCGACTTAAAAGTAAGCCAAAAGGTGAATGCACTGAAAATGTCTACGAATGGAGGTAGCTATACTACACTCTGTTCCAATTGCAATTATTACAATGCTACAAGATCTTTCTCTACAAAAAGATCTTACAATGTGACCTTCCAAGCTTTTGATTTAGCTGGAAATGTTTTGAATATCGCTTCAGTGGTTTTCACACGAAGCTAATTACTCATGATTAAAACTATTTCAATTAAATTAAAAAAATTTCAATTTCTAAATGTCGAAGTCATTAAGAAATAGAGATTAAAATCCCAAAAAAATTAACCTTTTTAACCTTAATGTTGCAAGATTCAATTAGTGTTTGGATGTCCAGAGTGCTAATAACGGTATCTCTATGTTTGGTCTTTGTTTCATTGAGTCTAGCCTCTATAGTTCTTGCTCAAACTCAACAACAATGCCAATTAGCGCGTCCTTTGATAGAAGTTATAAAATGTGATAAAGCAGATGCATTCTCGAAACAACTTACTATTAGCATTGACTCGACATCGAACATTGCTTCTGCGTCTTACACTTGTCAGGTGGATTGTACTATAAACGTGCAGTTGGCATGCGGTGTTGTAAGTACTTTGAAGGGAAGTGTATCTGCAGGTAATCTTCAAGATACTATTAATCAAAATATTCTGTCAGGAGGAACAACATTTGCAAAAACTTATAAAATAGGTGATGGAGAACAGTTTTCATTTACTGCTTACTGTGATGTTCCTCTTCTTGGAAAAAGTCCAATTAAGATAGGAAATGCGCAAGATAGTTCAATCCAAGTTAGCGATTATAACAAGTATCTTTATGTAACAAATCCTGATTCTCCTTCTCAACAAATATTGAGCACAAATAATTGCTTCCCACAAAAGTTAGCAGATTACTTACCTAATCAAGTTTCCAGTGGAACAGTTCCTTCTGTTTATACACAAGGTGGAATAGATCCTTTAGGAGTTTCAATAACTGCTTCAAATAATTTCAAAACTTTATCACAGACAGATTTAAATTCTGAATTAAAGGTTGGTCAAACATTTTCCTATTTTTATCGATGGACAACGGATATTCCTCTGAATTTGAAATATGACGCAAACAAGAATCCTGTTTATTGTGGTGGTAACCCATCACAAAGAAAATTGATTGGTTATTCAAAAGTCACAACTACAAGTGGAACCTGTTATAACATACCGTCAAATGTTATAAAAAATGTTCAGTGTTGCTTGGATGGAGATTGTAGTTTTACTAATCAAATTTGTGGACCAGATTTTACATGCACTGATAAAAAACCATGTAATAGTGCTATTGAATGTGGCAATACTCAAGCAACATGTAGCAACAATGTTTTAACTTCATGGACTTGTGATAACAGTCAGGGCCCTGTGAATTTACCTAATGGACAAACCTATGCTGGATGGTGCTTGAAACAAATCAAGAACGCCGCATGTTGTGAGAACTCATGTGGTCCCGGTACTCATTGTGATTATGATAAAGGATGTATCTCGAATGTACAATTAATTGAATGCCCAGCAGGAAAGTGCTGCAATGCTGGAGGCAATTACAGAGAATCTTCCTGCAGTAATGGATTGACTTGTTGCACTACAAATGATCCAATAATCGGAGATTGCAAGACAAGTTGTCAGCCTATCCCTTCAGCACAAGGGAATGGTACTGCACCACTTCAAAATGGAGGAAGTCCGTTTACAGGTTTCGCCAGTCTGATAAACTCTCCTTCTATAATGTCTGTTATAGCCGTAGTTATTGTGGCTGTTGTAGGAATTGTTGGATATGTGATATGGAAAAACAGAAAGCCAGAAGAGTCTCTTTCTAAAAAGGAATCAGAAAAAGAGAAAAAAGATTTATTGGGAGGAGATGTCTGATGAGTCATGTTGTAACAGTATTAGGAGTTTTAGTTTTACTTATTGGATTGGTTGGACTTTTAGGATGGGCAGATGTTTATTCAAGAGTAAGCTCTACAATTAATTCTGTAAATTCAATCGGTCAGACTGCACAGTCTGTTGGCAGTGCAGTAAGCTGGTGGTCTTGGCTTCCGTTTGGACTAGGTAAAATACCATCAACTGTTGGTGGTGGAATAGAAGCTGTTGGAAATGCTCTTCTAACTCTTGCATTATCGATTCAATTATATTTAATTTATAATTTAATTCAAAATGTTGCATTGATTTTCATTGGAATCGCTTTGATGGATATTGGAATGGGCCATCAAAAATTGAAAAATGTTGTTAAAGATACGAGAGAATATTTGAGGCAAGAACGAGAAAAAAAGAAAGAATAGTATTATTTTTCCTATCTTTCCCTTCTGTTCAAGTTCAAAAACTTTAAAATTATAAGGAATTAAGAATTAATCATGAAAAAATTCAGTGTTTATCTCGATGGCAATATATGGCAAGAGTTAAGTCTAGACTTTGAAGCTAATAAAAAATTACATCCAAGTATTTGGAAGATATTTGATCAACAGAAAAGAGGAAAAATTGACATTTACTGTTCTGACATAAATAGAGCTGAATTTTTAAGAAAGGGGAACAATAGTTTCGCAGATAAACACCCCCTTGATATAGTGGAAAAAAAGATTCAACAGTGTTTTGAAAAATCTAATAAAAAAGCTAAATCTATTATTGTAATAGGAAATAGCACTATAGGCAATTCTACTATTGCTACTAAAGAAGAGTCTGAAAAATTTAACGAATTGAATGAATTACTTTCTAAAACTAAAGATGATAGAAGTAACCCTTTTGATGCCCATCATTTGATGACTTGTTTTGTTAATGACACTGACGCTTTTATTACACGAGATAAAAATATATTGAAAAATTGGATTGAGATTAAAAAACTTTTTACAAAATGGGGGAAGAAGAATTTCATATTAGCAACTCCAGAAAATTATTTGCGGCTTCACAAATTTGTATCATATTCTACGTTGCTGTTAGTATTAGTGCCTATTGCAATTTTATTTAAGATATTTGCAAATTTGAGTTATTTTGACATGTTACTTGGTTATGGTCTAACTGGAAATTTCCTACTCATTTACGAGGTAATTAAAAAAATATCAAGTTTTGAAGTGAATGATAAAACTAAAAAAGCGATATTTGGTATTTTCGATTTAGGAAAAACTTTTATCCCTACTTATTATGCAGTGTTTGCCTTGTTTACTGCTCTTATTATACCCTTAGCCAATAAAGGAATAACTTCAGAAATTTTCAGTAGTATATGGTTATTTTTACTAATTTTTGCTTTCCAAATTCCAACATTTTTTGTTGCAATATATCTTCTTATTAAAAAATTTAATAAAAATCATATCATTATTTTGTTTATAACAATGTACCTCCTACTGAGCGCAATGTTCGGTTGGTCTTCAGCATATGTAGAACATGATATACTACAACTTTCTAAAATCCCAGATTTGTTGATAGCAACTTATGGCACCCTACTTCTGTTATTTGTATTTGTTAAATATTTTGAAAATATTTTAGAAATTTATTAAAAATTATCACTCTATTTACTCAACTTCTCTTTCAGAATATTCAAACTATCAATCAACTTACCTAACTGCTTAGCCTTCTTCGGATCAGCAATCAAATCCTTAATGTTCATGTTCAATATCTGATCCTTCTCTTTGTCATAATCCAAAGCAGTCTTCACATCCAAAGCCAACCAGCATTTGCTACAGAATTTAGAATCAGGATCATTAGTAGTTCTGCATCTTGGACATTTAACAACAGTCTTAACTTTCTCAGTTCTCTCTTGTTTTTCTTTCTCAGTTAGTAGTCCATAATAATTTAACAAAGCATCATCGATATTCTTCCCAGCTAGGTGAATATAGAATTTTGCCATATCTGAATCCTGAGTCCAACCGAACAGCTCCTTCAATTGAGCATCTGTCAAATGATTAGCCATTAGAGTTGCTCTTGAATGTCTGAAGTTTTGAGGATTAACTTTTTTCTTTATCCCAGCTCTTTCAGCCAGATTTTCCAACATCTTAACCACAGCCCTGTAGCCGATCGGCTCATATTTTCCTTTTTTCTTGTCAGCAAAATTCCTAATCCCAACCCATAAACGAACAGAAGTTTCATCCTTCAAAGGATGGACGTTGAGCCAGTTCAACATAGAAGGAGCGGCTGCTATCAAAAGTATTCTTCTCATCCCAGTCTTCCCATCAACAGTAATCACAACCCCATGCTCATGAGGCTGGACGCTGTCAATAGTCATACCCAACAATTCTCCGATCCTGCACCCAGATTCATACAAAGCCAGAATAAACGCCTTGTCTCTGGGATTGGAAGAAGCTTCAGCCATAGCCTTCACTTCTTCTGGTGTGAGCAAAGTTTTTGGTAATTTGTTGGATTTGATTTTTGTATTCCCTATCCACTTCACTTCTTCTGGATATTCTTCTGTATTTCTCAACCACTTATAAAATCTCTTTAAAGAGTCTTTAAAATCCCTCTTAGTCCAATCGCTCCAATTCTTTTTATTTGCTTTACCAACAACATCGATAATATCATCTTTGTTCGCCTTATCGAAACGTTTGTCACCTAACAACGTAGACAAAGTTTTCAGCATGTAGATGTATTTGATGATCCTCCCAGAACTGATGCTATCTCCTTCCAACTGTTTTTCAAATTTTAAAATAAACGTCCTATTGTCTTTAGAAACCTTGTTCCAATCATCTTCGGTTTTCCCATTTTTTCTTATTTTCTTTTCACCTTTCCTGACAGAATCAATGAGATGTTCCAGATGTTTTTCAAAATTATGAATATCCATGATACAATAATATCCCTAAAACTATTTATAAAGGATGGGCATTGAACTAAAGTTCAATGCGGGAGGTGGGATTTGAACCCGCGAAGCACGTAAGTGATTGTTGCACAAGAGCCAAACGAATTTTTACTATCTTTCAGTGATACTTCCAGTTTTTCACTTAATTTTCCACGAAACTTAATAAAACGCTTTCATAATTATTTTTTAGTGATTTTTTGTACTCGGAAGAAGCAGAAAAGTTTCTCAAGAAGAACAGGATTGTAGTAGGGGATACTGTAAGAATAACCAAAAAGAAAGTCGTGCAAGAAGGAGTGTTGATGCCGAGGATTGAACTCGGAGATCAGTCTTCCTTAGTTTTGAAACTCAAGAATGGATATAATGTCGGGATAAGATTTGAAAAAGGATTGAGGATAAAAAAAATCGGTCCGGCAGTAAAATTTGGATTGATACCGAAGTTGACAATAAAACACAGGCCAGGCCTGCCTTCAGTTTCTTTGATTGCCACCGGTGGAACGATAGGAACGCATGTGGACTACAAGACTGGCGGGGTATACATGTGCAGGAAGCCGGAAGAGATTCTTGCCACAACACCTGAACTACAGAATATCGTCAACTTGAAATCCCTTCACAGGCCTTTCACTGTGGCTAGCGAGGATATGACATACAAGCACTGGCAAACTCTGGCGGAGATGGCGGCCAAAGAATTGAAAAGATGCGATGGGGTGATAATCACTCATGGGACGGATTGTTTGCATTATACTGCCGCCGCTTTGTCGTTTATGTTGAAAGATCTGACAAAACCTGTTGTCATCACAGGAGCCCAGCGTTCCCCGGACAGAGGAAGTTTCGACGGGAAGATGAATTTGATCTGTTCAGGATATTTTGCCGGCCATTCACCAATAGGAGAAGTGGCAGTTGTCATGCACGGCTCAACTAATGATGATTTTTGTTACGCCCACAGGGGAACCAAGGTTAGAAAACTGCATACATCGAGAAGGGATGCTTTTCGTTCTGTAAACGATCTACCGTTGGCGAAGATTTGGCCGAACGGGAATATTGAAGTTATGAATGTCAATCATGTGAAAAGAGATAGGAAGAAAGTCAAGGTTGATTTGAGATTTGAACCGAGGACAGCTCTGGTAAAAGTTTATCCCAACTCAGATCCTTCTGTCATCGATTGGTATATAGAAAAAGGTTATAGAGGAATAGTGATCGAAGCCACCGGCCTGGGACATGTGCCAACTGGAGAAAGTGGTAGTGAAGAAGCCAATAAAGTCATGTCTTGGATTCCTTTTGTCAAAAAAGCTGTTGATAAAGGAATTGTTGTAGTAGTGACTTCGCAATGTTTGTACGGCAGAACTCATCCATTCGTTTACAGGAACTTGAGATTGCTTGGAGAGGCTGGAGCCATATTTGGAGAAGATATGCTGCCGGAAGTTGCCTACGTGAAACTGGGTTGCTTGCTGGGGCAGAATAAAAATTCGGAGAGAGTTAAAGAATTGATGTTGACGAACCTCGCGGGAGAGATAACAAAAGAAACTTTGCCGGAAACATTTTTAATGTGATTATATGGACGAAAAAGAAGGGAAAATTAATTTCAAGAAGTTGGGACTTAAAGCTGGATTGGAAATTCACCAGCAGCTGGGCACTTCCCATAAATTGTTTTGCAATTCTTCTGCTGCGATGAAGGAAAAAGATGTGACAGGAATAATAAAAAGGAAGCAGTATCCAGTTGCCAGTGAGTTGGGCGAGATGGATGTTGCCACTATGCACGAGTTTTTGAGGGACAGGACTTTCTATTATCAGACCTTTCCTCATGAGACATGCCTGATTGAGTTGGATGAAGAGCCGCCTCGTGGGATAAACAAAGAGGCGTTGAATACTTCCATTGAGATTGCCCTGATGCTGAACTGTGAGATACCTAATGAGATTCATGTGATGAGAAAAACTATCACCGATGGCAGCAACACCTCCGCTTTCCAAAGGACCATGATTGTGGGTATGAATGGATTTCTGAGATATAAAGGAAGAAAAATTCCAATCGACTACATCAATCTGGAGGAGGATGCCGCTGCAATAGTTGGAGAGGAGAAGGGGAATGTAACATATCGTTTGAATAGATTGGGAATTCCTTTGGTCGAGGTTGGAACAGGAGTTATGACTGAATTTACGCCTGAGGAGATACAGGATATTGCTTTCAACATAGGGATGATCTTCAGATCAACTGGAAAAGTCAAGAGAGGGATAGGGACAATCAGGCAGGATGTCAACATCTCGATAAAAGGTGGGGCCAGGACTGAATTGAAAGGATTCCAGGAACTGGGAATGATGGCCAAGATTATTGAGAATGATGTGAGAAGGCAACTGTCGTTGATAGAAATAAAAAAGGAAGTGAAAGGTAAAAAAGTTAGAAAAATAACTTCTATCCCAATCGATGTGAATGAAATCCTGAAAGACACCAAATCAAAAATCTTGAAATCGATAATAGACGGAGGAGGAACGGTTTTTGCCATAAAACTTCCTGGATTCGATGGTGTCCTGAAGAAAGAAATTTATCCTGGCAAGACTCTGGGGAAAGATTTGGCGGAGTTTGTTTCGAATTTTGGCGTGAAAGGGATCATACACTCGGATGAAGACTTGACTAAGTATCAGGCCTTTGAAGATTTCCTCAAAATAAAAGAAATTGTTAAAACCGATAAAAATGATGCGATAGCTTTGATTGGAGAATACAAAGACAAAGGGACTGTGGCTAGACTGCTTGTTGAGAGATGCAACCAGATTCTTATTGGAATAGAAAAAGAAGTCAGAGGGGTGATTGAAGACGGAGGTTCGAAGTATAACAGACCTTTGCCAGGCGAGCACAGGCTTTACCCTGAAACTGATGTCATACCAGTCACTGTGACGAAGGAATTCATCACGAAAATAAAAAAGAACTTGCCGGAATCATGGACCAAGAAGCTTGCCAAATTCAAGAAGATGGGACTGTCAGATGATCTGGCGAAACAAATCCTTAGATCTGAATACATAGAGATTTTTGAAAAAATTGTAAAAGAGAAAAAGGTCAATGCTAAGATTGTTGCGAACTTTTTTGTGAGCACACTGAAAGATTTGGAGAAAAATGGGGCGAAAGTAGACAATATCAGTGAAAACCATTATTTAGACGTTTTTGACAGTCTGCGCAAGAAAAAAATCGTAAAAGAGGCTTTGCCGCAGGTAACAAAATATTTGGCTGAGAAGCCGCATGCCAAAGTTAATGAAGCGATAAAAGAATTGAACATTTCGCCAATTAAACTGGATGAATTGAAAAAGATTGTTGAAGAGGTTGCAGTGAAGCCAAATCTTGATTACGAAAAAACCCTTGGGATTGTGATGAGCGATGTCAGAGGAAGAGCGGATGTGGAAGTTGTGATCAAACTTGTGAAAAAATATAAGAAATAATTTTTACTTCTTCATTACCCTGCTCAAAATCTGAAATATGGATTCTACCGCCAAGAATTCTGTGATTTTGTTTTCTTTCATTGGTTTTATTTCAACCAAATCCATTCCAACTAAATTTCCTTCGGTTACGATATCAATCAGGTTTAAAAATTCGGAAAAAATCAAACCGTTAGGTTCTGCGATAACAACTGCAGGAGCTATGGAAGGATCAAAAACGTCTATATCCAAACTTATGTAGATTGCAGAATCTTTCACAAAATTTTCTATTTTTTCTTTCATCAATTCAATGTTTTTTCTAATTTGATTTGGAGTGATGTAGAGTATATTTTTTTCTACAATAAATTGAAAATCATTTTCATCGCAATCCCTCAATCCAATCGTGAGTATATTTTCAGAACCTATGATCTCACTCGCTCTTCTTACCCAAGTCGTATGATTATATTTTTTGGAAAACTTTTCATCAAATTTCAATGGTTCAAGAGATTCTTCAGATAATTCATCCGAATATTCGTTTTTAATGTCGCCATGGGCGTCGAATATAACGAGTTTTGTATTTTTCGGAAATGCCTGTAAAGTATATAGGCTTAACAGATGTGACTTGCCTAAAATCAAAGGAAACTTTCCATCGTCAATAATTTTTTTCACACCGTCTGTTATGTCAGATAATTTTTTTAGTTCTATGTCACCAATGTCTCCAATTCTAACATTTTCCAGCATATTGACTTTTCTATCCACATCGAAAACGTCTACAAAATCGCTAACTTCACGTATGGATGATAGACTGTATTTTGCATCTTTTCCTAACGGAACTCCAACAACGATTACATTTGCTTCTTCTTCTGGAAAACTTAGAAATTCTGCAAATTTTTTTGCCATATATTATTGTTTCCTTCTAGTTTCTTAACTCTTTTCTAATTTGGGAATTGTTTCTATCATTTTTTGCGAAACTATATTGAAAATCCAACCTTTAGTTTTACAGAACAATATCCCTGCTCTCAATTTGGCAATAGTTTGAGGATCTTTCCAAAAACTGAAAGGTTTTATTTCTTCCATTATTTTAGTTCCATTCGGCAGTTCCAAAATAAAATCTGGAACATAATTTCTTAATTTGTTTCTCACAGGATCATAATAAGGTATTTTTATACCATGATTTTTTCTCCATTTGATTCCAGCATTGTCCAAAGCGATCATATGCCTAAGCTCCCAACTAGAAGAAAAATATTGCCGACCACTTATAGATGAAATGAAAACGCCTTGCCTATAATGACCAGTAGGGTTAAATTCGCCTTTTGCAATTTTATCGCTCATTCTAATTGAATGTTTCAAGTCTTTTATTTCCCTCTCCATTTCAGTTAATTTGAAATTTGGATTGTTAATTTTCATTCTTTTCGAGTGCATTTCAAATACTTCTTTAGCTCTTTCTGGATTCTTTTTTGTCCAATGGTCTTTTCCTGAATTAAAAGAAATTCCTTTATTCCAAGGCATGAAGCCACTCATTTTCTCTTTTATCGCCTTAGCTCTTTCTGGACCATATATTTCTTCATACGTTTTTCCAATTCTAGATTTATTATGCTTTCCAAAATTTCCAAGTCTTGCATCTATTTCTTTTGATAAACCTTTATTCCAAGGACGTTTGCCTCTATGTCTGCAATTTTTACTTTTACACATACTATCTAGAATTAACTATATTCAAAAGTTGGATATAAATAATTTGCAAAGCATAGGGCAACTATAGCTGTTCCAAAATTTTTATTTGGAACGATACTTCTTGTTATCCATCTGACGTCTCTAAGTTCATAATTTTCTGAAAAACCATTTGCATACAATTCGTTAAGCCTTGCTTTAAGACTCTTTACTGCTTCTTCTTCCGTTCCGTTCTCACTATATTCACAAACAATTCCACCATACTTTTTACCTGTAACTCTGTCATAAAGCCAACCAAAAATTAATCCTGCAGTCGCCATTTGCCTTTTCTTAGCATTACTACATGCCATTATAGTTTCTAGGACAGAGCCGTGAACTAAATTATTTGGTTTTTCTATCTCATTAGCTGCAGAAGGTAAAATCGAAGAATATGTTATTATGTTACATCTCTCAATACCTGCATCTTTAAGTGCTAGGTGATAAGATCCAGCATGTATTGTAACATCACTTTCACCTATTCCTGAAGAGATGAAAAAATCTTTTGGAATTCTATTTCCCACTAGCAATAATTTTCCTTGAGAAGTCATTTGGTTTTGTAATAGTTTTTGAGAAATCTTATTCATTGATAAACCTCCTTAAGAAACAGAATTTAAATTCAAAAATTCTTCGTCGCAGCTATAAAAATCGAGCGTCAAATGTGGTCCAAACATTTTTGTATTCGTGCTACTCCTTTATTTATTATTTATCATTTAGAATATTTAAACATACTTGAATACTTTTCGCACATTCAAAGAATTTTTCGTAGCACCTTCCACTTGAATTTCAATAATTTTTCCGAAAATTTTTTCATCGGTTTTAATAAAAATTGGTTTGTAAGCAAAATTTCTTCCAACAAATCCATTTTTGGCTTTTTCATCAACCAAAACCTTTCCTTCCCATCCGATCCAACTTTCATTTTTCGCAAGGGATGTCTTCTTCGCTAAATCATGGAGAAATTTGGCCCTTTCATTCACAATTTTCCTTTCCAGTTGCACCATCCCTGCGGCTTTTGTTCTTGGCCTAGCTCCAAATTTTGAAATATTGACCGTATCCGGCTTCACTTTTTCTAAAAGGCCCACTGTCAAATCAAAATCAGAGTTTTTCTCTTCAGGAAACCCCACTATGATGTCTGTACTTAAAGTCAGTTCAGGTATCTCTGCTCTGAATTTTTCTACGGTTTCGATAAAATCTTTGACTGAGTATCCTCTGTTCATCAATTTCAAAATTTCATCGCTCCCGGATTGAACTGGGATATGTAAAAACTTGAACATTTTGTCAAATTTGTAAACTTCTATAAGGTCTTTCAGAATGGGCTTCATATGTGTTGGGTTCATCATCCCCACTCTGACAAAAAATTCTCCTTCAATTTCGCATATTTTCCTCAAAAGTCCTGGTAAATTTTCGTCTCTATCAAGGCCATAACAGGAATTGTCTTGAGAAGTTATCCATATTTCTTTACAACCCTCTTTTATTGATTTTTCTATCTCTTTCACGATAAGATCTGACGGGTAACTTGACAGATCTCCGCGAGCAAATTTTATTGAACAATAACTACAACAGGATAGGCAGCCCTGACCTATCGGAACTATGTTTATCACAGAATTTCTCCTTGTTTTTGGGATACAGAGTTTTGGCTCTCTTGAATCTTTCAAAAATACAACTTTTTTTCCTTCTAAAGTTTCTTTTGCCGCATCAACGACTTTCTGGATTGAATCTGGCCCCAAAAGGCTTGCAAAAGGAGCAATTCTTTCTACAACATTTCTCTGGGTCTTAGTCAAACATCCTGCAACTATCAGAGGTTTCATCAAGTCCTTCAATTTATCTATTCTATAAATCATTCTTTGAAATGTGGGCTCTTTCACATCACAAGTAACTATAATGTTCAAATCGGATTTTTCATTGTCTTTAACTGATTCAAAACCGGCCTTTTCCAATAAGCCAGAAATAATCTCTGCATCAGCAAAATTGGCACTACAGCCATAGGCCTCTAGATAAAATTTTTTCATTAACTCACTTCGTGTGGATTTCCACAACATCCAAATCTTTAAGTTTGAAATCAAGCCCTACCTTTTGTCCGCTGTAAGGAGTTGAGTTGAAAACTCTGGCGAAGGAAAATTCTTTTAGAAAATCTTTATGGACAGATTTCGCCACATCTTTCACTGTCGAATCCTTTGGCAAAGTTATCGGTGGTATTACCTTTGGTTTGCTTGGGGATTTTGTATAAACTCTTATCAAATCAAGCCTTGACCAAATACTGCCTTTTAATTCTTCCAAACCAATTCTCTCTTTTGCCGAAACCGCCAGCTTATCGCATTCACCGACATCACATTTATTAAAAGCGAAAAGTATTTTCTTGTTTTCAAGTTTTTTTCTATCAAGAATTTTTATCAGCTCTTCCGTTTGTTTGTTCGCATCCGCTGTCGAATCAATCAGAATTAAAATCAAATCACAAGTTTGCAAAATACTTGTGAAATCCGAATCGAACGTTGAAGGAATTTCTATAAGCTGTATCTGCACATCTCCGTAACTCATCATCCCGACCACAGGTTTTTTTGTAGTGAAAGAGTAATCCGCAACCTCAGTTTCAACTTTTGTGAGGGCGTTCAGCAAACTGCTCTTTCCAGAATTCGTTAAACCGACTACACAGACTTGGGCAGCTCCCTCTTTTTTTATAGAGAATTTTGGTTTTGCCGTGGCTTTTGCCACTTTTTTTTCTTTAAGTTTTTTTAATCTATGTTTTAACCGGGCTAAAACATGTTCGCTAGATTTATGTTTGGGCAGGAGCCTTATCATCTCTCCCAGGGCTTTTATTTTTTCCTCTTTAGATTTTGCTTCAAGATATCTTTTTTCAGCCACAAAATATTCTGGCCCAGCATTCACAGGCATAAATTAAATTGATATAAAAAGCGTTTAATCTTTATCTTTTGAACTATTTTTTCAAAGGTTTCTTCACGAGGCTCATCTTGTGCTTGATTATCCTAGAAATTTCATCAGGATTTCTCATCCCTTTCATGTCTATATCTTCCATCTTTCCAAGTGCTGAAATGTGAACTGTCCCGTAGTTCAAGGCTCTTCCGACTATTCCTTTACTGACAGTGACTCCAGCTATCATGTCATTTGGGATTATGTTCTCCTTTTTTCTAACAATGCCTTCACGTTTTATGATCTCATTATTTGTTACGATATATTGCCTAATCATCTGTTCAATAGATGGTTCTTCAATCAAAAACGTTGCTGGAATTAAGAAGGCAAATACCAGCATTGTGGAAAGGAATTCATCCTGCGTTTGTATAACAAGTGTTGGCCTAAACTCAACTATCCCGAGAATTTCTGTGAGAGTGGGAAACAATAAAATGAAAAATATTGCGAACAGAACCAGGATAAAATAGTTTAACATGAAAGATATTCTAGATCTCTTATAAACTATCCCCCTTTCAATAGTTCCTTTCATATAATTAATGTATGGGCAGATAGAGAAAAATGCTTATTCTTTAAAAATATATGAAGAAGTATGAGGACGGTGAGAAAATGAGAATAACATTGAGTGTGATTAAAGCGG
>Ga0315282_10004339_pt1 | contig 24710 bp, 22 predicted proteins | sample YL17G07_20_MG_FD_203693 | JGI IMG/M metagenome (GOLD analysis project Ga0315282, IMG submission 203693) | Sediment microbial communities from Yellowstone Lake, YNP, Wyoming, USA - YL17G07_20 | ecosystem: Environmental > Aquatic > Freshwater > Lake > Sediment | place: USA: Wyoming | collected... | reverse complement strand
ATCGGGTGGAAGTTGAGGCCCAGGATAGGGATGCCGGCCTTGCCGACGTTGCGGACGGTCGTCCGGTAGCTCTCGATCTGCTCGTCGCGTCCCGGCAGCCCGAGCACGGCCTTGTTGTAGAAGTGCTTCGGGACGTTCTCGATGGCGGCGATCTTCAGTCCGGCGTTCTCGACGGCGGTGCGCAGGTGGACAAGGCCCATGAAGTCGTAGCGTTCCTCGCTCGAACCCGGCAGGTCCGGAGTGTGGATGACCACTTCGTCGACGCCGAGCTGCTTGACGTACGTCAGCATCGGCTCTTCCCAGTTGTGCACCGCCGCCGCGGCGAGTCTGATCATGCCTCTCCTCCTCGATTACCAGTTCCCAGAGCGGGGTTGGTGCCCGCTCCGCCCAGAGTAGCCGCAGACGTCAAGCTTGTCCTTCGGGCCCTTGCTAAGCTTGTTCGCCCACTCGGCGACCTGCTGGAATGTGTTGCCGTAGACCTCCGGCTTCTTATACCGGTTGCGCCTGGAGGCGCCACCTTCCCCCCCAACCCCCCTTGGGGTGGGGCGGGGCCAGGTTGCCCCCACCAGAGGCAATTCGTATTGATGCCGGCCTCCCCGAACACCTTGAGGTTGACCCAGGAGCAACGTCAGAGCAACATCTTGAGATACGAGACCGCCAAAGCCTCGGGCTCCTCGCCCGGCGTCCGCGGCTCGCCCAGGTGCTCCGGCGCGACCGTTCCCTCGTAGCCGGCCTTACCGAGGATGCCGAAGAGCCGCGCCCAATCGACATCGCCGTGGTAGATGAGGGCCGCCCGGACGCCCGCCGAGCCGATGGAGTCGACGGTCTTCAGGCGCCGAGACGCTTGCAGTAGGCAACCTGCGAGTCGACGTCGCCCTTGGGGCCGTGGATCGCGATCTGCATCTCGCTCTCACCTCACTATTCACAATCGAGTGGACGGGCACGGCGAACAGGATGCACAGGATGAGCACGGTGGGCAGGATAGGCTTGGGGTGGCATCCGGGCGAACGGTAGGCTGCGCCAGGCACGACCCAGCGACCCGCCCATCCTGTGCATCTGGCCTATCCTGTCCATCCTGTTCGTCCGCGAGCCTGGTTGTTACGAGTTACTGGTACCGCTGCCAGCTCGCGTAAAGCGAGGCGAGGCCGGGCAGCCCGGTTTCCGGGCTCAAGTCGAGCGGCAGCCGCTCGGCGAGCCTGGAAAGGCAGGCTTTCGCCGCCTCGAGGAACGGCGCGCCCGGTCGCTCGGCGACCGCCCACTCCATCGCGCGGGCGATGATCCTCCCGATCTCGCCGCTCTCCGAGATGAACTTCTTGCCGGCCCGACCGAATTTCGCCGACTCGCGCGTGAGCGAGAGCGAGACGTAGTGGTGGCCGACGCACAGGACGTTGAGGTCCAGCGTGAGCAGGTAGTCGATGGTGTCCTCGTAGGCTTCGGGGCAGTAGATGAGCGGCAGTTGCCGGGGCCGGCTGCCCGCGCCCGGCACCCCGTCGCCCGTGAAGAGCATCCCTTCGCGCGGCCAGTAGAACGAGGTCGAGCCGATCGTGTGGCCCGGGGTGGGCACGACGTGCAGCTCGACGCCGCGGCCAAGGTCCAGCACCTCGCCGGGCTTGAGGGCGCGATCGACCTTCACCGGGTCCGCCTGCTTCTTGAGGTTAGCGCGGGAGGCGTCCAGCCGATCGGGCCGGCCGACCAGGACGTCGTTCTGGGCGAAGTACAGGTCGAACTGCCGGTCGATGCTCTCGGCGATGTCGACGTCCTTCTCGGGCATCCAGACCTTGGCGCCGGATGCGGCGACGAGCTGGGCGTCGCCCCCGGCGTGATCGAAGTGGCCGTGAGTGTTGATGATGACCGCGACATCCTTGAGGCTTCGCCCCATTCCTTCGAGGGCGGGCGCTATGTACTCTCGCGGCGTGTCGTTGCAGCCGGTATCGACGATCGCGAGCTGGTCGCCCTCCAGCAGGTAAAGCTCGGTGTGGCCGCCAGCCCCCCAGTAGCAGCCAATCTGGGTCACCTGCGGATGAAACTTGAAGTCCGTGTGCACAGCCATTCGTCGACCTCCAGTCAAACCTACCAGTTGACCTCTCCCCGGTCCAGGATCGCCAGGATGACGCTCTCGCCGCACAGTTGTGCCAGCCCCTGCATATGTGGCAGAATGTGGTCGCCGAGCCCGAGATGGCTCAAGGCGAGCCCCCCGAGGGCAACCACGCGCACGCCCAGTCGATACCGGGTCGAGACCGGGTCGCGCCGCAGGTAGTGGTGGTGCTCGAGCGTGGCTGCCAGGCGGTAGGTCGTCGCCTTCGGCAAGCCCACAATCTTGGCCAGCTCGTTGAGGCCGATCTCCTCGCGGTGGGCACCGAACGTATCGAGGATGCTGAGCGCGCGATCGACTGAGTTGACGAGTGAGGGCTGCGTCGCTGCGTACACGCCGAGACCCCGTCGGTTCGCCAGATGGACGGGCGTTCTATTCGGTCGCGGGCATTATCGGGGCTGCCGGGCGGCATGTCAATAGGCCGCCCAAGCCCGATTCCGAATCTCATTGCCTGCCTGGCCCGAGTCGTGTAGCATGTGTCCGCGGTGCGCTGCAACTGGACTCGGCAGGCGACCGAACAGATGAGAGCGACGCGATAGCCCGAGGTGCGGGACCTTGGCTCTGACTCAGGACTTCCTGAACGACCAGGCCGGCCTTCTGGAGATCCTCTTCGACCGGATGCCGGTCGGCATCGCCATCTTCGACCGGGACCTGGTTCTGCGCCGCTGCAACCCCACCTGGGCCGAGTACATCGGACGCTACACGCCGACGCCGGCCAGCCGGGTGGTGCCCGGAGCGCGGTTCGGCGACCTGGCCCCCGGCACCGAGACTACCTCGCTGCGCCGCTTCCAGCGGGCCCTGGCCGGCGAGACCGTGCGCGAGGAGGCGGTGCCGATGCAGAGCGACGGCATCGTCTCCTACTGGGACGTCGTCATCACCCCGCTCGTCCAGCGCGGCGAGGTCGTGGGCATCGTGGACGTCACCACGGCGGCCACCGAGCGGGTGGTCGCCTACCAGACGCTCGAGCAGCACGTGGCCGACCGGACGCGCGAGCTCGGCCGGGAGCTGGAGGTCTCCCGGAGCCTCCGCGACATCCTGGTAGTTCTCAGCTCCAGCCAGCCGCTGGACGAGATCCTGGACCACATCGTGGCTCAGGCGTGCCGGCTTCTGAGCACCGACGCGGGCACCGTCTACCGGCTCGAGCCCGACGGCAAGCAGTTCACCATCGAGTCCTCCCGGGGGCTGCCGGCCGACCACGCGCGCAGCCTGACCGTCGCGGCTCGTGAGGGGGCCATCGGCCTGGCCATCCACTACCGAGCCTTGCTCGCCGTGCCGCTCGTCGTCAAGGACGAGGTTTACGGCGCCATCGTCCTGTACTACGGCCAGCCACGGCAGTTCTCCGCCGAGGAGGTCGAGCTTGCCGTCACCTTTGGCGACCAGGCCGCGCTGGCCATTCAGAACGCGCGGCTGCGCGCCCAGGCGGAGCAGAGCGCGCTCGCCGAGATGCGGACGCTGCTCCTGGAGCTGCGCCCGGCCGCCCTCACGGAGGTCGGGCTGGGCGATCTGCTGCGGCAGCTTGCCGACGCCATCACGGTGCGGAGGTGACTGGCATGGCCACGTCTTCGGTCAGGCGGCCGCTGATACTGGCCGTCGACGACGAGCCGCTGTGCCTCAGGGCGCTCCGCGACACGCTGATGGCCGGGGGCTACCGGGTCATACCGGCCACGTCCGGACGGGAGGCGCTCGCGATGCTGGAAGAGCGCGAGCCGGACCTGGTAATCCTCGACCTGCGGATGCCGGATCTCAACGGCCACGAGGTCTGCGAGCGCATCCGGACCTTCTCGACCGTGCCGGTGATCGTGGTCACGGCCCTGGCGCAGGAGGCCGACAAGGTGAGGGCGCTGGACCTGGGCGCCGACGACTACGTCACCAAGCCCTACTCCGTGAACGAGCTGCTGGCTCGCGTGCGAGCGGCCCTGCGCCGCGCCGAGCAGCAGCCCGCGCCAACCCAGCGAGCCCCCCGCCTCATCCGCGCGGGCGACCTCGCGATCAGCGACGCCGAGAAGCGGGTGCTGAAGGCGGGCGTGGAGGTCAGACTGAGCCCGACCGAGTACCGGCTGCTCTGGGAGCTGGCCTCCAACGCCGGCCGGCTTGTCACTCGCGAGCTGCTGATGGAGCGCGTCTGGGGGAAGCTCGAGCGCAACGCGGAGGAAGCCCTGAAGTGCGCCGTCCGGCGCCTGCGTCGCCGCCTCAGCGACGACCCGTCCGCCCCCCGCTACATCGCGAGCAAGCGCGGCTTCGGGTACGTCTTCGTGGCGCCGGTCGTGCCCGGGGAAAGGGAACGGGAACACGGATGAACACAGATGGGGACGGATGCTCGCAGATGGTCACGAATCCGTCATCCATCTGTGGCTATCCGCGTCCATCTGTGTCCATCTGTGGTTTCACGTTCTCTTGCGGGCCCGTCTGCCGACTCCGAACCCAACCCCGAGCGCACGGCTCCCGCCAGGTGCAGGCTGAAGCTGAACGTCGACCCCTTTGCCTCCTCGCTCCGGAACCAGATCCGGCCGCCGTGCCGGCGGACGATCTCGCGACTGATGTAGAGGCCGAGCCCCATGCCCGTCGTCGGACTCACCATCGGCGCCACCTGGTAGAACGCCTCGAATAGCTGTGCCTGCTTCTCCTCGGGGATGCCGATGCCGTAGTCTCGCACACTGACGATGGCATCGCCGGCCCTGGCCTCGACGGTCACCTCGACCGGCCCGCCGCGGGGGCTGTACTTCGCCGCGTTTTCCAGGAGATTGAGGAGCACCTCCCGGATGCGCTCGCGGTCGGCCTCGACCTCGGCCAGGTCCTCGCAGCGCGCCGATAGCTCGTGTCGGGGCGCGGCCTCCTGGGCGACTCGAACCACCTCCTGGACCAACTGACACAAGTCCACTCGGGTCGGACGCAGCACCAGGTCGCCGCTCTGAATCTGGCTGACGTCCACCAGCGTGTCGATGACGTGGGCCATCCGGTCGCTCTGGACGTTGATCGTCCGGAAGAGCCGGGCCTCCTCTTCGTCGTGGCTGCCACGCCTCATGAGCACCTGAGTGTAGCCCTTGAAAGTGGTCAAGGGAGTCTTGAGCTCGTGGGCCGCCAGGTTGACGAATTCCTCGCGCACGCGCAGCGCCGCCCGGAGGTCGTGGATCAACTGGGCTCTCTCCAGAGCCACCGCGAACACGTCGGCCAGCGCCCCGGCGGTGTGCTTCTCTGGGGGCGCGAAGGGCACGGGTCGCCGCCGGCCGTAGCTGAGCACGCCGGCCAGGCCGCTGCGGGTCCGCAGTGGGGCCACCACCAGGCCTCGGATGCCCTCGCGCCGGACGAGCTCGCGGGTGGCATCGTCGCCGCGCATCGTCGCCGTCAGATCCTCGATCTCCAGCAGGGCGCCGGTGCGGGCCGCTTGAGCCGCCGGCAGCGGGCTGTCGAAGGGGATCCGATCGAGAGCGGCGACGGTCTCCGCCGAGAGGTTGCGCGAGGCGAGCAGACGCAGCTCCTGACGCCGGACGTCGGCGAGCCAGAGGACGGCGGTATCCCCCGCGACGATGGCCGTTCCCCGCTCGACCGCGAGCTGGGCCACGTCCTGCACGGTGATCTGACCCACCAGCGTCTCCGCCGTCTCGGTCAGAGCCGCCAGTCGCGCGTTGGCGCCCTCGACCTCGGCAACCCGGCGCTGGACCTCCCGAGCCATGCGGTCGAGGCTGTCGCCCAGCACCTCGAGCTCGTCGCCGGCGCTCACCTTCGCCGGGCGCTCCGGCAGGGGGTCCGCCCCGGGCTGGCCCAGAGTGCGGCCAAGCTCCCGGGCGCGCTGCGTGAGCCGGCGGACGGGGTCGAGCACCCTCCGCGAGACGACGAGGCCCAGGCCAATGGCCAGCAAGCCAGCGGCGACGGCGACGGCTACGTCGCGCCGGACGCCGTCCCAGACGGGGCCGAGCGCGACGTCCACCGGCTGCGAGACGCCCACCGCCCACTGGTGCTCCGGACTGGCGACGAAGGCCGCCAGCCGGCGGTCGCGGAGGAGAGGGCTGTAGTAGTCTTGCTCGAGCACGGTCTGCCCGGCGAGCGCCTTCTGAATGGCCGGCAGGCCGGAGTAGTCCCGAGCTTCCCGCGGGAGGTCGGGACTGGCCGTGTTGAAGGCCAGGTGGCCCGTTCGGTCGGCGAGCAGGATGGCCTGGCCGGGGCCCAGCTGCACGTGGGCGAGCCTGCCTGGCAGGCGGTCCAGGTCCAGCGAGATCGCGAGCACTCCCTTCGGCGCGCCGGTCGGATCCCGCACCGGGTAGGCCAGGATCACGACCGGGCGGTGCGAGATGCGTCCGACCAGCACCTCGGAGAGCTGCTCCTGGTTCGTGGCCATCACACGCTGGAAGTACGGCCGGTCGGCGATGCTTGGCCGCTCCTCGCCTGGCCGGAAGGGGACGGAGGAGCCGACGTTGCGGCCCGAGGCGTCGTAGAGCGCCAGCGCGGTGTACTGCGGGAACAGCGACTGCTGGCGCTGCAGATGGGGGTCGGCCGTGCTCGGGTCCAGCGACTGGATCTCCGGCTCGACCGAGAGCGAGTGCGCCAGCGCGAGCCCCTCGTCGAAGCTGGCGTCGACGAGCGCCGCGACCGCCTGGGCAGTCTGGAGCTGGTCGGTGAGGATGGTGTCCACCTGGCGCAGGTAGTCAGCCCGAAGCTCGACGGCCGGGATGATCAGGACCGGCGCGAGCGCCAGGGCGAAGGCCAGCAGGAGCCTCGTCCTCAAGCTCAGCCAGACCGAGCGCACGGTGCCCCTCCCGTCCGCTGCCTACTCTCCTTGACGGCGGGCCGTCTGTTGGCCCGAGTGATCGGCAGCGTGAAGTAGAAGGTCGTGCCCTGGTCCGGCCCGGGGCTCTCGGCCCAGATGCGGCCCCCGTGAGCCTCGACGAGCTTCCGGGTGATGTACAGCCCTAGGCCCAGCCCCTCGGTCGACCTGGTCTCCCTGGTCCGGTAGAACCGCTGGAAGAGGCGTGGCAGCTCGTCGGCCGCGATGCCGATGCCAAGATCGGCGACGGAGACGAGCGCCTCCCCGGGACTTCCGGGCTGGATCCGAACCGTGATCTGGCTCTCCGGCGGCGAGTACTTCAGGGCATTGGTCAGCAGGTTTGCCAGGATGCGCTCCAGGCGCGTCGGGTCGGCCGAGACGAGCGGGAGGCTCGGCGCGGTCTCGATCCGGATGCGCTCGGCGGGCAGGACGCCGGCCAGGTGGGCCGTCAGATCGCCGGCGAAGCTCGCCAGGTTGACCGGCTCGAGGCGCAGCTGCACGGGCCGGGCTTCCAGCCGAGCGGCGTCGACGAGGTCCTGGACGAGCGCGTTCATCCGCCTCGTGCCCCTGATGATGGCGTCGCAAGCCCTGCGGGCCGCGTCGACGCTGCCGGTGTCGAGGAGTCGGGTCAGCATCTGGGCCTGGCCGAGGATGATGGTCAGGGGGGCGCGGAGGTCGTGGGAGATGAGCTTCATCTCCTCCTCGCGCGTCTCGCTGAGCTGCCCGAGGTCGGCGACGAGCCGGACGTTCTCGATGGCGACGGCGGCGTGCGCGGCCAGGGCCTCGATGATGCGCTGGTCCTCGGCCGAGAACTCCGGGGCGCCCTGCTTGTCGGCGATGTAGAGGTTGCCGAGGGCCTTGCCCCCCCAGAGAATCGGCACCCCGAGGAAGCTGGCCATGACCGGATGATTCGGCGGGAACCCGTAGGAGCGCGGATCCGCGGCGATGCTGGCCAGCCGGATGGAGCGCTTCTCCCTGATGAGAGCTCCCAGGAGGCCATGCCCGCGCGGCCGGTGCCCGATGGCTTCGATCTCCTTCTGGCTAATGCCGGAGACCACGAACCTGACCAGGTGCCCCTCTGAGTCGGGCACGCCCAGCGCGGCGTACCGGCCTCGGGCCAGGCGTCGGGCCAGGTCCGCGATCTTGCGAAGGACGGCGTCGAGAGGATCCTCGGCCGCCGTGGCCAACTCGGCCATCGCCTCGACGATCTCGCCGAGGCGGGCCTCGCCCTCCTCGCGGCCCACGGACGCGCTCGCCGGCTCGTCCGTGGGCGGGTTCGCGGGATGTTCTGGTGTCACGCTGCCCCCAAGGCGATGAGCTGTGGCTGCCCGATGGGTCGCCGGCCGCGGGTAGGTGCATACCTCGATCAGTCCGTACCCTTCTATGCTAGCACGAGTTGGCCAGTGGGTCAAAGCCAGAGGGCGTCGCGGTTGTGCACGCCGGATTGCGGATAAGCCACGGACGCGGCACTGAAGTGCTCGCGTCAACCTGGCGAGGCCGGCCCCCGCGCCGCTCCAGGTTGACGGCGGACTTCAGTCCGCCGACCTGCGATCTCCGCAACACTCCGTACACTACCGGCGTCGCCGCGGCGCTCGGGTCGCGGGGCTATCTCGCCAGCGCCCGCCGAAGCTGTCCGGCTTCCTCGGAGCGCAGGAGGAGCGACGCCGCCAGGTAGACTGCTCCGCCAACGCCGACGGCGCCGACGAGCGCCAGCGCCCGGGCCGCGAACGCGCCGGTCGCCAGCGGCGTGGCCAGCGCAGCGGAGAAGCCGAGCACGGCCGCGCCCATAAAGAGCGCGGCCAGCCCACTGCGAGCCAGGGAGGCCAGGACCGCCCGGCCGAGCAGGCCGGGGAGCTGACGCTGAACCAGCGCCACGAGCGCCGTCGCTTCCAGCACGCTCGACAGCGAGGTAGCCAGCGCCAGGCCGCCGTAGGAGAGCGTTCCCACCAGGGACAAGGCAAGGACGACGTTAGCCACCATCGCCACGACGGCGACGGCCACCGGCGTCCGGGTGTCGTGGAAGGCGTAGAAGACCCTGGTGACGATCTCCACCGTCGCCATCGCGATGAGGCCCGGGGCGTAGAACCGGAGCGCGTGCGTGACCATCGCCGTCGAGGCCGCCGAGAAGGCGCCGCGCTCGAAGAGCACGCCGACGATCAGCTCGCCCAGGATGACCAGACCGACGGTGGCCGGGATCGTGAGGTACAGGATGAACCGGAGGGCCATGCTTACGGTCCGCCGCATCTCCTCGAGCTCCGACCGCGCCGTCAGCGTCGCGAGGGAGGGGAACACCGCCGACGAGATGGCCATGCCGAAGATGCCGAGAGGCAGCATGGTCAGCAGCCAGGCCCAGTTGAGGGCGGGGATGCCTCCCGGAATCCCAGAGGCCAGGTAGGTCGCCACGACGAAGTTCACCTGCACCACGGCCAGCCCGATGGCTCGTGGGACCATCAGCCGGCCCACCTCGCGGACCCCCACGTGCCGAAGGTCGAGGACCGGCCGGTAGCGCATCCCGACCTGGCCGAGGCCGGGGAGCTGGACCAGGAGGAACAGGAGCGAGCCGAGGGTGGCGCCGAGGGCGAGCCCTCGGATCGCGAGATCGGGCTCGAAGTGGCCTCCCCGGTGGCCGAAGTAGGGCGCGAACACCAGCGCGCCGACGACGATCCCCACGTTGTAGCTAGTGGGGGCTAGCGAGGCGAGCAAGAAGCGCTGGTGGGAGTTGAGCACGCCGGTGGTGAAGCAGCCCAGCGTGAAAAAGAGGGGTGAGATGAGCAGGATCCTCGCCAGTTGCCCGGCCAGCTCCTGGTACTCGGGCGCGAACTCGGGCGCCTGCAGCCGCATTATCTCCGGCGCGAAGACGATGGCCAGGACGATAAGCGGGCTAAGGACGACGATGGAGACGTTGTAGAGCGTGCTCACCATCCGCCAGCCGTCTGACAGCTCGTCGCGGGCGAGGTAGCCGGTGAACACCGGGATGAAGGCCGAGGCGACCGCGCCGCCCGCCGTGACCTGGAAGATGAAGTCCGGGATGCGGATGGCCGCGAGGTACGCCGCCATCTCGCGGCCGGTCCCGAACTGGTAGCTGACCGCCACGTCGCGCAGGAGCCCGGTGGCCCGGCTTGCGACGAACGCCGCCATCATAATCGCCGCGGCCCCCGCCAGGCCGGGCCTTCTCACCGCCATCGGCGTCTCCGCCACTATCGGCTCCTGATGGCGCTGTTGACCCGGCCCCGGCGCCGGATGCGATCGATCACGGCCCGGTGGGCCTGCTCCTCCAGCGAGTCGTCGAGCGGCGAGAGCTCGACGTCGGCCCCGTAGCGGCGGCGGAGGCCGGCCCGGAGCAGGTGATCGGTGAACCAGGGGTTCTTGGGAAGCAGCGAGCCGTGCAGGTAGCAGCCGAAGGCGCTGCGGTAGATGGCGCCCTCGGTGCCGTCGTCGCCGTTGTTGCCGGACCCGACGACGCTTCGCCCCAGCGGCTTGCAGTTGGGGCCCAGGAAGGTCCGTCCGCTGTGGTTCTCGAAGCCGACCAGCGTCTTCGGCTCGGGGCGGCCGGCGAAGTCGCACTCGACGATGACGTCCCCGATGAACCGGCGCGTGCCGGCCTCGGTGTAGGCGTCGAAGAGAGAGATGCCCGGGAGAACCTTGCCGGTGCCGGTCCTGAAGTACCTGCCGAGCAACTGGTAGCCGCCGCAGATGGAGAGGAGCGCCGCTCCTGCCTCGACAGCCTCCACGAGCGCCTTCCCCGTGTCGCCCTGGAGGTCGCGGCTCACGGCGACCTGCTCCTTGTCCTGGCCGCCGCCGAAGAAGAACACGTCGACGTCGGCGAAGTCCGCCCGCTCGCCCGAATCCGCGGCGCGAACCTCGACCTCGATCCCTCGCCAGCGCGCCCGCTCGGCCAGGGCGATGACGTTGCCCCGGTCGCCGTAGATGTTCATCGAGCCCGGATACAGGTGGCAGATGGTGAGCTTCACGCCTAACTCCATCAGTTCTCCCAGAACCGCTCGACGTAGCGCCACTTGCCGAGGACGCCCCGCACCTCCAGCATGGCCGTGTAGGTCGGCAGGACGTAGAGCGTGCCGTGCGAGGGCGTTCGCCCGAGGCCGAGCTTCAGCGCCGCCTCGGGCTCCCTGGCGAGGACCAGCCGGCTCGTGTCCACCCCCGCGTACTTCAGTCGCACCAGCATGTCTTCGGCCCGCGTCCCCCCGACGACGACGAACCCCACCCGGCTCCGGAGCAGCTCGAAGTCGACGTCCCAGAGCCAGGAGATGTCCGTGCCGTCGGCGAAGTGGTCGTTGATGAGGATGAGGGCGTTCCGCGGCTCGGCGTCCGCGGGCGAAGTGGCGGCGGCCGGGCCGCCGAAGACCGTCCGGATGACCTGGTTGAAGCCGACCGGATTCTTGACGAGCGCGAGGAAGGCCGTCTTGTCCCCGACGTGCACCCGCTCGATCCGGCCGAACGCGGCGACGAAGCGCTCGACGCCGGACTTGATGGCGGCCGGCTCGACGCCGAGCGCGAGACAGCCGGCCGTCGCCGCGAGGGCGTTGTAGACGTTGTAGACGCCCGGCAGGCTGAGCCGCAGCGCCATCTCTCCGGCCGGGGTCGCCACAGCCAGGCAGGCGCCCTCGACGCCGACGAGGTCCACGCGCCGGGCCGCGACGGCGGGCGCCGGCCGGCCCCGACCGCACCGCGGGCAGCGGTACTTGCCGACGTGGCCGTAGTAGGCCACGGAGTAGTCGTAGGGTGCGCCGCAGGCGACGCACACCTTCGAGTCGGCCGCGTGCTCCAACTGGCTGGCGCCCACCCGCTCGTCGTCGACGCCGTAGTGGACGACTCGGGCGCGGATGCCTTCCCCCAGGCTCGCCACGAGCGGGTCGTCGGCGTTCAGGACGACGGTCGAGTCGGCGGGCAGCCCGGCCAGGGCCTTCCGCCAGAGGCCGGCCAGGTAGTCCACCTCGCCGTAGCGGTCGAGCTGGTCTCGGAAGAGGTTGGTGAGGATGACCACTCGGGGCTCCAGCGGACCTACCGCCTCCGGCATCACCGCCTCGTCGACCTCGAACAACCCCACGTCGGCCGGCAGGCGGCCCCGGAGGCCGCTCCGGTTCACCAGTGCCGAGGTGATGCCGCTCAGGAGGTTGGCGCCGGCTCGGTTGTGGACCGGGCGCCAGCCGGCTGCGGTCAGGACGTTCGAGATGAGCCGGGAGGTGGTCGTCTTGCCGTTGGTGCCGGTGACGACGACGCAGCCGCGCGACAGCCGCTCGGCAAGCTTCGCGAGGACGTGGGGGTCGACCAGGGCGGCAAGCTCGCCCGGCAGTGTGGTGCCCCCGCCGGCCCCGAGCCGACGGCTCAGCAGGCCAGCCAGCTTCCCGGCGGCCAGCGCCGAGCTCAGACGCGTGTCCACGGATCCGCTCCAGGCTCCATCATCGCTCCGGAAGTATACCAGACTGGTCTGCCTGGCGGGGATCGACCACTGGCCCGCACCCGGCCTCGCCACGCTCGGCCGGCCTCTCCCAAGGGGACAGGCGGACGGCGCTCTCTCCCCCTGGGAGAAGGTCGAGGTCGGGGCCGGAGCTCACCTCCCGGTCTCGGGCTCCTGCCCCGCGTCCTCGGCGCCGGTGCTGCCGTATCCGGTCCGGATGACGTGGGTGTCCTGTCCGAAGGCTCCCGGCTGGGGCGCCTGGCTGCCCATCGGCAGGTCGGTGCCCCAGCCGTCGATCAGGTGCAGCCAGAGGTGGTCGGGCACGTCGCCCTTGGCCACGTACAGGTAGCCCTTCGCCGGGCGCGCCGTGCGCTCGGCCCGATACGGCCCCACCTCCGGCAGGTTCAGGTTGAAGTAGACCTCGCCCTCCTGGAAGGCTTCGCCCTCGTAGATGGGTAGCCGCCGCAGGTCGTCGTCGCTCCAGCCGGTGACCGACTGGAGGCGGTCCCGGTAGTCGTACGCCGTCTTGCGCTCCATCGCTCCACCCTCGGTCGCTGCGCCCTCGACCGCTCTGCCTTCGTCCCCTCGCCGCCCGGCCCCTAGCCTCGGCTGGCCTTCCCGCCTCGGCCGTGGCCGCCGGGCTGGCCGCTACCCTCCGTCCGCGACAGGCCCCGGGGGTCGCCGCCCTTGTGCCGGTCGGTGACCTGGACCTCGGCCTCTGCGTCGGGCTCGGCGCCCTGCCGCTTTAGAGCCTTGCGGATCTCCTCCGTGACGCGCTTCGTGCCCACTCTCGCTCCCTCCGTCGTTCTTCCGAACGACTGACTGCTGACGGCAAACCGCCGCTCACCTAGCGCCGGGCAGGAGGCGTTCCCGACTCGGGCGCCAGCCGGTCGTGGGAGAGCGTGCAGACCAGCCCGCACTCCCGGTGCTCGAACCGGATGGTCGTCACGGTCCATCGCAACTTCACGGGCAGCCGCGCGGCTGCCCGGCGCGGGGCGAACGCCCCACACCGCGACTCCATTGCGGCGGCCTGGCCCCCCGGTCGAATCCGCAACTCCTGTGCCAGAGCGCCGGCCCGGCGTCGAGGTCGGGCAGCGTGGGCTCGCGTCGGCTCGATTCGTGATATCATCTAAGTGCGGGCGCACCGGTTCGCGGCTGTTGGCTATCTGTCGCCGGCGCGGATGCCCCGTCGCTATCGTGGGGGCAGGCGCGAGTGCCGGGGTCAGGGGCCGACGGTGGAAAGCAGCGGGGAGGACTATGACGTCGAAGCGTATACTTGTCGCCGACGATGACCCGGTCGTGCGTGCGCTGCTGCGAAACCTTCTGAGTGCCGAGGGCTACACCATCGCCGAGGCTAAGACCGGCAATGAGGTGCTCCAGGCGCTGAACGACCACACAGATCTCGTGCTGATGGACGTCCGAATGCCGGACCTGGGCGGCATGGAGGTTCTCCAGCGCCTGAAGGAGCAGGGCCGGGAGGTCGGCGTCCTGATGATGACGGCCTACGGCAGCTCGAACCTGGCGATTCGGGCGATCCAACTCGGCGCCTACGACTACATAACCAAGCCCTTCGAGCTCGAGGACGTCCTGCTCACCGTCCGTCGCTACTTCGAGCACCAGGCTCTGACGGCCGAGGTGAAGGACCTCCGGAGCAAGGTCGCTGGCCGGGATCCCGCCGAGCGGATGGTCGGCCAGAGCCCGAAGATGCTCGAAGTCTACAAGACCGTCGGTCGAATCGCGCAGAGCGACGCGACCGTCCTGGTAACCGGAGAGACGGGCACGGGCAAGGAGCTCGTGGCGGAAGTTATCCACCAGAACTCGGCCTACCGGGCCGGTCCACTGGTGAAGGTGGGCTGCGCCTCGCTGCCGGAGACGCTCCTCGAGAGCGAGCTCTTCGGGCACGAGAAGGGCGCCTTCACCAGCGCGGTCGTCCAGCGCAAGGGCCGCTTCGAGCTGGCCCACAAGGGCACCATCTTCCTGGACGAGATCGGCGAGATGACCCTGAGCACGCAGAAGAAGCTGCTTCGGGTGCTCCAGGAGAAGGAGTTCGAGCGGGTCGGCGGGTCGACGCCGATCAGGGTAGACACCCGGGTCATCGCCGCGACCAACCGCAACCTGGCCGACGAGGTGGCCAACGGCAAGTTCCGGGAGGACCTCTACTACCGGCTCAACGTCATCGCCATCGACATGCCGCCCCTGCGGGAGCGCAAGGACGACATCCCGCTTCTGGTCGAGCACTTCCTCGACAAGCACCGGCTGACGCCGACCAGCCCGCCCGCGAAGATCTCCGAGGAGGCGATGGCCGCGCTGGAGGCTCACGACTGGCCCGGCAACGTCCGCGAGCTGGAGAACAGCATCGCGCGCGCGGTGGTCCTCGCCCAGGGCGGAGTCATCACCAGCCGACACCTGCTGCTTGGGCCCTCGGCGGCCGAGTCGCGTATCAGCCGGCGCGGGCTGGACCTGGCGGGCTTCCTGGACCGCGGCACGCCGCTGCCGGAGGCGCTGATGCAGATCGAGAGGCAGTTCCTCGTCGAGGCGCTTCGCCGGGCCGATGGCGTCGAGCTCGAGGCGGCGAGCCTGCTGGGCATCGAGCTGGAGACGCTGTTGGCCAAGCTGAAGCGCTTCGGGCTGAGCCCCGAGCGGCAGGTGGCCTGAGCGCACGCGGCCCGCCCCGACCTGGTGCTGCTCGACTGGGAGTTACCCGGCCTGCGAGCGGCCGATCCACTGACCGGCCTGCGCCCTTGCTGTCCCGAGCTGCGGGTGGTCGCCCTCAGCGGGAGGCCGCAGGCACGAGGCTCCGCCCTCACGTCCGGAGCGTGGGCCTTCGTCAGCAAAGGTGACCCACCCGAGCGCCTGCTTGCCACGTTGCGCACACCCCGCCCTGGCAACCACGGCTGAGCGACCTCCCGCTCTGCCAATCGCTAGCTGGCGCTTGCCCCACCGGCAGCGGACCGCTATAATCCTCGTGGCAGTCTGGTTGCCGGAGATCGACGATGCCGAGGACGAGCGGACCAACCGAAGGGCAGCCACACTTGGAGCGCTCCCCTTCGGATCATCGCTCGGGGGAGGACGCCGACGAGTCCGGGGACCGGCTCGACCCCGAGGAGGTCGGCCAGCTCCGGACCGAGGTCGAGCGCCTCAGGAACGAGCTGTTCCTCGCCCGACAGGAGCGCGCGGTCGCCTGGCGCCAGGGCCGCGCCGAGGGTTACAGCCAGATCGTCGAGCACGTCGCCCACGAGCTGCGCGCCTCGCTGACGGTGGTGCTAGGCTGGAGCGAGCTGCTGATCGGCGGCAACCTCTCGCCGGACAAGCTCCCCCAGGCCTACGACACCATCTACGAGGCCGGCTGGCGCGTCGAGGCCACGCTTCGCTGGCTCGAGCGAGTCGTCGAGCGCGACCTGCGGCCATCGAATGGCCACTCCCTGGACTCGCCGGTCGGGGACGCCGACGAGCCGTCGCTCGCCGACTGGCCGAACGGCCCCGCGCGCCCGCCCGCCGGGCAGCTCACGTGAGGCCGCGGTTGGCTGCGACGCGCCCCTCACCCCGGCCCTCTCCATTGCCAAGCGCGTAGCGCGACGGGAGAGGGGTGGTTCGCTTGGCCGAGTTGGCAAGCCACGAGCGAACACTGGTGCCAGCCGGAGCGCCCGGTCCGCCCGGCCGGAGGCGTGCCAGGCGCGTCGTCTCGCCCCTGGCACCTACGGGACGGTGCCCTCGCGCCGGGGGTTGGCCTCTCGCAGCAGCTCGGTTCGCGTGACGAGGAGGACGACCCGCCGCGGGTCGGCCCGGGCGATCCAGTCGATGGGGACGAACACGTCCTCCCGGGCCTCCGGGCCGAGGTGCAGGACGAACCCCAGGAGCCCCCCGGACTCCTGATCGACGACGAGGTGGCCGACTGTGCCGACGAAGCCATCCGTGCACAGGACCTCGGCTCCCCTGACCACATCGATTGCCACCGTCCTCAGACCTCCCGCAGTCAGACGACGTACCTGGCGTTGGCGGCCGGCAGGGCCTCGATGCGGCGCCGCTCGGCCTCGAAGCCCGGGCGTCCCATCAGCGCGTACGTCGCCACCTTGCCCGCTTCCACGCCCGGCTGATCGAAGGCGTTGATGCCGTACAGCTCGCCCGAGAAAGCCGTCTGCACTTCGAGCATGTAGAGCAGCTCGCCCACGGTGAAGGCATTGACCTCCGGGAGCACGTGCCGGCAGTTCGGTCGGCCCGCTGCAGTGAGGGCCAGCTCGACGCCCCGCTGCTCGGCCGCCATGAGCTGGTTCAGCGTGCGTCCCCCCAGGTAGGCGGTGCTCCCCAGCTCCGGATGGGCCGCCGGAATCGGCACCTGGTGGTCGAAGTGCTCCACGACCACGAAATCGACGACCTTGTCGAACGGCCCCTCCATGAAGAGCTGCAGCATCGAGTGCTGGTCGGTGACGCCGAGCGAGCTAAGCGGAGTCGGCCCGACGTGGGTGACCCCGGCCGGCGTCGGCTTCTCCTTGCCGAGGCTCTCCGCCCAGAGCTGTCTGTACCAGTCGGCCACGTAGCGCAGGGCCTGGCAGTAGGGCATAAACACAGAGATGGGCTTGCCGCGCTGGTAGAGGAGATACTGGAGGAGCGCGCTGGCGTAGGCCGGATTCCGCCAGACGTCCGGCTCCCGACACAGGTCGTCGGCGTACGCCGCGCCGGCCAGCAGCTTGCGGACGTCGACGCCGGCCACGGCGGCGGAGAGCAGTCCAACCGCCGAGAGCACCGAGAACCGGCCGCCGACCCCCGGAGGAATCGGGAAGGTCCGGTAGCCCTCGGCCTCGGCCAGCTTGCGCAGGTCGCCCTGCTGGGGGTCGGTGGTGGCGACGATGTGCTCGGCGTAGGTGGCGCCGACCCTCTCCTTGAGAAGCTCGCGCAAGATGAGCAACTGGGCCATTGTCTCGGCGGTGGAGCCGGACTTGGTAATGACGTCGAAGAGGCTCCGGCTGACGTCGACGGTGTCGAGGAACCCGGCGACGAGGTCGGGATCGACGTTGTCGAGGACGAAGACCCGGGGGCGCCGGGCGCGGCGCTCGGTCGGGAGGAGGTTGTAGAACGGGTGGGTCAGCGCGGCGTGGAGCGCGATGCTGCCCAGGGCCGAGCCGCCGATGCCGAGGACGACGAAGCTCGCGAAGCGCCCCGGGACTCCCGCCGCGTAGTCGACGACCTGGGTGGCCATCTGGTCCTGGTAGGGCAGGTCCATCCACTCGAGCTCGCCCGCCGCCCGCTTGCGCTTGAGCGCGGCGTCGGCTGCCCGGCACTGGTCGGCGTGGGCGTCGATGTCGGCCGGGGTGATGCCCTGCTCGGCGCCGACGTTCTCGGCCATCAGGTTGTTGAAGTCGAAGCGCACCCGCATCGAGGCTCGCCAGGCTGGATCCGAGTACCTTGCCATCTGACCCTCCAGGTGATGCTTCGCTGGGCCCGAGACGCTCGGGCCAGCGCGGCGGAGCCGAGACTCTCGTCCGGCGACGACTCCGCGGGGCCGCACTGCCTCTTAACCATTCTACCATAGGCTCGGGCCGGGGCTGGCCGTCTCCGGCTCAACATAAGCAGAGGGGTTGCGCGTGACACGGGGCGCTCCGGACGGCTCCGAGTCGGGAAGGGAGTCCCGTCGAGGGCGGCCGCGCCCCGGCCCGGTAGCCGCGGGCAGCCTGCGAGCCCCGCGGGCAAGACGAAAGCCCGGGTTCCCCCGGGCCCTCTCTGCGTGGGTCAGGACGCGCCAGGTTCCGAGCGCGAGTTGCCGCGCCGCTGGGCGGCTGGCGACCCGACGCTGGCTCCTGGCAGCCGCTGTTCCGCCGCGTGCTCCGGATCGCAGGCGGCCGCGAGGAGTGCGGCGACGCCTGGTGGTATCAGGCGCTGTAGCAGGCGCGGTGGTAGCTGACGACCTCGCGGCGGCCGGTGCTGAAGGACATCTGCTTGACGTTCATCAGGTCCTTCAGCTTCACGTCCTGCCCGCACTTCGCACACTTCCTCCCCGAGAGCTTCTCGTTGGCGAGCGCGCGCTCGGCAGCCGTCTGATTCTTGTTCTTCTCGCCGACCATTGGGTGAGTGCAATCCTCCTTTGGTAGTACTCAGGCCCCCGCGTCTCGGCGACGATCATGCCGGCCTTCTTGCCTATCTGGCTGTGGCGCTCCGTGCCGTACTTCGCCTTGGCCGCCTCACCGCCCGGCCCACCAAGGACCGAGTGCTCCCAGGTGGCTGAGGCTGAGAGTCAAGAGCTAAGAGCCTCCACGCCCTGCGTATAGTCGCGTGGCAACCCGAGGAGATGAAGGAACAGGCACGGGTTGAGCGCCTGCCCCTGGTCCGGCCCGGTATCTCGGCTGACACGCCAGGTCGCCGAGCCTCTACAGGAGCTACATCTGGCCCCCGATCACGATGACCGCTCGCAGAACCAACCCGCCGAGCAGCACGCCGGTCGTTGAGGCCAGCACCAGCGGCGCTATCCGTGCTGCCCGCGAACTGAAGGCGTCGAGCACGAAGGGGATAAGCAGCCCGACCAACGCTACCCCGATCCAGAACCACCAGCTGAGCGGCCCACCGAGGAGAACTGCCGATGGCACGCTAGCCAGGAAGGCGATGAGCACTGCCGCCTCGAGGACGCACAGGAAGACTCCCGCCCGGCAGAACTCGTGGGCTATCTTCCTTCGAAGCAGCACGTGGGCCAGCACGTTCGCCGCAAGCCCGGTGGCCACAGCCGACACCACAAAGAGGCCGGGGAGGAGCATCGTCGCCCACATCGAGCGGCTGGTGGTGGTCAGGAGAACGCCGGTGTACGAGATGAGCAGCACCGCAAGCCCGAAGGCGAACCACCCGAGTACTCCACTCAGCCGCACCAGCGGCCGTAGCCACGAGACCGCGCTGGAAAGCAGATTGTGCTGTCCCTTCGCCGGTTCGTAGTCCTCGGCGAACCAGAGGACTGTGAGTACTATGGCGCAGACGGACCAGAGCAGCAGCACCCAGCTCCCCACGGACATCGGCGAAAGCGGCAGGAACGTCACGAACAGGTGCCAGGACCAGAGCGGGTTGCCCAGGTCGATCACCAGGAGCAGAGTCCCAATCAGGACCAGGGGCACACCGATCACTGTGGAGACTCGCAGCATGCTCTTGTGGCTGTTGCGGGTGAAAAGGTTGACGAGGAAGGCGGCGAAGAATCCGCCGCCGGCCACCCCGGCCGCCCAGAGATAGGTCCAGATGGGCCAACCCCACACGCCTGCGCCCATTACTCTTCTCCTTTACTCCTTGACCTTCTTCGCTGCCGGCTCTCCACGCTGGCCGGTAAGCTCCTCTTTTCGCCCGAAGAGCCACCACAGGGGCAAGGCCACCACACCGGCCGCCACGAGGCCCCCGGGCCAACTGCCGACGAGGTTCCGCGTCACAGCTTGTGGCGCTTCGGGAAGGCCGTAGGCCTGCGGTTGGTCTTCCAGCACGTACAGGACGTTCAGGCCGCCCAGCTCGTGCTCGCCGTACAGCCGGGCCTTGCTCACCCCTTTGGCCTGGAGTGCAGCCACCCGCGCTTTCCCCCGGCTGACGAGTTCACTGCGCTCGCCGTAGGTGATGGCGCCGAAGGGACAGGCGTTGGCGCAGGCTGTCTGGCCGTTCACCAGGCCGCCGGTCGCGCAGAAGGTGCACTTCTGGGCCGCGCCCTTCGGTGAGCCGAAGTGCGGGATGCCGAAGGGACAGGCCTCGACGCAGTATCCGCAGCCGATGCACCACTCCTGGTTGATCACCACGTGTACCCCATCCGGCTTCGAGGCCGCGCCGGTGGGGCAGACGGCAACACAACTGGCGTCGGTGCAGTGCTTGCAGGCAGTCTTCACGAAGTGCTTGGCTATCTGCGGGTACGACCCGACCTCGTGCTCTTCAATCCTCGTCCAGGCGATCTTCTGGCCGACCGGCACGTTGTTGTTCCGCTTGCACTCGACGGTGCAAGCATTGCAGCCCAGACATGCCGAGGTATCTATGAGTAGCGCTTTGGCCATTGTCTCGTCTCCTTCTGAAGTCAGCGGGAAAGGGCCGGGGCTGGAGCGGCGAACAGCAGCCGCTCAGCCAGATGAGCCATCTCGCGGTAGAAGGGCATCCGTGCTGCCGCTTCCACCCGCCGGCAGAAGGCGCCGAGCCAGGGCTGCACCTGGCCGCGCAGGAACCCCTGCTGCTGGGCGACTCGGGCCCGCGCCTGCTCCTCGTCGCCGGTCTCAAGAGCGGCGATGGCCTGCTCGCCCAGCCAGGCCAGGAACTCGACCTCGGTGGCCAGGTGGTCGGGCAGGTCGCGGTAGTCCTCGGCCAGCGCCAGGCCGGCCTCCCGATAGGCCAGCAGGGCCGCCTCGGCTCGCTCGCCCATCAAGAACCCCTCGCCAGTGTAGGCCGAGGCGTAGGGCGGGGCCGGCACGTGGGGCACGGCGTTGATGAACAGGTAGGTGTACTCGACCTGGAGGGATTGCCGCGCCGCCCGCTGATCGGTGGGCAGCCTCTCGACGGCTTCCCAGAACCCATCCGATGGGATCCCGAGGCGCTTCAGCACCGAAGCGAAGGCGCCCGGCCACCAGCGGTCCGACAGAGTGGCAACCCAATCGGCGTCCGGGTAGGTGAAGCCCCTGGCCAGGCCCCGCAGCGCGGCCAGCCAGAATCGCCACTCGTCCGTCGTCCGGTCCATCGCTTCGCTCGTCACGCCCTGTACACCTTCACGGCGACGTCCTCCCAGAAGGCAGCCATGCCTGGACACCCGGCGCCGAGCTGCTCGGAGATCGTCATGTTTGGCACCAGGTCGCCGTCGTTGCCGCCCTTGCCCCTGGCCACGGAGAGGCCCGAGCTCCAGTGGCCGAAGCCGTGGTCCACGGCGACACAGTCCGGGCGTATGCCCGCCGTGACCTCAGCTCGTACCTTGATCTTCCCGACCGGCGACTCGACCCAGACGTGCTCGCCGCCGCTCACCCCGAGCTTCCTGGCGGTCTCGGTGTTGATGGTGGCGCGGTTCTCGGGGTAGAACTCCGCCAGGACCGGGTCGTTCTGGCTCTGGGTCATCCGCTCCCACGGCCTGCGGAAGATGAGCAGGTGGTAGGGGTAATCCGAAGTGGTGGCCGCGCGCGGCTTGGTCCACCTGGGCAGCGGGTCGAAGCCATTCTGCTCGAAGAGCGTGGCGTAGAGCTCGACCTTCTTGGAGGCCGTGCCGAACTCGGTCTTCGGCTTGAGCTCGGTCGGGTCGCCCCACATGCCACCTTTGGCCTTGATCTCGGCGGCGGTGGTGCCGAGCGCTTTCAGTTGCGCGTCGACAAGCGCCCCGCCGCTCATTCCATCGGGCACGTACTCAGCCCGGCCCATCTTCTTGAGGATCTCCAATGTGACCGTAGTGAAACCCTTGGTCTCGTAGAGGGGGGGCAGAGCCTCTCGGAGAGCTACCTGTGGATACATCGCGTGGTACTCGCGCACGCCGATGCCGCCGCTCTCGAAGTAGGTGTTATCGGGCAGCACCACGTCGGCAAGTTGGACGACCTCCGCGGGCATGATGTCGCTCACGACTACCATCTCCAGGGTCTTGAGCGCCTCAACCAGCCGCGGTGGATTGGGGAAGGCCAGGATGTTGTGGTTAAAGAAAAAGGCCGCCTTCACTGGATAGGGGTGCTTGGCGAGGATCCCCTCGGCCAGGGTGCTAAAGGAGCCCTTGCCTAGCTTATACAGGATGGGCGACTTCTCCAAGCCGTCGATGCGCGGGCCATTGACCGTCTTTGGGTACTCGGGGAGCTTCCAGACGTCGGCGATGTCGGGGAGCTTGGGCTTGCGGTCGAGGATGTGGCCGCCGGGCCGATCGAGGCTGCCGACGAGGGTATCCAGGATGACGTAGCACTGGGCCGTGTGCCAGGAGTTGGTGTAGTTGGGGCCGCCGGCGTCGCGCTTGTGGTGGGCGACGACCGCGGGCCTGGTCCTGGCAAACTCCCGGGCGATCCGAGCAATAGTCTCGGCGGGCACCTCGGAGATGCCGGCCGCCCACTCGGGCGTGTACTGCTGGACTGCCTCCTTCAGCTTGTCGAAGCCCGTCGTGTATCTGGCGACGAAGTCCCGATCGTAGAGCTCCTCGTTGACGATGGTCCGGATCATCGCCAGCAGCACCGCCAGGTCGGTGCCGGGCTTGATCGGGATCCACTCGTGCGCCTTCGACGCGGTGATGGAGAGCCGGGGGTCGAATACCACCAGCTTGGCGCCGTTGGCAAGAGCCGAGTTCAGCGCCCGCCCCCAGTGGTTCTTGGACTTGCCCATCCCGTCCCAGCCGAAGGCCAGGACGTACTTCGAGTGCTCGTAGTCGACGGTCCACGTCTTGCCCGTCCCGGTGACCATCGCCCGCCAGACGACCTCGTGGGTGGAGTAGCAGGTGTTGTTGTGGGCGACGTGGTTGGGGGTGCCGATGGACTTGGTGAAGTGCTTCGGCCAACTGGTGGGCCGCCCGACGAAGACGATCGCCTGGGGCCCGTCGTTGTCGGCGATCTGCTTGAACCTGCTGGCCACCATGCCGATGGCTTCGTCCCAGGTGATCTTCACCCAGCCAGGGTCTACCCCGAGGCCCTTCTGCGGGTTGGTGCGCTTCATCGGGTACTTCAGGCGGTCGGGGTCGTAGAGGAGCCGCAAGCCCGAGTAGCCCTTGACGCAGAGCTTGCCTTGAGCCGTCTGGTCGTTGGGGTTGCCGGAGAGTCGGACGATCCGGCCGTTGCTCAGGTGGGCGACGTAGGCGCAGCCCATGCTGCAGATCCCGCAGACGCCGTAGAGCAAGCCGTCTTCCGGGGGAGCGGCGGGGGTGGGGGCAGCGGCAGCAGGAATAGGGGTGAAGGCGGTCAGGCCGCCGCCGAGCGCCAGCGCCGCTCCCGTGGCGCCGCCAAGCTTGAGGAATTGCCGCCTCGAAAAGGGAGCGTTCGGAGACCTCAAAGCGTCTACTCCTTAGTTATGACTTCAGACGAGGTGCGAGCCGTGGCTCAGGCGCAGTTGGGACACACAACCAGAGATATACAACAACCTGAGTTGGGTTCACGGAAACGGCGACCGCCTGGAAGGCCTGAGTAGCCGCAAACCCCCGGATCACCCGCCGGGCCACCCGCGTTTGTGGGGTAGGGAACCCTTCACATGCCCTTGCGTCACCTGTGTTGCCGGGTGTCTGGACCAGGGCGTTTGCCCTGGTACGGAGGGTATTGTAGCCGAGCAGGCCCCGGTGTCCATACCACTTCCGGTATATTTCACGCCTGCCAGTCCTGGGATATACGCGACCAAGGGTGGATATCGGTAGGTACTGATACACCTGTGGTTACATCCTGATGTGGACCATCCCGTCCGATGAGCCGCAGGATAGAGGGAGAGCCACTCTGGTGGGCTTCCTGCCGGGTGGCTTGACGTGTTGCCGCCTGCCCTGCCCAGGAGCGGCCGTAGTGCAAGCCACCCGTGCTATCTCTTGGTCGATATCCACCTGCAGGTGAGGGCATTGACGGTGAAGAGGCCAGTGGGTAGAGTACGTGTAGTCGGAGCCGTGGGAATCCAGAGGATCTCCTCCTCGGTGAAGTTGCGTATCGCCACGACGCTCACTTCGCTCGGCCGAATGCTCGGGTAGTTCCCCAACTTCTCCAGCCCGGCCAGCACCCGCATCAGGCCGTCTCGCCTGGTGATCCGACGGAGCTTCTCTGGGACGAGTGTGTCGAGGCTCACGTTGATCCGAGTCAGCCCGGCCTCGGCAAGCTCCCCGGCGAGCTCGACCAGCCGGTAGCCGTTGGTGGTGAGGCTGAGGCTCTCGAGGCCCTGGTCGTGCAGAGGCGCGAGTCCGCGGATCAGCTCAGACAGCCCGGCCCGTGCTGTCGGCTCCCCGCCGGTCAGGCGGATCTAGTTGATCCCCATCCGGACGAAGACTCTGGCCAGACGCGCGATCTCGGGGAAGGTTAGCAGTCGGTCGGTGGCAAGCCAGGGCAGCCCTTCCTTCGGCACGCAGTAGACGCAGCGGAAGCTGCACCGGTCGGTGATCGAGAGGCGCAGATCCTCGATCCGACGCCCCCACCTGTCGTGAATCGGGCCGGATGTCCCCTCTCGCCCGCTTGGTTCAACCGCCGAGATCCCCCCACTCGCGCTGGGCAGACTGAACGCTCACCTAGTCCTGTGGGACTAGTACCTCGGCCGCAGGTCCGGGCCGAACGTCACCCAGGTGCCCTCGCGCTGCAGGGCCAGGCGTGCCGCCTCGACGACCGCCGTGGAGACCAGCGTGTCCCGGAACGTGGGCCGGCGGCCCTCCAGCGCCTCGGGCGACACCCGGCCCGTGGCGACGTCAAGCGCGTCGCCAAGGAACGTCGTTACGCTGTCGACGCCGTACCCCCGGAAGCAGTACTCGCCGGTGCCCGGGACCGGGTAGGTCTCGCAGAAGTAGGGGTTGGGGTTACGGATGCCGCCCTCGTCGGAGACGACCTCGACAC
>Ga0315282_10004338_pt1 | contig 24710 bp, 14 predicted proteins | sample YL17G07_20_MG_FD_203693 | JGI IMG/M metagenome (GOLD analysis project Ga0315282, IMG submission 203693) | Sediment microbial communities from Yellowstone Lake, YNP, Wyoming, USA - YL17G07_20 | ecosystem: Environmental > Aquatic > Freshwater > Lake > Sediment | place: USA: Wyoming | collected... | reverse complement strand
CCTCATGGCCTTTCTGTTTTAAATAAAGAGTTGGCTCAATACATCTGAGTCTGACAGAGGCTCTTGTTGAAAAAAGGCGACCTTCATACATACAGACATCTTCAGAATTTATCCATACTATTTTCATGATCTCATCACTCTATAACAGTTTCATTTACTTATTAATACAAATGTATTAATTACTATTACATTGTCATTGCGAGCGACCAACGGAAGCGTGGCAATCTCACTCTCTTGAGATTGCGGAGCCTGTTCCGAGCACGTCATGAGATTGCTTCGGCTGACCTCGTCAGCCTCGCAATGACAGGTGAGGAATCTCACTCCTCGCAATGACAGTTTACTTAATGCGTTTGTATTAGAATATTTGGTTCTTTTCCAAAGAGTTGGTAAAAAGGATTTAAGGATTCGAGGGTTCATGGGTTTACGATACTTTCTCATATAAATATTTCCATAAAAACTTCAGGGCTTGTCGAATGAACTACCCCGCAGCAAGCTGCGAGGTATCGACAACTGAAGAATTTAGTAACAATTTGTCATTCCGCACTTGATGCGGAATCCAGGTTGTTTTTCTTCTGGATTCCTGCTTTCGCAGGAATGACAGAATGTACAGAATGTTTTTTACCCCGAAGCAGAGCTTCGAGGAATTCTTTGATTAAATATATCGCATACGTATCCTTATTTTCATTATTTTTTAGGACAATTTCATCAATAACTTTTGTTTTAATCAGCTTTGTATCCCACCAGGATTTGGGTTTTACGGTTAAATGTAGAGGTTCACCCACCTTTGAACCGAAATAATCCTGTAAGAGTGCAATTTGTAGTAATACGTATTTCTTTGTCCATAGATATAGGTTATTTATTACCTGTTCAATATAATGTGTAGGGATGTGCTCAAGAACATCTAAGCATACTACTGCATCGAATTGATTTTCTTTAAATAAGGTGCTATCCCATAAAGTACCTACAGTTAATATTTTATCTTTTAAGTGAAGTAAATCCTCGTCAAGACAATTATCTGCAATATCCACCCCATAACAATCAAATCCCTTACTGAGCATTTTTTTACAGAGTTTCCCTGAACCAATACCTGCATCAAGAATAGATTTCACATTATTCACTTTGAAAAATCCTAAAAAATCAAGAAAATTAGATAGCTCTAACGCAGGCGAATACGCTGCATATGCACGGCCTTCAATCTGCCAGGTTTTCAGATACTTTTTCTTTTCACTTTCTTCAATTTTTAAATCTGGTTTGTCTTTATCATTCATATCCACATCTCTATGTTTTACTTAAGATTGCCACGCACTTTTCAGGTGCTCGCAATAACATGTCCAGCAAGCAATTGAATGGTTTATCGCTAAATTTGGGTAACATACGACTGTTTCAAAGATCTTCTCCATTGTTCCATTGACACGTGACTGTCCACAACAGCATTTTTTAGAGCATCATAAACATTTTCAAACACTCCTCCCCAATCCCCAAAACTACTCTGTCGAAAAAGCCTCACAGAGGGAAATCCTGTCTTGCATGATATTCGAGTTCTCCTAATTTCCACCGCCATTCATATTCTTTCCATCCTTCTGTAAAGTTGCCGGTTAATAAGTAGTAGAGTGAGATATTCCAGTGTGCCCTCGCATTCTCTGGATCAAGCTCTAAAGCCCTTCTATAGCAATGGATCGCTTCATCAAGTTGATTCTTCTCCTTGAGAGCATTGCCTAAATTGAAATACACATCGAAAAGAGTTGGATCAAACTGAAGAGCACTCCGATAACACGTTATTGCCTCGTCTATCTGTCCTTTTTTATCAAGAATAATTCCAAGGTTATTGTATACTTGAGCATTATCTGTTTGCACTTTCAGTATTTCTCTACAGATCTCTTCTGCCTGCTGTAAATTGCCTGCTTGATAATGCTCATACGCTAACTGGATTGCTTTATCGATATGCATTATTTAAATCTAAACTATATTACCAATTAATGAAAGGGAGAAAAAACAGGAGGCGTCTCTTTTTTTGTGATATATTTTGCATTTTTATTAGCAGGATATAGTACCTTCGCTCATTCTCGTCTGCCTCTGGCGGACTGCGAGGCTTTTGCCTCTTTATTATTTGAAATAGTCTTAAGGACTATCGGCAAAAGAAACCGCTCAGATACTCTATCCTGCCATCACGGATTTGGAGACGTTCCAAACAAACATACCGACTTGGCAGTATATTTATTTCATATTATAATAAAATAATGAGAATCAACCAGTCAGAGCCTCTCATCGATATTCTGAAACAGTTTTTTCTTCAATGATAAAAGGTTTCTCGTGGAATCGAGTGGGTAAAAAAAGAGATAGACAATAGGTCGCAACACTGCGTGGAATAGGGAGAAGAGTGAGTTGTATAAGAGTAAAAAATCTTATATGAATCTCTCCTTTCTGTCATTATCCGGCTTGACCGGATAATCCAGGCGCGGAGAGCCTGATAAAAAAATGAACATCGATGAAACAATTCAAATAGCTCTCGAGTATATAAATTCCGGCAATTTGAAGCTTGCAGAAAAAGCCCTCGTAGAAATCCTGGAAATACATCCAGACAATGCTACTGCACTTAGCGTGCTTGGTATAGTATATTATTATCTCAATAACTATGATTCCGCAATATTATACAGCAAAAAAGCTCTGCATTCTAACCCGACAAATGCTTACATATACTATAATCTTGGAAATGCTTTTCGAGAAAAAAAACAATTTGAAGAAGCGATATCTTGTTACCAAAAAGCTTTACAGCACAATCCCAACCTTGTTGAATCCTATATAAATCTTGGGATTATCTTTTATGACAAAGGAAATTTTGAGGAATCTAAAAATTATTTTGAAAAAGCTCTACAATTTAATCCAACAAACCCTATTGCATATCTTGGTTTAGCAGCTACTCTTTTTGAAATTAAACAATTCCATGAAGCCATAAACTACTACAAGAAATTTCTGCACTTATTCCCAAATAACGCAGATGTATACAATAACATTGGGCTTATACTTATGGCTCAAGGAAAGCTGAATGAGGCAGAAAAGAATTACAGGCATGCTCTCCAATTAAAACCAGATGAACTCAGACCTTATTTCAATATTCTAATGATGATGAATTACAATTCTGAATACACTGCCAAGAAGATATTTTCTGAACATGTACAATTTGCCAAACGTTTTGCCGAACCTCTATACCCTGCTATATACTGTTATACCAACAAGCATGATCTTACCCGAAGATTGAAAGTAGGGTATGTTTCCCCTGATTTTAGAAGGCATCCAGTAGCGTCCTTTATTGAGCCGGTGATCAAGGCACATAGCAGGAAGCATTTTGAGGTATACTGCTACTCAAACAATAAAATTTATGATAAAGTTACCGAAAGAATACAAGGCTATGCAGACAACTGGAGATGTATCTCAGGGATAATAGATGAAGAAGCTGAAGAATTAGTACGCACCGATGAAATAGACATTCTCGTAGACCTTGCAGGTTATACGGCAGATAATCGGATACTGCTGTTTGCTCGCAAGCCAGCTCCAATTCAAGTAAGCTGGATAGGCTATCTTACAACTACGGGACTGTGTACTATAGATTACAAGATCGTTGACAGTTATACCAATCCAGAGGGAATGACCGAACAATTTCATACTGAAGAACTGATTCGTCTACCAGAGACTTTTTTGTGTTATCTACCTGACAAAGATAGCCCCAAGGTTGAAAATCTTCCAGCATTATTAGCAGGGCATATCACTTTTGGTTCATTTAACAATTTTACAAAAGTAACACCAGAGGTATTTACGCTATGGTCAAAGGTTTTAAATGAATTACCTGACTCACGATTAATTATGAAAGGGAAAAGCTTTTTTGATAAAACAACTTGTCAATATGCAATAAATATGTTTATAGAAAGAGGTGTTGCACCAGAACGAATAACATTACTATCATCGGATCCATCACCAAAACATCTTGCATCATACAATCAAGTCGATATTGGATTAGATACTTTCCCATTCAATGGAGCAGCCACGACATGTGAAGCCCTGTGGATGGGAGTGCCTGTTATTACTCTTGCAGGTACTGCCTATCATTCAAGGACAGGGGTAAGTCTTTTGTCAAACATAGGACTTCCTGAACTTGTCGCAAAAACACAAGATGAATATATAGAAATCGCAATTCATCTCGCAACCGATATAGGTAAGTTGCAATATTTTAGAAAAAATTTACGTAATATTATGGCCCAATTACCATTATGCGACATTAAGCGATTTATTATCAATCTGGAGAAATGCTACCGACAAATGTGGGAAACTTGGTGTAAGTCTATTTAAAATGAGCTACATGTGAAATAGTAAGATCTTTCTCTTTTATGATAATATTTTTCAAAATTCACTTTTGCTTATTTTGAAACAGATAATTACTTCATAATATAATTATGAGACCAAAGAGAAAACCAAGATGAAAAACAGACCAATGCTCATTACCGGTTGCCAGCGTAGCGGGACCACCTTGTTACATCTCATCCTTGGTTCTCACCCGGAGATTCACAGTATCGATGAAATGGAATACTCCGAATCCAAACTTTACAAGTATCTGTATGACACTGAATTCTCCCCACAGGTCGCATTCAAAATTCCCGTATATGCGCCTTTTCTTGACTGGATTAAGAAGCTGCTACCTGAACTGAGAGTCCTTTGGTTAGTACGGAATCCGCGTGACGTGGTTGCTTCCATGATGGCTACTCACCTGCTTTTAACAGGGGGGGCCTCAGTCCCATGGCCATCACATCCTTTGGGAGGTACCAGAGAAATCCTGCATTGTACACCAGCATTACCTTCCGATGTGAAGGAAAGGATTCATCCCTATCTTGACAGATACCAAGCAATAGCAAAGATAACTCCTACAGAAAGGAGGGAAAGAGACGTGATCTTTGTCGGAGCGCTTTGTTGGAAGATTAAGAACGAGCTACTTAAGTCATATGATCTGATTGGCATTCCTTTTCTAATAGTGTGTTATGAGAAATTAGTTACATCTCCAAAGGAAGAGATTTCAAAGATCTTAAAATACTTAGGGCTATCCTGGCATGACAATGTTCTCAAGCATAATCTTCTACATAAGGGAATCCTTGTGGGTAAAACAGAAGCCTCTCGTGCCATAGACACAACGAGCATTGGAAGGTGGAAGAATGTATTCTCTGTAGAGGAACTGCATCTCATCGACGAGCTAACCGCTGATTTAGCAAAAGGTTTTAGCTATAAATATGAGGAAACCACTTAAGTTGATTTGCCCTGATCAGAGAAACGAGGGATAAGTACTACAAAACTCTTCAACGGAAATGGTCAAACTTCACTTGACTCTCAAAAAGAAAAATATTTCGAAGTTATAGGTCGCTGTAAATTCTTATCTGTGAAATGAGCAGTAAATTACTGGTTAGTTATGAAAATGTAATTTAAGGATATGGATTAATGTGCTCTAATGCCTCATATCCATATTTTCTCATTATAGATATCGTTTCTTCAGTGCACGATATGTTAGGAATAAGTTTAGGTGTATGTCTTACAATTCTAGCAGCTTCTTTAAAAAGTCCATCCCTAAGTGATACATTTAGAAAATTAAATATATTTATTAACTCACTTTTTATATCTTTACATAAATCTTCGTATCTAACATCTAAAACGCATGTGGGGTACTTTTGTTTTAATTCCAATACCCATTTCTCGTGCATTGTCCATCTTTCTACTACTTCCTCCAGTGTCATTTTTCCCCAAATATACCCTCCATTACCATTAAATAACTTGGCACTTTCAGCAACGGCAAAAGGATGTCGCACTAAATGTATAAACTTCGAATCAGGAAATATATCTTGAATGAAGTCAACTAATATTGGATCTGTATATTGAAAGGGCTTTTTATCGCCAATCCACATTACATCGGTCTTTTCCATAGGGAGCAACCAAATGTTGCCTTCTTTTAATAAAGATAGTTGGATTGAAAAAAAATTTTCTCTAGGATTTTTGCTTTTATCTAAAAGATGCCCATATTTTTTTAGAGTGTAACTCATACCCATTGGACCATCATAGGAATACGTATGAAAAGGTTTATTTTTGTGAAAATTGTATAGTATCCAAATAACATCTGATTCATGAGATATGCATATATTAGGATGTAGATTTAGTAATTGTACGAGTAATGATGATCCAGACCGCTTATTCCCCGAAATAAATAATGTTTTCATTATAATTAAATGATCTTTTACTAACGTACTGAGAAACTAAGGAAATAGTAGCAATACGCAATTCATAAATCAATTCTCTCAAATGAATAGCAATAAATTTATGTTGTCATAGTTTTGCATATTTTACATAATATACCAGGTTTCCAGCACTCTCAAGCTATGATATAATATAAAATATTCTTAACAGTTCTGTACACTGTCATTGCATTGGAGGCAGGCGAAAATATGAAAAAGCTTTTAATATACTCACTCATCGGAATTCTCTTATTGATGTTTTCTCTGTATCTCGGCTGCAAAAAATATGAGAGTCCCAAAAATTTAGGATTAAACAGGTCTTCTAAGGAAGGATATAGAAAACCTCTTCAGAGCAAACAGGAAACAGGCATACAGGGAACATATTTTCAAGACAAAATTGAAGAACCTGTAAGAAAGAAGCTAGTCGCCAGTGCAGAGGCATGCCAGAAACAATTCGAATCGTGTGTGAAGAATTGCAACAATATGGACTGCGAAGGTTCATGTTTAAAATTTTTATCTGCATGTGAGAAGCATTTGCCAGTAGAAATACAGACACTCAAAGAGAAGTAAAAGAACTTTTTCGCAGCTCTTTTAACCTATTTTTTCTCGTACAGCTATCTCAAAAAATTCTTCCAATGCAGTAATACAGGTTTTATCAAAGTAGATACGATGCTTATTTTCTGCTATCTTCTCAGATATCTGTTGCCGCCATTCTGGATCTCGTCCCAGTCCTGCTGCAATGTTTACATAATCATCAACCGTGGAAGCAATGGTCTCTGTCATTCCCATCATGGTAATCATCGCTGAGCTATGACGTCCTCGCATGAATTCACCCGGAAGAGTCACTATAGGCAGATTACAATCAACCGCCTCAAGGGTTGAATTACATCCTGACCAGCCAATACTGTCGAGATAGATGTCAGACAAGCGGTTAATCGCATAATATTCTGCCATCTCAAGACGCGGGAGAAATACCATATAGTCGTCAGCATTCATTGAATACCGTTTGAACACTTGACTGAGCCGGGACCTGAATTGCTCTGTTACCCATTCACTCAACTGGGAAGAAATAAATAGGAATCGACAATCTCCAACCTGTTGGGCTATACGTGGATAGACCTCATCGTATTGAGGCAGGTATTTAAACAGAGATTGTGGACAGAGATAAAGAATAGCTTCCTGACGGAAGCCAAACTGTTCTCTCCCTTTAGATACGAAGGGGACATTGAGCGGCGAATAATATATGCCCAGGTTAGGCAATCGTATCAGTTTTTCAGTATAATGGTCACCCGCATCGGGTGGCTCCATCAGTTCGCTGCTGAGAAAATAATCGATGCTTGGAAGACCAGAAGTTTCAGGATGTCCCCAAGTTGTACATTGAATGGGAGCAAGCCTCAAAGCCGCAAGTCTTGCAGCAAAAGGATCCATGCCAATCTCGGGATAAATCATTACATGAAGATTGTCTTCCCGAATAATTCGACACAACTCTTCAAATGACGATATGTCCTCAACAAAGCGTGAAAAATGCTGTCTCAGCCCTTCTGTGAAATCATCCTTTTTCCTTCCTGTATGATAGCCGAAAAGGCTGAATCTGTTCTTATCAAGGTGTTCAACCCACCCTCTGCGGAGTTTCCAGTTTGAATGAAGATAAAAGAAGCCTGACACAAAGCCGATTCGTAAGGGTTCTCCAGGCAGGCAGACTATTGGTTCCGGACTCCCTGAAAATTCCGGATATCTCAATGACATAATCCTGCAAACAATATCACCGTATGCCTTCTGGAGCTCTCTATCATTAAACCCCTGATATGCTAAAAGGAAAGGCTGGTGACTGCCGACAGCCTCAGCAGCATCCTTTATGTCCTGCTGTGTTTCAAAAAATATTGTATTTCTTAGGTGAAGAAGTTCTTTCAGATACCGCTTCCGGGATGTCTCTATACTTTCGACATCGGGGTAAATGGTGCGTAATTGGGACATACATCTACCGAATCGTGCGATGAAAAAGTCAGGTCTATACATGAGTGCCTTGTCATAAGCAGATATTGCCTCATCCTTTCTCCCCTGATAATCTAAAATATCTCCCAATCGCACATATGCCATGAAAAAGTCCGGCTTTCTTAAGACTGCATTGTTATAACTTTCAGTCGCCTCATTTAGCTTATCCAACTCTAAAAAAGCATTGCCAAGATTATAATATGTGTTTACAAGATCCGGGTCTATCTGCAAAGCCCTCTGGTAATATATGATAGATTCATCAACATGTCCTTGTTCGTGAAGAACATATCCGAGATTGTTATACGCATATGCATGATATTGATCTGCCTGTATGGCTTTTTTGTAACAGGAAGCCGCCTCATTCAATTGTCTTTTTATCTGAAGGATATTCCCAAGGTTCACATATGCATCAGCATTGTTTGCATCAAGGTCTATCGATTTATTATAGGATTTTATCGCATCATCAAAGAGTCCTTTTTCCTGAAAAGAAACTCCCAGGTTATACAATGCATCAGCAAATTCGGGGTCAACTTTCAGGGCTTTCTCAAAGCATTGTATGGCCTCATCAAACTCTCCCATGTCCTGAAACATCAATCCAAAAGTATTGAGATTTAAAGCATTATTCTCATCAGATTCGAGTGCTTTTTTAAGGTGCTTTATTGCAGAATCAAGCTTTCCGAGTTGATAAGCTATTCCTATGAGCAGTTGCAGCACATCAGCATTGTCGGGCTGTATTTTCAGCACTTCCTTGCAAATAGACTCTGCTTTTTCTATCTCCCCTGCTTGATAGTATTCCTCAGCCTTTTGAATCTCCTCTTTTAAGTTCATTTTTTACTTATAAACTCCTTAGTAAAATTATGGTTCATTCGTAAAAAAGTTAAAAACCATCTAAGGAGAAGAATGTCTGGATTCCCTCCGCCTAAGGCGGATCCGCGGGAATGACGAAAAAACAGGTGCCTAAGAATGTCATTCCCCGACTCGCCTGCCCTCGACTCCGATCGGGGGATCGGGGAATCCAGATACTAACTCCTCATACAAATCTTTCCAATCAGGGTTTGACTTTTCAATAAGATCCAGTTTCCATTTACGATTATATTTTTTCAATCTTTTCTCTCTCCTGAGAGCATATTTCACATCTCGAAACTGCTCATAATAGACAAGCTTGTCTATGCCATATTTTTCAGTAAATCCTTCTGCTAATTTCTTTTTATGCTCCCAAACACGCTTTATCAAATCAGAGGTTACTCCAATATACAAAGTTCCATTTCTTTTGCTTGCTAATATGTAGACATAAAAACTCTTTTGCATATAGTTCTGGATTGTCCGGTCAAGCCGGACAATGACGAAAATATTTCCTTACCTATTATGTCATGCTACGACTTGATCGGAGCATCCAGTGCCTTTCTGGATTGTCCGGTCAAGCCGGACAATGACAAGGATGTGACCTTACTTACAAACTCCTTAATAACTATTTACTCTCCTTTGATCTCCTTCATAACAAGCTTGATAATGAATGGGATGCGTTTCTCTATCAGGGGAGACAATTCAAGCCCTTCATTCATATCCTCGGGCTCTATCCCTATAAAAATGATTTCGTCCGGCTTAGTCCCTAACATTTTTGCAGTTTTTACCACATCTGAAAAATCAATGCCGTGGGCAGTGCGGAGAAATTCCCTTTTCTCGGCAAGCTCATTGTCTGTAAAACGGTAGACTGTTCCGGGAGGGTCACCTGCTTTCGCCGTATCAATAACAATAACCTTTTCTCTGCCCTCAATATAGTAGAGGAGGTTCATACCCATGGTTCCTCCATCCATAACTTCCACATCAGGTGGAAGTGGCATTTCTTTTATTCTATTTACCACATGCACACCAACCCCTTCGTCTTTAAGGAGTATGTTGCCTATGCCGAGGATCAATATGCTTTTTTTGTTTTCCATCTTAGATAGTTTTATACGTTAAAAATTCAAGTTAAAATTACCAATGAAATTCTTCTTAATCATTGATCATTGTACAGTGTTAATTGCTCATTGCTAATTGTTGAAATCCTTTTATTCTGCCTTACGGGATCAAGGATTGCAATGAGAGCTTGCCACGTCGCCCCAAAAGCATTCGGGACTCCTCGCAATGACAATAAAATAAAAAAGGGGAAGTGAACTGTTCACCTCCCCTTTGAGCTTCAGGATGTGTTATTCAGAATCAACAGGGTACTTGGTGATCTTGCCGTCTGTATCTATCTTGAACTTCGCGAGTTCCTTACCTTCAGGAGTGACCACATGCACTGCGCATGCAATGCAGAAGTCATACGGATGGAGCATTCTCGAAATGTTCAGAACAGCGTCATTCAAATTACCAGAAAGAGTTGGGTCACCGGTACAAACAGGTATGCCGAACAAGGCTGATTCTGCAGATCCGCGGACAGGAGAGACACCACCAGAACTTCTCGGGCCGTTGTTCCAGGTTGTTGGAACAACGCACTGGTAATTTGCAATCTTCTGATCCTCAATGGTCATCCAGTGGCCAAGAGCACCTCTTGGTGCTTCGGTGAGACCTGTACCCATCAACGTCAGTTTCTTCGGTATCTGTACATAGGTATACCCGAATGCAACGTTGTTAGGGGTACCACCATCACCAGCGGTCCAATCAGTAGCCGGCACAAGTGTCAGTTGATCAAGCCATGAATTGTTGGCGATGCCGTCTATACTACCGCTAAGTGCATCTGCAATGTACTTGCATTCCAAAGCCCTTGCTGCATGCCTGCCGAGCGGGGAGAAGAGATGCGTAACATTAATCGGTCCAAAACTACCAAGATAGGCATTAACTAAACCGATGGCAGTATCAACCAAATTCCTGGCGGTATAATTTGAAGGAGCTACCCCAAGTGGTGTAACGCCTCCAGCTGTATCAGAGACCGTATGTAGGTTAACGACTTGTACATTAGCAACATAAGTAGCAACCATACGTGCTAATGGGCCAACCTCGTGAGGCAAGCTACTGTACCTTGGTGACTTGATCCATGAATACTGAGGACCGAAGTCCTGAGCAAATGCAAGAGTCGGTGTAGTGGAGTCCGAAAGCGGAGTTGTCACACCAGCTGACGGATGCCGATTATCAGGTGAGCTGTAGTATGAGTAGGTAACGCGTTCCCTTATGTTGGTGGGATCGAGATTTGCACGATTTGGGAGACCAACAAAATTTACCGTACCTTGAGAAATCAGGTAGTCAGTATTTGCTTTGAACGGCACATTTTGGAACGGATATTCACCGTATGCGAGAAGATGTCCAGGGTTGGTTCCAACCGTCCAGTATGTCGCAGCGTTGTTTAGAGCATGTGTCGCTGTTGCAGCGGTAACAACATCTATAATATACGCTGTGTTGATGAAGTTCCTGATCCTGTTGCAGAGCGTTCTGGCGGTATCGATATCCGTCTTAGTGACCATACATGAAACACCACCAGGGACAATCGCATTCTGTATCGGTTGCCTGCCGCTGAAGATAGAGCCCAGGGTATGAGCGTCTCTCCTGATGTCCAGGGCTTTCACATAATTGAGCACTATACAGTTGCCATATATTATGTTCTTTACATCTATAGGTAACATATTCGCATTGGATAGTACTCCAAATTGAGGACCCCATGGAGACCCCAGAGCTGATACATCGATAAAGTCTACGGCAGAAAGGTGATAGAAGTGGAGTATGTGAGACATGATGGTGTCGGCACCATGAATTATGTTTCTGAGAAGTCTTCCGTTGTCATTCAGTGTAATACCAAGGGCGTCATCTACGCATCTCACGGATGCCATAGCATGCGCTGTGGGTCAAACACCGCATATTCTCTGTGTGATCTGTGGTGCGTCCCTCGGGTCCCTCGTATTGAGGATGTTCTCGAATCCTCTGAAGAGAGTACCGGTTGATTTTGCCTCGATTACAGCACCGGTGCCATCAACAGTAACAGTCCATTTGTTGTGTCCTTCAATCCTTGTTAAGGGATCTATAATAATAGTTGCCATATTCTATTTACACCTCCTTTCATCAATAATTAGTGATACATGAAGAATGGACCCCATCCATCGGGGAATCTTGGTTCAGTACATCCGTGGCAGCCGGCCCGTGTCAGTACACACCAGCTTACGCCACTTTTGCCTTGGCTGACAAAATGAGGAGCGAGTACTCCAGCCATTTCTCCTGCGTATGGTCCTCCTGGACCGTCGCCGTTCCATCTCCTGTAAGAGCAGTCTGCCTTTGTCTTCCTACCCTTACACCCAAGGATACCGATACACCCTTCATATGAAGAGTCATATTTGTAGTAGTAGAGTTTCGGGCTGTTTCCAATTTGGCGGCCTGACTTTGATGCAGGTGCATCACCATCGATATCTTTGAGATCTGTCGTACAGGTTGGATCCACTGTATTATTCGTTCTCCAGAGGCAGTGCGTGCACTGGTATTCCCCGTAGTAGCTTAACGGACGATGGAATTTGTCCATTGTTGGTGTTGATTTAGCGTGCAGCCAGTATGCTATGGTTCCGACAATCCAGTCAGGATGCGGCGGACAGCCTGGAACACATACTGTCTTGCACATAAGCTTTTCCCACTGGGCCCGGGTGATCATGGTTGATTCTAACAGGTAATCCCAGTAGCCCTCAGTATTGGCTTTGCAGTATGTTCCTCCACAAGCGCCTTCGTTGACTGCTCCGGTGCTGATCAGTCCCCGTGCTCCGGTTACGCTTCCATTTGCTGCAGGGATTCCACCGAACGATGCACAGGTTCCCACAGCAATGACCACTTTGCAATTGTCAGAAATCGCAAAGTTCAGGACTTCGTCAGCGAATGACCTGTCTTCGTCATTTGCATCATAAAGATAGTTAGCAGCATTAACATCGTAAGCATCCAGTACACTTCCTTTAACAGCTTCTATGCGGCCTGCAGTTGGACCAAGAGCAGAAGTCAGAGTAACATCAGCGACTTTAATTTTGTTGTCAACATCGAAGGCTCCACCCATAGCTATTATTGCAGCTCCATCACTAATAATTTGGTCTTCAACCCATGTCCCTATCTTTAGTACTGTGCCTTTTGTTAGCGTAGAGCCAGCAGCTATCATAATAGTACCCGTTAGAGTTATAGGCGTGAGAATTGTCCTGTCTTCCGTTGAAACAGGAGCGGCTACTGCATAAATGCCTCCGAGAATAACGCGGTCAGCTGCGCCCCATACCAGGGAGCAGGAAGATACTTTTGCACCGATTGCAACATTACTGCCAATTGCTAATTCAACTCGACCTGTAAGGGTAACAGGTGTTGTCCCAGTTAGATTACCAGACTTGTTATCACCATTAAAGTGAGTCCCACCTGGTAGTGGTATTGGATCCATTGCTTTTCTATCTGCCTCTTTCTCGACCCAACTGAGAGCAAAAACGTCAGTTGATGGATTAACAATTACAGATCCGGCATGGAGTTCAATTATGTCGCTTGTGCCAGTTATGTCGTTTGAAGCTGTTGCTGTTACCTCTATTGCATTCACCACCTTGATAGGTTTACCGGTGTTGTTGGGCACTTTGAGAGCTTCCCTGTCAGCAGAGGCCCAGACCCAAGAATCAGTCGCAAGGACAGAGTGTTTCTTATTAACCCTCCATATCTGGCAGTATCTTCCGTCATCCGCGGTTTGAATCGCTCCTTCGAGGCAGAGTGCAAACGGATCACCGTTATTCAATACAGTGAATGCAGCATCGACAGCCCGTGCACCGACAGCCGAATTTAATGTTTCCATGAAATCCATATCAAGCGGGCCATTAGGACCGATGTCAACTGTTCCAGGTGGTGACCCGAGTAAGGCTAATTCAATGGTATCCAGAGGAGCTATCAGGCCTTGAATTGAAAAAGCATTGATCGTATTAGTCAAAGATACTGTACAACCCGTGCAAGCTGCGCCATTCAACCAGACAACGTGCGTGCCGCCTGGATAATCTGTCGCAAGCGCCTTCTCGATCTTTGCGAGGTCATAAGAGGCCAGACCAAGAGCACCTGCAGAGATAGCACAGTATTTCATAAAATCACGGCGTGTGATTCTCATAAACTTTGTCCCTCCTTTCGTTTCCTTTTATGTTGATGAAGCCTTTGCCTGTCTTTGGCTAACTGCATGGCGGCTTCATCACATGATGAAGGTCTTGTCGTTTCTTTCTCACCCTCCTGGAAGCCCTTCAAAGCTCCAAGAACGTGTCTTACATTTTCTTTTGTACATACATTAAAAAACTCTCTTCGAGTCAATGTCTTCATACCTCCTGCTAAAGCTAACTACCTCACCATAGGAGTAGTAATCTGCCAGTTTGGGCCAAAGCCATTCGGGCCTGCCCACCTTGCTCTGTGACAATCTGCGCACATGGTTGAAACCTGGTTGGTATTTCTGAGGAAGTAGACCTGTGTGCCAACTGATTTGCCGCCAGTGAACACCTTGCCTGTGTAATTTACAGTGTCATGCACAGCGTGACAGGTTGCACATTCAAACTGGTCCCTGTTTGTACCATAAAGCGGATATCTGATGTTACCGCTTGTATCCGGGATCCACATTCTGTCAGGTGTTGTCGGGCAAGGAATCGGCTGTGGAAAGTCGTTAAAGTCCTGTGAATTGTCTTTGAGCTGGTCGTATGTGAAGCTGATTGGATGATCGTCTCTCAGGTCGGTTGAAAGCATTGCCCAGAGACCTGCATTCGACATTTCATAATCATAAATTGGGTTGTCAATCGAACCCGGACCCGGGTAGTTCACGAGACTGCTGAAAACACCATTGTGACATACAAGGCACAGTGATGAAGGAGCCTGTGGCTGTTTGCCTTCGTACATATCGAAGGAAGGACTCCTGTACATCTCATAGACCACACCCGCTGCCATCCTGTTCCATAATGGATAGTCTCCAGAGCCTGAGTGCGGAGTATGACACATTGCACACGGTTCTGCAGTAGCATCACCTTTCATGTTGTAAACATCGTGAGGTGTGTTCTTAATACCAGGTTGAGTTGCACCAGCGTAAAGGATACCGGCGATACCTAAAACCAGTGCTAATGCTAAAACAACAACCATAATCTTTCTCATAATTCTTTTCACCTCCGTTTCTCGTTAATCATAATTTCTAACCTACTGACTCCCAAAAGGGAACTCTCACCATTTACTATCTTTCTCACCCCCTTTCTTAGAGGATTTAAAAACAACAATAATAAGTCATTCCCCGGCTTGATCGGGGAATCCAGAAAACACTGGATTGTCCGGTCAAGCCGGACAATGACACCCTGAGACTCTTATAGTTGTGAATAGATTTGATTTGAATCAGCCCTCCCAAAATCTCATCGGATAATTTATGCTTCATGCCCACCTTACCGGATAATATAAATTTAATATTACTACTGCGGGATGTTTTATTATAATCAGTAATCAAAAGCCTTTTCAAGCAATAAATAGTTATAATTTTGCGAATATTAAGTTTTAAAAAAAATAAGTACTTTAGTATTACATACGACTTTCGCAGATGTTATTTAGCTGTCATTCCACGGCTTGACCGGGGAATCCAGTGTTACTAATAAGTTCTGGATTGTCCGGTCAAGCCGGACAATGACAAAATACGAATTTATGGACAAACTCTAATTACTAAATTTTTTGCGGCCATATCTTGTTTGCATAAACAGCAAGCTGAAGCCTGTCTGAAACTCCAAGTTTCTTGTATATCCTGTTACAGTGGGATTTCACGGTCTGCTCGCTGATATTGAGCTTCTGTGATATTTCTCTATTTCTAAATCCCTTACAGATTAAAGACATTATCTCTCTTTCCCTCTCCGCAAGACCTCTATATCTTTCCTGCCGCCTTATGCTTAGAAGCATTTTCAGCATGGTAGTACGGTCTAACCACAGCTCCCCTAAAGAAACGGCCTTAATCGCCTTTTTTAAGAGGTCGGAGTCAGCACTCTGGGGGAGAATACCTACTACTCCTCTTGATATGAGCCCTTTAAGGTGTCTATCGACGATAAAGCGCAGTGACCTGTCACCTATAAGAAGGATTTTCAGACGGTTACCAGCAAAATAATCGTCAGGAAGACCTATTAAAATATTAAAGTCAGCATTGAAATCAGCAAGGATGACGTCTGGATCATGCTTTTCAATCTCTACTAAGTCAGGTAATGAGCCCGATCCTCCGTTGAATATTCCGATGATATTTATATGGCTTTCATCTTCAAGCATTCTTTTGAGACCTTCGCCGAAAAGATGATTGCAGCAACATATGGCGAGTCTTAATGGCATTAGTTATTTTATAAGTTGTTTACTTTATATTTGTCAAGAGATGAGGTCTCGCTGTTCTCTTTGATTGTCATGCTCGCACCCTTGTCATTGACCTAAAAATAGAGTTATTTTTTCCGTCATTCCGCACTTGATGCGGAATCCAGTGTTTTCAATAGGTTCTGGATTGTAAGCCTGTCCCGTACTTGATACGGGAGTCAAGCCGGACAATGACAAAATACGACTTTATGGGCAGAGTCTATTTATCATCGTATTTTATTTATCCAGCCGAGTCTTTCAACATTTGCTGACATTGAGAGAGCAAGACAGGGAGGCGGTTGTCTGCCGGACTGTTTTCCATAGCCACCTCAATAATCGGGAGCGCATAATCTGCTCTGCCAGCTGACATTAAAAATACTGCAAAATCGTGGAGATAATTTTCAAAAGGCATCCTCATCGACCGTAACTTGTCAATATACCCCTTCGCGGATTCTCTCCGATTTAGAGCACAATATACAAGAGCAATCATCAGTATCGCCATCGGATAATCAGGATTTTTCTGCAGGACGCTCTCGAGAAGAGGGATAGAGGACTCGGCTTTTCCGAGACTGAGCGCACAGCTTGCATAGAGATTTACTATTTCTTTTAATTCAGTATCATCCTTTTCAAGCTTCAGGGCCTCTTCTAATGACTCAAAGGCTTCCCTGAATTTACCAAGTCGGTAATAGCTGTTCGCCATTCCGAAAAAGGCTTTCGGAAAATCGGGTCGCACTTTGCTTAATTTTTCAAAGTACTGTAATGCTTCATCAAATCGTTCGAGTTCCGAAGCCTGCACTCCTAACTCATAAAGAGCTATGAGATCATCTTCTCCTCTCTCAGAGAGCTTCAGTTTGCCTTGAATATAGTAGTCCTCGCCTTTTGATAATATCTTTTCCCTTTCGAGTTTCCCGTAATGGTGCCATGGTATCTCAATCATGACATTTCTAATCCCTGTTCTCTGGAGAGAAAGCTCAACGAATTCGTGAACCGGGAACTCAAACCGGATATGAGGATTATTCGGGAATATGCGTACTTTATCACTCGCAAACCACCCTGTCCCTGTCTCTTCTTTGATATAGCTTCCATCGTTTGCTTTCCATCCTATAACAGAAACTGGAACCACATAATTCCGTGTCGTGATCGTAAATGCTGAGGATCTGTATTCCGGCAGACTGAGCAATTTTTTCAAAACGTCCTGATCAAAGGGAGTAATTACTTCATCGGCATCAAGCACAAGGATCCACTCACCGGATGCTTTTGAAAGGGAGAAGTTCCTTGCTTCTGAAAAATCACCTGTCCATTGAAAGTCGAATACCTTTGCCCCGAATGCTTTTGCAATATCTTTTGTTCTATCAGTCGTGCCAGTATCCACCACAATCATCTCATCGGCCAACGGCGCTATGCTGTGCAGGCATGTGGCAATATTTTTTTCTTCATTCTTGACGATCATGCAGACGGAGATAGTTGCCCTTTCCTTGTCATCGCGATCCGCCTCAGGCGGAGTGGCAATCTCCTTCGGCCCTACCTTATCCCTGATGCCAAGCGCGAGTGAAAGGTTGTCATCATCGATTCCAAAGGAGAGCATGGCTTCTTCATAAATGTTCATTGCCTCCTGATATTTTCCTTCCTGCAGGAGTATGTCAACGAGGACGTTTTTCAACCTCTTGTTTGATGGGTACAGAGTTGTTGCGTCCTTCAAAGTCATCTCAGCCCTTTCCAATTGTGAAAGGGATACAGCAGCAGCATGGTAATTGATGACGATACTTTCAACAGCAGGTGAGAGGATCAATGCCCTCTCAAAAAAGTTTAATGCCTCATTACTGTTTCCATTATTCCATTGAATAGCGCCAAGATTCGCATAGGGTTCACCAAAACTCCTGTCAAGCTCAATTGCCTTTTGAAAAAGCTTCTCTGCCTCATCGAAAAACCCATTTTTATAAGCAATAAGACCTTTCAGGTTCAATGCCTTTGCAGATGCATCGTTCAGAGAAATTGCCGTATCAGCATATTGACCGGCTTCGTTGTATAAACCCAAACCCTCTTTGCAGTACCCGGCAAGTTCCAGAATCTTTGCGTTCTGTTTCATATCTTCTGTCATCTTTTCAATCAGATCGAGCGCATCGTTGTAGTTTCTATTTTCGATGAGGAGTTCTAAAAGTGCATATTGGATAGAATTACTGTCAGGAACGTATTTAAGTCCTTCAAGTAAAACCACAAGCGCATCGTGCTTTTGTCCCTTATGGTTCAGATCGCCTGCAAAAGCTAAAGTGTTTACTTCAAAGAGCTTCTTCCCGGAAGGACTGCGGATATCGATAGTGCTCCATTTATCTACAAAGAGTTTTCTGTCTGTAAAGAGGGCTTTGTTATGTTCTATAGTATGTTCACGTGAGACAACGACATCAGAAGATCTGCGGTCTTCAATATACTGGACAAATACATCTCCTGCAATAAAAGTTTTATATCCTTCAATAATAGCTCTGAGACCGTAGTCTTCAATTGCATATTCTGATGTGTTGAATTGTTCATCAAATAAGCCTATTTTTTCTGTCAAAGTTCGACTAAGGAGCAAACAGAAACGATGCAGCTTTCTGAAATCAATCCGGCGGTATCTATTTTTCTGTCTAAAGGAGAGAGCAAAATCATTTAGAGATTCAAGAGATGTATAACGTGCATTCGGGATATTCTGCGGGCCTTCAACATTATTCGACATGGGTCCCACAATACCTGTATCAGCAACATCCACCACGTGTTCAAGCAGGCTGGTAAGCCAACCCTCTGTCACAATAACATCATTGTTAAGAAGAACAATAAAGTTGCCTGTGGCTTCTTTGATACCTGCATTATATGCTTGTGCATGGCTGAGCTTGCCATGAGAGATTGCGGAGCCTGTTCCGAGTGGAGCGAGGAATCCCCGGGTTTGCTTCTCGCAATGACAAGCCGCTTTGTCATCTTCCTTTATTCCACTTATAACACGAATGTTTGGGTATTTTTTTAGAATCTCCTGTAACCAAAGGTTCTTTTCAAAGTAATGCTCTATTGGCACTAAAATGAGCTCGTGTATTCCTGGTGTGCACTGTTCAAGAGTAGCAATGCATTTTCTGAGGTTTTCGGAATGACCGGAAACGATAACGATGAGCGATGTTTTTATGCCTTTTGCATTCAGGTGCTTAATTGTAGAAGCTTCATCGAGTAGGAAATGTGTATCATTTGTGATAATGTTCAAATCGATTGCAGACTGAAGGAGAGAAATGGCATTATCTGTTCTGCCGTCATATATGTATGTTCTCGCAATGTTAGAGATGAAGTGTGCATAATTAAAATTCATTACTTTCAGCTTTTCAATAATGTGCAGTCCATCGCTCTTTCGATTCAGAGCAAGGTATCCAACGGTAAGAAGAGCGAGCGCTTTTAGATTTTCCTGCTCCTTCTTTACAAATTCCTCGAGACGCACAACTGCTGATTCAAAATTGCCGGTATAAATTTCGCACAGGGCAGATTGGATAACCGCATCTTTCATGTCGTTATCAATTTCTAACGCTTTATTATATGACGAGAGGGCATCATTGTATCTCCTGAGGTTGAAATAATTATTGCCCATACTGAGATGTGCACGTGAGAAATCAGGTTTTAAAATAATCAATTTTTCTAAATACTCCAATGCCTCTTCGTGTTTCCCAAGGGTAGCAGCCTGGACTGCCAGCTCGTGGAGAGCAGTCACATCATTCGACCCCTGTTCATAAAGCTTCTTCCTTGCCAGTGCATAGTACGCTTCAGCTTTGGATTTCTCCTTTTCCTGTTCGAGTGTTCCGTAGTGATGCACATAGATATCGCACCGCTGGATTTTTATGGCGCTCTTTACAAGGGAGGGTTCAATGCGTTCGTGAATCGGATAAGCAAAGCTTATACCATGTTTGTTCGGGAACAACCTGACTTTCTCTCCGGGGAACCAGCCTGTACCTAATTCTTCTCTGTATTTCCCGTCGTTTGCAATCCAGTCAACCGTGTTGAGTTCTGTCACATAGTTTCGAGTGGTGAATGAATATGCAAAAGTTTTCGAATCAGGTTTTCCTATTAATTTTTTCAGTTTATCACAGTCAGAAGGTGAAATTACCTCATCGGCATCAAGAATAAGGATCCACTCGCCAGATGCTTTGGACAGAGCAAAATTCCTTGCATCGGAGAAACTGTCAGTCCATACAAAATCGTACACCTTTGCCCCGAGTCTCCGGGCTATTTCTTTTGTCCTGTCGGATGATCCCGTGTCGACAACGATTATTTCGTTGACAAGTTCATTTACGCTGGAAATACACCTTTCTATATTATCCTCCTCGTCCTTCACAATCATGCAGAGGGAGAGGATGGTAGTTTTCTTGTCATTGCGATCCGCCTCAGGCGGAGTGGCAATCTCGTCGTTACGGGAGATTGCTTCGTCGCTTCGCTCCTCGCAATGACGGTCAAAAAGGGATTGCTTCGCTTCGCTCGCAATGACAGTATTGCGCTGATCCCTTGAATCCTTGATCCCCTGAATCCTTGACCCTTTTACTTTGCATTCATCAAGCAGCTTATATGTTTCATTTGTGACATAATTTCCTTCTATAGCAGCTTCGAGTAATGCAATTGCGTGAGTAAATTGTTGAGCCATAATCAAATTTCTGGCAAAACTTACAAAGTACGTAGCAGCATTAAAATTCGTCTCTTGTAACTTTTCTGCATAGAGAAATCCCTCTCTTTTTCTGTCTGAGCAGAAATATGCTATCGCAAGCAGACCGAGTGCTGTTGGAATTGAAGGATCCCTTTTAAATAAATCTTCAAGGAGTGAAATAGGGGCTTTAACATTCCCAGCACATATCTCACATTTTGCATATAATGTAATAACATCTCGGGAATGCGGTTCGAGCGATAGTGCTTTTCTTAAAGATGCGACAGCATCATTATACCTTTTGAGTTGGAAATACGCATTCCCCAAGCCTATGAACGCTTTTGTAAATTCAGGCTGTATTTTGGTGAGTTTTTGCCAGTATCTTAGGGCTTCTTCATACTTTTCGAGTTCCATAGCTTGAACAGCCAATTCGTAAAGTGCATGCGTGTCTTGCGCACCCTTCTTTTCAAGTTTTGTTTTTCCCAGGTCATAATACTCTGCGCCTTTGGAGCCTTTCTTCTCTGTATCGAGCTTCCCATAGTGATGCACAGGTATCTCGATTTCTTTTATTTCTATACCGGCTTTCATAAGAGAATTTTCTACGAATTCATGCACAGGATTCTCGAAACAGATACGGTGAGCATTGGGAAAGAGTCTTACCTTCTTGCTCGGTACCCAACCGGTTCCTGCTTCCTCTTCAAGGTATTTCCCGTCATTGGCAATCCAACCAAAACTAACTGGATACATGTAGTTTCTCGTGGTAAATGAATAGGCAACAGGCTTTGAAACAGCTTGTCGAACCAGTTGTTTGAGTACACCATGATCAGAAGGAGAAATGACCTCATCGGCATCAAGAACCAATATCCATTCACCAGAAGCTTTTGACAAAGAAAAATTCCGTGCTTCAGAGAAGTCATTCGACCATGGAAAATCAAAGACCTTTGCCCCGAATGCTTTTGCAATATCCTTTGTCCTGTCACTGGAGCCGGTATCCACTACAATCATCTCATCAGCAAGAGATTGAATCTTACTGAGACACTGCACGAGATTGCTCTCTTCGTTTTTAACAATCATGCAAAGAGAAATGGTTGTTTGCGTGTCATTGCGAGCTGCCAATGGCGGCGTGGCAATCTCGCTGTGAATTTCCTTCGGCCCTATCTTTTCCCTTACTTTCAGAGCAAATAACAGTGTGTCATCATCTATTCCACAGTCAAGCAAAGTGTCTTTTAGTACTTGCATAGCTTCTTGATCTTTCGCCCTTTTAAGGAGAATATCTGCGAGATTAAATTTCAGTTTTTTATAGGCAGGATAAAGAGCTTCTGCTTCCTTCAGCACTTTTTCTGCCCTCTCATATTGCGAGGGTGATACTGCAGTATCACAGTAGGTGCTGATAATATCCGCACCTACTGGGGACAGGACAGCGGCACGTTCGAAAAGATCAAAAGCCTCATCGCTTTTGCCCGCCTCTCTTTTCAGCACACCAAGGTGATAGTATGTTTCTCCGAAACCCCTGTCAGACTCTATTGCATTATTGAAGAATTGCTCTGCTTCTGTATTATTCCCTTTTTCATGCGCTATGATTCCTTTCAGACAAAGTGCCTTTGCAGAAGTACTTTCCAACGACAGCGCCTTATCGGCATAATATTCTGCCTCTTCAAGCTGGTTAATAAATGCTTTGCAGTATCCGATACGTTCAAACCTCTCTGCATCTTCTCTGAGTTCTTCGGGCATGGTTTCAAGGACCTCGAGCGCATCATTGAATCTCCTGTCCTCAATCAACAGTTCTGAAAGAGAATAATATACCTGCCTGTTCTCAGGAGCAAGATTTTGGATTTGAAGGAGGACGTTAATAGCCTCATCTTTCTTTCCTTTCCGTACCAGCTCCCGAACTGCTGCTAAACCATTTAAGACGAAAACCTTCTTTCCTATCGGACTGGTCACGTTGAGACTGTTCCATTTCTCAAAAAAGATCTTTGAAATCTTTGGTAGTAATGAACCTGTGTCTCTCCGCCTGCCGGCAAGCGTTCTATCACGCTGGGTATGTACAAACACATCACCTGCTATAAGGTTCCTGTATCCCTCTGTTGCTGCTCTAAGGCAATAATCATTGTCAGCAAAATCCGAGATCTCCAAACGTTCATCCATCAATCCGATTTTCTTTGTCAGATCCTTTCTGAAAAGCATGCAGAAGCCATTCAGATTAATAACTTCAATGCGGCGATGCCTGTTCCTCTCCCTGAATGCTCTCGCAAAAGATTGTAAGTTGTCGTCGCGAGAATCTTGCACTTTGTCATCGCGAGCGAAGCGTGGCGATCCCATTCCTTCCTGAGAGATTGCTTCGTTGCTGCGCTCCTCGCAATGACGAGGAAGGGGTACGTCATCGCGAGCTTCTTTTTCTCTTGTCATTGCGAGCCCGAAAGGCGTGGCAATCCGACCTGAAAGGTCGTTGCGAGGGCAAAGCCCGTGGCAATCTGCCCGTGCCCCCTGCGGCCCGTCCACATGAATCGTCATCGGGCTGACAATACCTGTGTCAGGTGCACTCTTTAAATGCTCGAGCATTCCTGAGAGCCATCCCTCTGTCACCACAACATCGTCGTTGAGAAGAACAATAAATTCGCCCGAGGATGCAGTGATGCCTGCATTGCATGCCTGTGGATAGCTCAAAGCGGCGCTTTGTGCAAATCTTACCTTGCACTCTTCCGCTTCTAATCCCCTCCCTTGATGGGAGGCCCGCCTGCCGGCTGTCGGGCAGGGGTTGGGGGAGGGTGATACATTTCCAGAAGTGTTCGTTTCAATAAGTTTATAATTCGAAATTTCTTTCACGAGGTTTACCAACCAAGTGTCATTTTTTAAAGAAGGTTCTGTTAGCACGAAGATAATTTCATGTGTCTGAGGAGTGTATTTTTCTATGCTCTTTACACACTTCCTGATATAATCAGGGTGGTTTGAAATGAGGATAACGATGGAGACCAAATCCTTGACTTGTCGTTTAAATATTTCTGTTTTTTCCTGTTCTTCAATTTTTTCTTCAGCTTTTACCACTTCAGGATGCTTGAATACATAAACAAGTTTTTCAACCGTTGCCCGATCACCAAGCGGAATGTAATGTTTTTGCAGATCAAAAGGCTGAGTAAGAATTTTTTGCAGATAATACGGCGAGCAATGATACCCACGCTCGAGGTTTTGCGGCAAATCCCATTTCTTTTTGAATATATCCCATGCTTCTACGAGTAATTGATTGTACTGTGTGCTGCCGCGTCCCTGCGGTCCTCCCGTATGGTGAATAAATACATCATTTGCTATAACTGCCTTAAACCCGGCAATGTTTGCACGCCAGGTAAAATCGTCATCCTCAAAGCCGAATCTTCCGAAGGATGCATCAATATTGCCAATCCTATCGATGACTTCCCTGCGGATAAACATGCAAAAGCCTACCAGCCTGACAGTTGGAGTTAATTCACCTCGATGCTTTTCGGCAAAATGACCTGCAAAATCTTCTAATTCGTTTATAGTCCTGTACGTAGCCTCTG
>Ga0315282_10004337_pt1 | contig 24712 bp, 14 predicted proteins | sample YL17G07_20_MG_FD_203693 | JGI IMG/M metagenome (GOLD analysis project Ga0315282, IMG submission 203693) | Sediment microbial communities from Yellowstone Lake, YNP, Wyoming, USA - YL17G07_20 | ecosystem: Environmental > Aquatic > Freshwater > Lake > Sediment | place: USA: Wyoming | collected... | reverse complement strand
AGACACAGGGTTTGTCGATACCGGGGGCCATCATTTACCTGCTGTGGAGGGTCCCAAACGGAATGGTGTTCCAGCACGAATTGCCTGTCATGGCGGGAGTGGCCGTTTCCATGGCACTCATCCTGCTTACTGCGATGGTTATCCGTACCTGGTATATAAATTATGATGCAACAAGGCTGGGGGCATCCATGGTGTGTGCCTGTGTGTTCATCTATCTATTGTTGTTTTCAGTCAGCACTCTGTTCTGGGGGGTGCCGCCGTTCTGGTCGCTGTTCGTCCTGCTTTTGCTCTCCCTGGCACTGACGGCATATATCGCCCGGAAAATTGGTTGGATTGGCGGGGAGGCTGGGAAAAGGCGTTTTGTCATGTCACTGGCCTGGCTTGCCGTCGCCGTCATTCTGTTCATTGGATTGGTCGGTCAGATATGGAACTGGCGGATTGGACATCTCCAGAACAGGTTGAAGGCGGAGGGACTGGCGTCATCAATATCAGATTACGCACAGGATATCCCCAAATCGCAGAACGCCGCCCCGGCGATGGAACGCTGGCATGCCGCCTTCAGCAGGACCCGACCCGGCGAACCGTTGGAATCGGTTAAGGATGTCTCGGAGGCCTTGGATGGGGTTGATGGAAGGATATACGCAACCAGTGACGGCGAAAACAACAAGACCAGTGCCTGGGACGGCTCGTCAGGGGTCAAGCTGTCGCGGATTGCGGAGAAATACCGGCGGCTCTTCCGGGAGGTGGAGGTTGGGCTCACCCCGATACTGGACCGTTATACCCGCCGGGTCGCGATGGATTACCATGCGGTTGCCCAGAATCCAAAATGGGAATTACCCCCAATAGCATCCTATGTGAACGTCTGCCGCATATACAGGGTGATGGCGGAAAAGAAGGCGCTTCAGAGGGATTTGGATGGGGCCTGGAATGCCGTGCGTGCGCAGTTGAAACTGACCAAGCTGCTTAACCAGGACCCCTTTCTGATAGCCAAGTTGATATGCATCGCCAATTGCGGGATTGCATCACGCACCGCCACCGTCATTCTTCAGAACAACCGCAATGCGGTAATGCCTGCCGACATTTCGCGGGAAATGACCGGATTAAACCCCGGCCGCTGGGTGGCCGAGGGATTTTCCGCTGAAATTGGCGGTACGCTGGACGCGCGGCGCCATTTCCGGTCGGCGCATTTCTGGGAGCCCCTGCCTGGCTGGGAGGTCAGCCGGCGCCAGTTCATTTTAATGAAATTTCTTTCCTTCGGGGGTCTTTATGACGCCGGTTATTTCAACCTGGTCCTGAAATTCCGGGAATCCGGCGCTTTGGCGACCGGGTGGAATGGCGGCGCGCAATGGGACAACCCGGGCCACCAGTGGCTTGACAATATTTTGCCCTGGCTCAGTTTGCCACGGTTTGGCCAGTTGCTCATTAAGGGATATGAGGGCCAGACCAAGTTCCAGTTCGCCGTCGTTACCTCGGCGCTCCACCAATACCGCAACAGGGCCGGGCGGTATCCGGCCCGGCTGGCGGACCTTGCGGGGAAGGATGTTCAGGCGTCAACCCTTGTTGACATCTTTACGGGAAAGGAGCTCGGATACCGGGTGGCAAAGGGGGGTGGAGGGTATGAGTTGTCCAGCGCCGGGCCCTTCCACATGAAGCAGAATAATCGGGGGGATTCCCGGGGCGAGGTTCTTGTAATCAGGGAGCCCCTGCCGAAAGGAAAGCCGAATAAGTAGGAAGAGAATAGGGTCATATAATTACATAAAACCAGAAAATGCTCCGCTCCAGTTTAAAGGCATCAGGGCTTTATGCCTGACCTCCTCCGTTTTGACAGTTTCTTCAGTTGACCCAGATTACCGGTGGCCAAGGCGATTTTCTTGGCATGGGACTACCCTCCGGGCGGGCGCCCTGCGGGTATTTCCTCGTCGACCCGCAAGGCGAGTGTCCCGACTCGGTCACAGCCCTTGAGCTGGCGTTCGCGACGGAAGGCGGAGAGACGGTCCGGAATGATTCGGTATAGATAAGACACTTGTAACCTCCAAGGCGGGTGGTTCTATCGCCAAAACCCTTCCCGTGGTCCTTTAAGCGCCGATCCAGATTATCGGTGGTTCCGATGTATGGTTTTCCTGTCAGTAATTCGAGCATGTAGACGAAATGGGGCATGGGAAGGATTGTAGGGGAATGAGGGGGAGGAAGATACCGAAGAGACCCCTTCGACTCGGGGGGATAAGGAGGTCGAAGAGACGGCTTCGACTCGGTCGCGAAATGGAAGAATGGGGGGGGATAGATGGCGGATACCGAAGAGACCACTTCGACTCGCCCCGCTAGGCGGGGCGCGCTCAGTGGATTTTCAGGGGACTGCGAAGCAGTCCCCTGAAAATCTGCCCGGGTCGGACACTCAGCAAAACGCCCTGGGGGGTCTCCTTTACCTGGATGCCGACCGATTACCCCTTGTTGAGGCCACTTTCGGATTCAAGAGGTCAGGCTGGCGAAGGGGTTGAAGACGATGGGGTTTTCCGACGCTATGGATGCATCACCCAGTTCAGGCGGATAATCATTCCAGTATGCGGAACGGGAAAATGTCCGATGTCCATACCTGACGCCGAAAAAGGGGGCATAATTGGTTCTGCCCTCTTCATCGCGGCGATTCTGGCAATCGCTACTGGGGGCTACGCGGCTTCAGTCGCCATCGTTATTGATTCCAGTTTCACCTCAATCCGGCCAATAGTGGGGGTATGGGAATTCACCGCGACCGGGACCGGTATGCTGACGGTGCGGGGCGACAAATGGGAGACCGCCCCGGAAGCGTCGGCGGTATCCATACTTGACGACATGTTCAAGGGCCTGCCCGAGTCCGTCATGGACGAGGTTAAGGCCTACTATTACTTTCCCCTCGCCCTCGTCCCGGCAAGCGATTTTAACGGCGGAACCTTGTCCGTGGAGATTCAGCCCGTTGCGGGTCGCCTGGACCAGGCTGGGGGCATCGCCTACGGGATGGCCTCGCCGGATGAATACTGGGTGCTTCGGCTGAACTCCCGTGAAGACAACATCATCCTTTTCCAGTATATAAAGGCCAAGCGGTTCACCCGCCACATCCACCGAGTGACGATAGAAAAGGAACGGTGGTACAGGCTTTCGGTCAGGGTTGCCGGGAAAAGGATGAATGCGCTATTGGACGGCCATTTCCTGTTTGAATATGATATGCCAGCGACCGTCAGGGGAAAGGTGGGATTGTGGAGCAAGGCAGATTCGGTCACCGGATTCCGCAATTTCGTGGTTGACACAGCCGCAGCACCACTGGAGCCGGGTCATTTTCAATCCGGCCGGCGGGAAGAAAGCAAGGAGGCCCAGTAATGAAGTGGATAACCCGTGAGCATGTAAAGGTGGACCGGGTGGCATGTCCGTGGCTCATAAAGAAGTTCGTCGATCCGCAGGCGGAATTCCTTTTCGTACCCGCCGACAAGGTGGCGGAGGTGGCCAGGAGGGAAGGTGCGACCTCTTATGACTGCAAAGGTGACGAGCTCGGGCATCATGGCAAGGAATGCTCGTTTGACGCCATTGTGAAGAAATACGGGCTGGGGAAAGACCCGGCACTGGTGCTGTTGGCGAAGATCGTTAACGGGGCTGACACAGACAACACCCTCTGGAACCAGCCGGAGGGGCCGGGCCTGAATGCCATCGCGGAAGGATTCCGGCACTTGGGATACAAGGACGACCATGCCGTCAATTCCGCCGAGTGGATCGTTTATGACGCCCTCTACGCCTATTGCCAGGCAAGAGTGAAGGAAGCCTGAACACGCCCATCCGGGAACGGCTCAAGGGCGCGGCGGGCTGGCTCGGAGTCAACCGGGCCAGCCTGGGCGTGCTGGTGGTGATCGGCGGACTCGGCCTGTCCGAGGAAATATGGCGGAACTTCCTTGCCATCCACCTCAAGGAATCGGTCCGGGGTATGGACCAGGTCCTGAAGGCGGCGAAATACATGGGGATATTCGCCGCGCTGGTCAACCTCATGGAAGGATTCGGATACATCATCGGCGGCACGGTGGCCCACCGTTTGGGGGCGCGTTCGGCCCTGCTGGTGTCGGCCGTTCCCATGGCGCTCGGCTTTGCCATCCTGCTGGCAACCCGCGAACCCCTGCTGATAATCGCCGGGGCATTGCTGGTCACCAACTGGGAGTCGCTCTCGGTTCCGGCAACCTTCGACGTCGTGGGGAGCGAGGTACCCTCCAATCGCCGGACCATCGCCTTCGCTATGCAGAGCATCCAGAAACGGCTTCCAAAGGTTCTGGGGCCGTTAATCGGTGGTGTGGTGATGGCGGTCGGCTACTGGGTCAACCTGACCCTGGCGTTCGTCCTGGTGGGGCTTTCCTGCTTTGTCCAGTTCGTCCTGCTCAAGAGGATGAAGCCGAAACCGGACCCGGCCCCGATGCCGGTTGCTCAGGTTATCCGGAACATTCCCCCCAACCTGAAGCGGCTTTTGACCGCGGAAATCATCCTCCGCTGGGGCGACTGGTTCGTCCGCGATTTCGCCGTCCTTTACATCGTGGGGATCCTCCTGCGGACCAACACCGAGGCGGGTTTTTTGCTGGCGCTGACCAGCCTGACGGCACTGGCAACCTATATCCCGATAGGCAAGCTGGTGGACCGTTCGCCGAGCGTCAAGCCGTTCATAGGTATCACCTTCATTTTGTTCGCGCTTTTTCCGATTAATCTTGTATTGATGCCCAGGTATCTGCCCATGCTGGGCGTGCCGCCCATGGCCGCCCTTGCGTTAGTATTCATCCTGAATGGACTGCGGGAATTGGGCGAACCAGCCAGAAAATCGCTGATCGCATCGGGATTTACTCCGGAAATCCGGGCGCGGTCAATCGGCCTCTATTGGGGCCTGCGTTCGTTCGCCTTTTTTCCGGCTCCGATAATCTCCTTCCTCCTGTGGGGCTGGCTCGGCCCCGAGGCGACATTCCTCATCGGCGGGAGCATCGGAATGATCGGGACAGCCTGGTTCTGGATCGGCTTCCGAGAGTAACCCCGGTTACCGGAGCCCTTGCCCCCCCTTCCAGGGGAAAAACGGGGGGCGGTGAAAAGACTGGCTGGGGAAGAAGAGTGAAGAAGAGTGTCAGGGCTTGACATTTGACATTCTCCGTTTTGATATATTTCTGAGTGCGTCCAGGTTTCCGGCAGAAAGGGCGAGCTTCTTCGCGCGACTCCAACCCTTGAGCTGGCGCTCGCGACGGAGGGCGGAGAGGCGGTCGGGGAAGGATTCGGTATAGACGAGACGCTTATAGCCGCCCAGGCGGGTAGTGCGATCACCAAAACCTTTGGCGTGGTCCTTCAGGCGGCGATCCAGGTTGTCAGTTGATCCTGCATATAGCTTACCGGTCAGTAATTCAAGGATGTAGACGAAATGGGGCATGGGGGGATTGTAGGGGAAGCGGGAGGGGATAAGAAGAGACCCCTTCGACTCGCCAAACGCCGATGCGTTTGGCTCGCTCAGGGGATCTTTTACCCGCGCAAGAATTAGTGCGCGGGTAAAAGATCTGCCCGGGTCGGACACTGAGCAACACCATCTGGGGAGTCTCCTCTACCTGGAGGCCGACAGATATCCTTTTGTTGAGGCTACTTTTGGATTCAAGGAGATCAGGCGAGCGAAGCGATTCAAGGCGCTGGGTCTCGCGGAGACAATGGTGGCGGACTTGTGGCAAGTTACCCAAGGAGGTACCTTAATAGGGAGGTCCTTGGGTAATAATGAAAAGACGTCCAGACCCCGTAAGGGGGGTACTTGAAGAGGAATTGGCGAACGCCAAGAGCCGGCTCGCCATGTATGCACGTGAAATCGGTTCCCTTCCCCGGGGAAGCCTTGTAAGCAGGAATATTCGCGGGCGCAGGTACTATTATGTAGCCTATTGGGGTGGTGGAAAGGTCCGTTACGAATACAAGGGGAGATTGGCGCCGGATAAAATACGTCCCTATGTGGAATCCTCGAAGATGAAGGCGAAATACCGCGGGTTAATGGCGGACCTTAGGGCGAGGATAGTCTTCATTGGGAGGGCATTGCATGAAAGAAAAAGACGCGCCGCTTAATCTTTGCATGGATGTTCTCGGCCGTTTGCAGGACGCAGGAGTCCTGGAGCGGGTTGTCATCATAGGAAGTTGGTGCACATATTTCTACCGGAAGTGCGGGATCTTGGGCGGGGGTATTGGCACCCTGCGGACCGACGACATCGACTTTCTGGTACCACGCCCTTTAAGGGGGAATCTGCGAGTGAACATACCCGGAATGGTGAAGGATATCGGGTTTATTGTGGTTCGGGGCAGGACAGGTGCCATGCAATTGGAGCACGCCGACATGAAGATGGAATTCCTGGTTCCCGAACGTGGGAGGGGTTCGGATGCCCCGCACAACATTGGCGCACTTGGGGTGTTTGCCCAGCCATTGCGTTTCCTTGATTTCCTGCTGGAGGAAACAATCCTTGTTGATGTCGGAGGTGTTCGCATCAGGCTTCCGCTTCCCGTTCGCTTTGGGTTGCACAAGGTTCTCATCAGTGGGAGAAGGCACCGCCCCGACAAGAAGGCGAAGGATATCGAGCAAGGTATTGATGTCCTGCGCGCGTCAATATCCGGAGGCAAATCTGGGAAGGTCAAGGAAGTATTCCATTCCCTCCCCCCGAAATGGCGAAAGGCGATAATGGCCGGTCTTAAAGGCGCGGACGATTTGCTGGGAGTATTATCCGATAAATAAAACCCCGCATCGACAAGCCAAATCGGCGCAGGGCTAGGTACGGAAGCCTGCCCGGGTTGGACTCTGGCGACAATGGGCTTATTGGTTTCAGGTATCTAGATGCCGACAAATTCCCCCTTGTTGAGGCGGCATTTGGATTAAATCTGGAAAAGCGGTGAAGGGCGCCAAATAATGTGGCTGTGGTTTGAGGCGTCAGATGATTACGGCACCGGAATTGGAGAGGGTTTTCCTGAGGGCTCCAGTGTCGACGGAGGCTACAGGGCAATTCCCTTTAAGCGCCAATAGCGCTGCTGTCCCGGCCGCCTGCCCCATTTGTGCCGTGTTGACCATGACCCGCACTGCCCCGAAGGCGATTTCGTCGGTGTCAAGGCATCGTCCCGCCACAAGGACGTTCTGTGACCCGGCTGGAACCAGTGCGCGGTAGGGTACCTGGTAGAAGGTGGGGTCGTTTCCGGACGGCTCCCGCCACCTGCCCTCCTGCGCCGGCTTTTCCGAAAAAACCGTTGTCTCGCGTCCATCCAGATAGCGGAAGATGATTCCCGTCCTGTCGTTGAGGTGTAAGTCGACCCGGTAGCTTCCGTTGGCCACAGCGTCAGGGAATCTCTGGCCCGATAGCACCTCATCCCCGGTCAGTCGATGCAGGCATGTCGCTTGGCGGGTCTGCCGGATCCCGATTACCGATGGAAGGGCGGCCAGGATGATGTTTGAATTATCACCTGCGTGACGGCGGAGCGTGTCCAGTATCTTGCGAACCTGGCTACGTCCCTCAATTTCCGCCCTGGTGCGGTTGTCGGCGTCGCTTAGGTCGGAATCCGCCACACGGGTTCCCGCCAGCATGGTAATGTCCGCTGTCCCCGGCAATGGCTCGCTCCACATGAAGCCCGGTGGAATGGCGTCAGGGTTGTCGGGGGAATAAACGGCCTTTGCCATGTTGAAGCCTGGCATTGTTGCGGCAAGCGTCTTGAAGCCGGAAAAAAGCGCGCACATTGTTGAAGGCTGAGGGTGTTCAGCCTTCCGTACCGGCAGGCCCATTCGATGCACCACGTCGGCATCCCCGGTTGCATCGATAAAAACCCGGGCCCGTATCGCCCTTCTACCGTTCTTGTCCTCGATGATTACCGCTTCCAGTTCGCCGTCCCCTTTTTTCACCGCGGCCACGAAATACGCATGGAGAAAGGGGCGAATTTCGTTTTCTGCCGCAAGCGTGTCCAGTTCGCATGCAAGTTCTGAAGGATTGAACACAAAATACTTTTTGGGAACGCCGCGTTCCTCGCGGACATCAAGCGCCTTGCGTTTCCTGAGGCGTTCGATGGTTTCGGAAACAAGGCCGCCGATTATCCGCCTTTCCCCGGTGGTGTCATGGTCTGAATGCCAAACGCAAACCAATCCGGAAGTGGCAGTTCCGCCGAAACATCCCTGGGCTTCGACCAGGGCGACCCGCGCCCCCAACCGGGCGGCGCTGACGGCCGCAAACAGGCCTGTTGCGCTTCCGCCTACCACGCACAGGTCGAATTCCCCGGCAACCGGGATTTCCCTCGATTCCTCTTTTATCGTTCCAGCCACAGGAATATTCTTGCATACCGCACTCTTAACCGTCCGATTGAGGGGTAAGGTGACAGTTTGCCCGATTTCGGCGCCAGGTATTGACATATAGGAACAAGGGGTATGGGGTCATACATAATATAAAAGAAGAGGGGTCAGAGCTTAACAATGGACATTTTTCCGGTAGCGGAATTCGGCTCCGTGCATTGTGGCACTCCGCCGAATTCCGCCACTCAATAAAATGCATCAACCGCTGTAGGGGGGAGGCAGTCGGGAGCGAGGCACTCATGCACTTGAAGCGGCGTAGCCCGAGCGCTTCGCTCGGGGGCGAAATCGAGTGGCTGTGCCACCGATTTCGCACTCCCGACGTCGGAAGGGGGGAGGCAGCTTCACCGCCTCCCCCCTCCGAGTAAACCTGCGGGGCTAGGATTCGAACCTAGACTACCCCGGTTCAGAGCCGGGTGTGTTACCGTTACACCACCCCGCAACAATCGGCTTGGAGGAGGAGGGAAGCCCCCCTCCTTCCAACGGGGTTTCGTGACCGCAAGCTAAGCTCGCGGTCACTCACCCTGCACCGCCTTCGGTAGGGCGGTGCAGGGCTCGGCTCGCGCAAACGGCGCGCTCGCCGGACCCCCTGCCTCCACCCCCCATTTTGTATTATCAGAGGGGAGAAAAATCCAGTAACTATTTTCAGGCTTCGCCGCGATGGCGAATGGCCCTGCCTCCCCCCGCAGAAAAAGAAATGGAGAGGCAATTAATTAAACCACGAAATACCGGCCAAGCGCTCATTAGTATGAGCAAATGCAGAGATCAAACCCCGACACCGGCCCTGCTAGAAATCCGGCGTGTATTTGGCGGGGTCGGGGCGCCAGGATATCCGGCGCACTTTCAGGTTCCTCACCGCAATCCGGCTGCAATACGCCTCGAATCCCACCTTGGCGTGGCGCGCCGAGTCTATGGGGTCGGGGTCCGTCGCCTCGATGACGAGCCGGCCGTCAACGAACACGAAGCAATGCCCGTCGATGCTCCCGCCCTGGATGTGATAGGAGCGGCCCGGTTCGAAGCCGAACAGGGGTGTTCCCGCCACGAACTTGTATTCGGGTGACTTTTCAATGCCGACCTTCCCCTCCCACCAGCCCTGCAGGCCGGCAACGTAGGCGGGACCGCGCTTGTCCAGCGTTTCGTCCCAGCTCCCGTTCCACATGAAGTCGATGTCGTGGCTGGAGGGCGGGACCGTCCGTGCCTCGAAGTCCATGAGGATGTTCCCCGGGAAATCGGCGCGCGATACAACCATACCCGGACAGTTGCCGGGATTCTTTCCGATGAGCCAGCCGTCCTCGAACTTCCATTCCGAGTGGTGGATTGTCCAGTCCCTCCCGAGGCTCCCAGGCGAGAATGGCGCGTCATACAGCATGGCTGACGCGGCAAGGTCGATAATCTTGCCCATTATTTTCATGGGGTTCCCTCCGTTTTCCTTCATTGCGGCTTTTGACGGTTCTTCCCGGGGCTACCCCCGGCGGACCCTTTCCATCGCCTCGATGACCGCCGCGGAGATGTATTCATTCTGGGCATCGGTCATGAGTGGGTGCAGGGAGGGGCAGAAAAGCCGCGCGCCCAGCGATTCCGAAAGCGGCAGTCTCTGCCTCCCGGTCGCCTTCCGGATGAAGTCGTTATCCGTGTAAACCGGGGGATTGGCGATGGTGCATCCCACCCCGTACTTTTTCCCGAGGATTTTCGCCACCTTGCCCCGCTTCCTTCCTGCCCATTCCGGCGGTACCAGGAGGGTATAGAGGTAGTAGGTGTGGCCGCATTCCGGCGGCGCGAAGGGCACGGTCAGGCCGGGCACCCCTTCCAGCATCTTCGACCGAAGGCGCGCGAGCCGGACTCGGCGCGCAAGCATGGCGTCCAGGCGGCGCAACTGGACCAGTCCCACGGCGGCCTGCACGTGGGTCAGTTTGTAGCTCGACCCCCATCCATGGGCGCCTCCCCACATGCGCATGTCGTCGAGCCGTCGCGCCACCCTGTCGCTGTCGGTGGTTATCATCCCGCCCTCGCCCAGGGTGGTCATCAGTTTCATCGTGTGGAAGCTGAACACGGTCATCCAGCCCTTCTTACCGATCCTCTTTCCCCGGCACCTCGCCCCGCACGCCCGCGCCGCGTCGCCGATGACGCGGATGGGCTCATGTCCCGGGCGCGAGTGGCGTTTCGCCACGGCGACAAGCTCGTCCATGGGTGCCGCCAGGCCGTTCATGTGCACGGGCAGGATGGCCCGCGTCCGCCGGGTAATCCGCTTCTCTACATCAGTCGGGTCGGAGTTGAGGGTCCGCGGGTCCACCTCGCAGAACACGATTTTCCCGCCATGGCCCAGGATGGCCATGTGGGACGCCTTGAAATTGATGGCCGGACAAATCACCTCGTCCCCGGGCTTGAGGTCGAGGCACCGCATGGCCATTTCCAGCCCGATGCTCGCGGTCGCGACCGAAATGGCGTATTTGCTTCCGCAGTAACGAGCAAAGGCTTTCTCGAACCCGGATATCGTTTTTGTGATAAAACCGAATCCCTCTCGCCAGTCCATGGACTCGCGTATGGAGCTTTCCACCGCCCGGAGTTCGCGTTCGGTATACCACGCTCCCAGCCTCGGCTCGCCTTCCCAGCCGGCCTGCGACCGGCCCCGGACGAGTATCCTTTTCCTCCGTGATGCCTCAATCATGACGGACCGATTTTACCGTAACTGGCGACCAGGGCGGGGATGCCCCGCCTTTTGTGCCCGCATCACCGGTAAAACAATTGCCATGTAGAATAGCCACAAGACGGGGACAGAAACGGGACAAACAATGAACAGGAGGGAGCAAGAATGACAATGCACGATGTCAGAGGATGGACCGTCAGGTTGAAGGACCGCATAAAAAGGGATTCGGCGGAGACGCTCAGGGAATTCAAGGAATTCGCCATGCGGGGAAACGTGGTGGACATGGCCGTCGGAGTCATCATCGGCGCCGGATTCGGGAAGATTGTTTCCTCGTTCATAAGCGACGTGCTAATGCCGCCCCTGGGAATCCTTATGGGCAACGCCGACTTCTCGGACTACCTCATCACCCTGAAGGCCGCAACCGACGGGGTGAAGGCCGTCACGCTCAACTACGGCAAGTTCGTCACCTCGGTCCTGGATTTCCTCATCCTGGCCTTCGCAGTGTTTATGTTGATTCGAGTGATGAACAAGCTGAAGCGCCCCGCCGCGGCGCCCGCCACGGCCCCTGAAAAGACCTGCCCGGAATGCAAAATGCCCGTCCCCGAAGGGGCGCGCCGTTGCGGCCATTGCACCCAGCCCATCTAGGCTGTGGCGGGAAAGACCTGAACGGGACATGAAACCCCTGGCGGTGGCGGGGAGGGTATTGCAGGATTGGTATGGATAGAGTAAGATTCATCTAGATATATGAAAACCGAGGCGCTGGCGACGAAATTACCCGCCGACTTGACCCGGGCCCTTGATGAGGTATGCGCGAAACTGGGGCTCAGGAAGAACCATGTCATTGAGGGGGCCTTGCGCGATAAAATCGAGGACCTGCTGGACGGCGAGGACCTGAAAATGGGAGTTCGGGAGGCCACGGGATTTCACGAATGGGAGGGGGTTAAAAAGGAAGGCCGCACCCGCCGGCGTTAATGGCATACCGGGTATCACTTGAGACGCGGGCCCGGCGGGAATTCCTTGACCTCCCAGAAAAAACACGTGAAACAATATCGGACGCCATCGATGACCTTACCGACAATCCCCGCCCGCCCGGTTCAAAAAAGATTGTTGGGCGGAACGGTTACCGGATAAGGAAGGGGGATTACCGTGTGCTATATGCAATCAGTGATTCCGAACGCATGGAAAGGATTTACCGAATCGGGCACCGCCGTGAGATTTATCGCGGCCTCTGATTTATCGGGGCTCCGGGGGGCATGAAACCCCTTACGGTGGCGGTGGTGGGAGCGGGGCGGTGGATTCATGACCGGTCGGGAAGGCGGGGATAGGGGTTCCGTGCCGAAAAGAAGGGGTGTCGGGCAGGACGCTTGGCCGTCGATAGGCGGGCGGCATGTATGGGGCCTTCAAACGGCGGCCTATCCGGGGATGCGGGCGCCGGACCTGAGTCCCATCAGGCTCTCTTATATGGAAAAGCCCTCTGAATACAGGTGGCCGTTCCATCATCACAGGAACCTGGCGGAATTCTACTATGTGGACAAGGGGCGGGTGTTCGTCCGGGTGTCAGGGAAACGGATTGAACTGGGGCAGGGGCAGGGTATTTTCTACTTGCCCCGACAGCGCCATGCGGTGGAAGGGGATCCGAATGTGCCGGTGAACGTGCTGGCCATTCATTTTGCGCCCGGCAAAGCGTTCAGGATAATTCCGGACCTGAGGAAGATGGCGGGGATGCCCCTTTCCCCGGGTCTGGAGGGATTCCGGCTGCTGGAAGATTTGACGAGGCACGTCAACCGGGGAGGGAAATACGCGCAACTACGAGTGGGAGTCATATTGACGGAGTTCCTGCTGGAAATGGCGGAAATGCACGGCGGGTCCGGCCAGGCCGCGGCACTAAAGGCGGGCTTGATACGGAGCCGGGACGGGCTGGTCGAGCGGGTCCAAGTGTATATACGCGAGAACAGCCGGCTGAGCCTTCCGCTGGCGCGAATAGCCCGGGAAATCCATTGCAGTGTTTCCACCCTGGTTCACCGTTACCGCCGTGAGACCGGGGAAACGCTTCACCGGTTCCTGCTAAGGTGCCGCGTCGAGCGGGCCAAGGGGCTGCTTAGGCAGCCGGGCGTTACGGCCAAGAGCATCGCCAAGGATTGCGGCTTTGCCTCGGCTGTTGCGTTGATACGAGCGTTCCGCCGAATCGAGGACATGACTCCGGGCGTTTACCGCAAGATGATTTCGGGGTGACACCGCGGCCGCAAAGGAAAGCGCGGCACAGGCATGCCATAAATGACAAGTTATCAACCAGATTCGCCAATGCCAGCCCTATGCTTTAACAATCAATAGATGTATAAAGGACAAGGTTTCCCCGGGGCCTAATGGGGCGGCGCTGAGTTCTGAGGCATGGAGGGCGGACAAAGGCAGGATGATGACCCGGACTTTGAAGTTGATGGCGTTGGGAGTGATGGCGGTGTTGGCCGCTGGCGCGCGGGCGGACATTGATATCCTGGACATATGGGATAACGGGTCCGTGCCCGCGGCTGGATTCGTCTTCCCCAACTGGATGCAGGTAAAAGCCGGTTCTTTTGATGTGTGGCTTTGCATGGATTGCGGCGCCGGAGCGGAAAACATCAAGGGGATGACGGTGGTCAATTTCGGCAACGCGCTCCCGGCAGACATCAAGGCGGTTTATTGGAAGGCGCGTTGCGGGGCGACGGCATCCGGATTGTACACAATGAGTTATGCGGGCACCTACGCCGAGGATTCCGGCCCGCACCCGGCGTGGACATGGGCGGGCACTTCGATAGACGTTTCCGGGTGCGCCGATTTGTGCGGCACCCCGGCCTGCGGGGCCTTCTTCACGATAGACATCTACGTCGACGTGGCGGCGTGCCCGACCAACCTGGCCACCATTAACATGGGATTCCCAGTCAATTCCGTCACCAACACCACCTGGTGGGGTTCCATCTCGGATAACTACGGGTACATCCTGCCGTGGGGCGACAATGCGGGTTCACTTAGCACCATCGTCTACGCATACAAGGAAGGGGACAAGGACGCCGCGGCGCCGGGCGACACGGTGACCTACACGGTTTATTACGGGCGCCCGGGGGCGACGGACCTTACGAAAGTCGAAGTCATGGACACCCAGCCTCCCTATACGCACTATGTGCCGGGGAGCGGCGACCCGGCACCTGACACGTTCTGGGACCCCAATCCCGGGCCGCCAGCCAAGCTGAAGTGGACGATTCCCCCTCCGCATCCGGTGAGCGGCGGCCCCACCGACAGCCTGGTTTTCAGCCTGACGGTGGATTGGGGCAACGGGGAAACCTTCGAGGCGGGTTCCGGCAACGTTGGCGCCCCGGAGGGATACCGGCTCGACAACCGGGCGCACGTCTTTTTCTGGGGCACGACGTGCGGGTTGAAGTCTGTCGTCACCCCGCCCGTGACGGCGGTGGTGAGGCGCTTCCTCTTCTGGAAACTGGGCGACAACGACGTGTTGTTCTCGCCCACCTACGGCCAATCGCCGGACGAGATGATATACACCATCTTCTTCAAGAACACGTCCGACCAGAAGACCTGGTGGGACGTGCATGTCTGGGACTCTGTGCCGCCGGAATTGAACCCCTGGGACGTTGATTGCGGATTCGAGGACCCGTGCACGGGGTGGACCATGACGCCCTCGGGATGCGCGCCAGCCTCCCCGGGATGGCTTATGTCGTCGGGCCTCATGCTCCTTACCTGGAAGCTGGACATGCCGCCCGACATGACCCTTCAACTGCGGTGGAAGGCCAAGGTGAACGCCACCACCGTTGCCGGGACAACGGCCATCAACCGGGCGAGCCTGCTGGAATACGGGCATTCGCGCATCGTGGACGGGACCGGGGCTTCGGGGCCGCCGAAGAACTTCAGCCACCTCGCGCCGATAGTCCTGCCGACCACCTACACGAGTTACGTCGGATACGCCGCCGGCGACCAGCAGGACGGCTGCCCGGGCTTCCTGATTCCGCTGTTCCCGCTCAACAGGAAGGCGCAATGTGAGTTGCGAGCCATACAATATGCGGGTGCCGGGTGGGCCTCCAACGGGGGAGTCAGCCAGTCCATCGGCTGCATGGTCGGTGATTGCCTGGGGGGATTCCCGGGCAACGGCGGCTGCAACCTTGGCAACGGGGTCACCGCCATTCCGGGAGGAGGCATACCCGGTTGCAAGACGGAGCGCATCCCGGCAGCCTACGACCCCGACAATTGGCAGGGGACCTGCCCCACGCTTCCCTTCCATTTTATTTTCAAGCTAACCGCCAATTCACCGTTGGCGTGGCAGATGCTGAGCCGGATAGCCGTGGATAACGATGACCGGCAGACCTATGCGCCTTCCAGCACACTTACCTTCACGGGACTCCTGCATTATGCCTGGCGGCTGCATTCCGCCTCGACCGGGGCCGGATGGGGGGACTCGCTGGGGCTGATAAACACGGGAGCGAATCCCGATGGGGTGTATGACCCGGACCGCACCACCACGGTCCACCTGTTCAAGTTCAATTACGGCACACTGGGTTGGGATTACATGCGGACCTACGAGATAGCGGGGGAGAGCTTTGCCTACGACCAGGGCACGAATGTGGCGAACGAGGGGCCGTGGCGGACCGTGTCGTCTGATTGCCAGCTCATCGTGTGCCACGGATTCAACCAGTCGGATACGCTGGGCAACAAGGCCTTCATTGCCAACAACTATTCGGCTTACATGCCGACGCGGGAAACGGGGAACGAGGTATCCATGGTTGGCTCGGGAAATTTCTACGGCATCGTGCAGACCGGCAATAGTTATGCGGGGGACCTTAACAGGGTGGTAATCGGAAACACCGGCGCGACCAAGGCGTCATACGAAGTTTGGCGCTACCAGCCCGACAACATCCTTGCCAAGGCGCCAATGCCGGTCATGTTGAACGGGACGAGCGGAACCTGGGTGCTGATGGGGCCGGACACGGTGGGCCCCGGGTTCCCGGTTCCGGCGGACCCGAACATATACAGTATTGACGGGCCGTTGTTCACGACTCCTTCCACGGGCCTCTTTAAGGTGATATTGAAGTCCGGCGGCCCCATCCAGGTACTCGCCGGTTCCGATGCGGCGCAGTGGGGAGCGGGCGGCCAGGTAATCCATGCTGCTGACGGGAACCAAAGCGGATTTGAGTTTTGGTACCACGATACCTTCAGCGACAATGGTAAGGCCAACCCGCCTTATTCAACCCTGGACGTCGACCTCTTCTGTTCGAAAACCGGGATGGCGATTCGGGGGCAGTCCACCGACGGATACTCGGCAACTTATACGACCGGCGGTCCAGACCAGTGTGTTTCCTTCATGCGAATCTCCGTGCCGGCTTCGGGAAGCAAGCGCAACTACCGTTTCACCGTCCTGCCCGGACCGAACCAGGGGAGGGCCATTTGCATGAAGATACAGGATTTGGTCACCCAGAAAGGCTACACCGCGCCATTCCTCCAGATGGGGGTCCACTACGCCATTATCCTGCCGCCGGTGGTGTACCTTGGCCAGAGTTTCTGGATAACGGTGGTGGTGCTGGAGACGGGAGGGGGGACCAAGACCGACTACGCGGGGACGACCTCGTTCACCTCGACGGACCCGGGGGCGAAGATTCAGAGCGGCGGCATGGACTCATACAATTATGTTTGGGGCGGATGCGGGACGGATTGCGGCGTGAAGATCTTCTTCAACGTCAGCTTCTCGCGGATAGGCACGCAGACCGTGGTCGCGCAGGACACCCTGGACGGCTCCATCACCGGGCTGGCTTCGACGCTGGTGGTGGCGGTGGACGTCAAGCTGGAGAAGCGCAAGAAACTGTCGATAGCCGCGTCCGGGGACATGGTGCAGTTCCAGATATGCTGGAGCAACTTCTCCTCGGCGACGGCCTTTTCCTTCACCATCACGGATGCGGTGCCGATGGGTACCACCTACGTTCCGGAGGTGGCCAGCGCCATGCTTTGCGGCTCGAGCGCGCCGGTTCCGGGCGTGACCGTGTGGTATTCCACGGCGACGACCACGACGCCCCCGGGGACGTTCACGAGCGTGCCAGGAACGGGCTCGCCGATGGCCAATACGCGGTGGCTGAGGTGGACGATACGGGACGTCTACGTAAACTCGACCGGGTGCGTGTGCTTCAAGGTTAGTGTGAACTGATGGGACCTGCCCTGAGCGAGCGTTCGCGCTGCGCGCGCCGGGTCTTCCCGGCCAGCGAGTCGAAGGGCTTCAGGGTTTCGGTGAATTGACGGCACCGGTAAGATGAGGAAGATGTGCCGTAACCTGCGATGGATGGCGGCGGCTGCCGCCGTTGCGTTATTTCCACGGATGGACGCCCGGGCGGACATTTACATCCTGGACATGTGGGGCAACGGCACCGCGCCCGCGTCCGGGTTCGTCTTTCCCAACTGGACCCAGGTGACCGGCGGCTCCTTTGACGTCCTGCTTTGCGAGGGTTGCGGCGCGGGGGCGGAAAACATCAAGGGGATGACGGTCGTCAATTTCGGCTCGGCGGCCCCCTCGGATATCAAGGCGGTTTACTGGAAGGCGCATTGCGGGGCGACGGCGTCCCCCCTCTATAGCATGAGTTTTGCGGGAACCTACGCAGGGGACTCCGCCCCGCACCCGGCGTGGACGTGGGCGGGCACGTCAATAGACGTTTCCGGATGCGCCGATTTGTGCGGCTCGCCGCTCTGCGGGGGCTATTTCACGATAGACATCTACGTCGACGTGGCGGCGTGCCCGACTGAACTGAACACCATCAATCTGGGTTTCCCGGTGAATTCCGTGTCAAACACCACATGGTATGGCTCCATTTCGGACAACTACGGCTACGTCCTGCCGTGGATGGACAATTCGGGGGGGCTTTACACCATCGTTTATGCATACAAGGAAGGGGACGTGGACGCCGCGGCGCCGGGGGACACGGTGACCTACTCGGTCTACTACGGCCATCCGGGGACGGCAAACCTCGGGAACGTGGAGGTCATCGACACCCAGCCGCCCTACACCCACTATGTGGCCGGGAGCGGCGACCCGGCGCCCGACGCGTTCTGGGACCCCAATCCCGGGCCGCCGGTCAGGTTGAAGTGGACGATACCGCCGCCGCACCTGGTGGCGGGAGGGCCCACCGAAATTGTCTCGTTCCAGCTGACCGTGGATTGGGGGAACGGGGAGTCGTTCGAGGCGGGTTCCGGCAACGTGGCCGCCCCGGAGGGACGCCGGCTCGACAACAGGGCGCACATCATTTTCGGGGGCACGACCTGCGGCATGAAGTCGGTCGTCACCCCGCCCGTGACCACCGTTGTGAGGCGGTTCCTGATGTGGCAGATAGGCGACAACGACGTGCTGTTCGCGCCGTCCTACGGGCAGGCGCCGGACGAGATGATATACAGCATCTTCATCAGGAACACGTCCAGCCGGAAGACCTGGTGGGACGTGCATCTCTGGGACTCGGTGCCGACCTCCCTCAATCCTTGGGATAACGACTGCGGTTTCGACGACCCCTGCGCGGGATGGACCATGACGTCCACGGGATGCTCGTCCGGTTCGCCGGGGTGGCTTCTGAACGGCGCCCAGACCCTCCTGATATGGAACCTCGACATGCCTCCCGGCATGACAATGACCCTCCGCTGGAAGGCCAAGGTGAGCCCCACGGCCTCGGCGGGGGACACGGCGAAGAGCCGCTTCAGCCTGCTGGAGTACGGGCACTCGCGCATCGTGGACGGCACCGGCGCCTCGGGGCCGCCGGCGAACTTCAACCACCTGGCCCCGATAGTGCTTCCGACCACCTATTCAAGCTACGTGGCCTTCGCGGGCGGCGACAACTATACGGGATGCGAGGGGTTCATCATCCCGTTCTTCCCGTTGAACAGGAAGACCCAGTTCGACTTCCGGGCCATTCAATACACCGGCGCCGGGTGGGCGGCCAACGGGGGAGTAAGCCAGTCCATCGGCTGCCTGATAGGGGACTGCATCGGGGGTTTCCCGGGCAACGGGGGGTGTTCGCTGGGGGCGGGGACGCCCGCCATCCCGGGGGGCGGCGTCGCCGGGTGCAGGTCCGAAAGGATTCCGGCGTCGTATGACGCGACCCTCTGGCACGGGAACTGCGAGGTTTATCCGTTTCATTTCATATTCAAGATAACCGCGAACTCGCCGGTCGGATGGCAGCTCCTCACCTATTCCACCGGGGACCAGGACGACTACCAGGACTATGCCCCGGCAAGTACGCTGAGTTTCACCGGACTCCTGCATTACGCCTACAGGATGATGAATTCAGCCACCCAGGGGGCAGGGTGGGGGCACTCGCTCGGGTTGATAAACACGGGCGCCAATATCGACGGCGTATACGACCCGGACCAGCCTACAACGGTGCACCTTTTCAAGTTCGATTACGCCGGGCTGGAATGGGACTACGTGCGCACCTACTACATCGCGGGGGAGAGTTTCGCGTACGACCAGGGCACCAATGCCGCGAACGTGGGGCCGTGGCGGACGGTCTCCTCGGATTGCCAGCTCATCGTGAACCACGGCATAAACCAGTCGGACACGCAGGGGAACAAGGCCTATGTCGGGAACAACTGGTCGGCGTACATGCCCACGCGCCAGACGGGCAACGAGGTTTCCGATGCGGGCGTGGGCACGCACTACGGCCTCGTGCAGACGGGCAACGGCTATTCCGGCGCCGCCCAGAAGGTGATAATCGGGAACACGGGGGCCGCCAAGGCGACATACGAGGTGTGGCGCTACCAGCCCGACAACATCCTCGCCAAGGCGCCGATGCCGGTGAACCTTAACGGGACCAGCGGAAGGTGGATCCAGGTCGCCTCGGACACGGTGGCTCCCGGCCTTCCCGTCCCCGCGAACCCGAACATCTATTCGCTGGACGGCCCGCAGTTCCTGTGCTCCTCCACCAGCCTTTTCAAGGTGGAATTGGTGGCGGGCGGCCCCATCCAGGTGCTGGCGGGCTCTTCGGCCACGGCAGGCGGCCAGGTGATACACGGGGCGGACGGCAAGCAGACCGGACTGGAGTTCTGGTTCAACTACACCGAGCAGGGTTTTCCCAAGGGCACCAACTGCGGCGACCAGCCCACCCAGGTCATCGACGTGTTCTGTCCCAAGCAGGGAATGGTCGTCCGCGCCCTGTCGACCGACGGGTATTCCGCGACCTACACCACCTCGGGGCCTGACCAGTGCGTCGCCTTCAGGAGCATTTCGAACCTGGCGGCGGGGGACAAATGCAACTACAGGTTCAACATCCTGCCCGGCCCGAACCAGGCGAGGGCGGTCTGCATGCAGGACCAGTGCATTCCCACCCAGACCGGCTACACCGCGCCGTTCCTCCAGATGGGCGTCCACTACGCCATCATCATGCCGCCGGTGGTGTACCTCGGGCAGAGCTTCTGGATAACCGTGGTCGTGCTGGAGACGGGCGGAACGACCAAGACCGACTACACGGGGACGACCTCGTTCACCTCGACGGACCCCAACGCGAAGATAGAAACCAAGGCGATGGACACCTACAACTACACCTGGGACGGATGCGGCGCCAATTGCGGCGTGAATATTTTCATCAACGTCAGCTTTTCGCGGCTGGGCGTACAGACCATCGTTGCCCAGGACACCCTGGACGGCTCCATCACCGGGCTGGCGTCGACGCTGGTGGTGGCGGCGGACGTGAAGCTGGAGAAAAGGAAGAAGCTGTCGATAGCCGCATCCGGGGACACGGTGCAGTTCCAGATATGCTGGAGCAACTTCTCCTCGGCGACGGCCTTTTCCTTCACCATCACGGATGCGGTGCCGATGGGGACTTCATACGTCCCGGAAGTGGCGAGCACCATGCTTTGCGGGGCCAGCTCGCCGGTGCCGGGCGTGACCGTGTGGTATTCCACGGCGACGACCACGACGCCCCCGGGGACGTTCACAAGCGTGCCGGGGACGGGTTCGCCGCTGGGCAATACGCGGTGGCTGAGGTGGACGATACGGGACGTTTACGTCAATTCGACCGGATGCGTGTGCTTCAAAGTCAGTGTGAACTGATGGGACTTGCCCTGAGCGAGGGCGCAAAGCGCCCGAATCGAAGGGCTTCAAGGTGAGTGTGAACTGACGGCGGGCGCGGCACAGGCATGCCATAAATGACAAGTTATCAACCAGATTCGTTAACGCCGGCTCTATGTTTGAACAGGCAATAGGGGTATAAGAGAAAAGGTTCCCAGGGGCAGTATGGGGCGGCGCCGCGTTCAGAAGAATGGAGGGCGGACAAAGGCAGGATGATGACCCGGACTTTGAAGTTGATGGCGTTGGGAGTGATGCTGGCATTTACCGCCGGCGCCCGGGCGGACATTTACGTATCGGACATGTGGGACAACGGTTCGCTTGACGCGAGCGGGCTGGTATTTCCCAACTGGCAGCAGGTGAAAGTGGGTTCGTTCGATATCTGGCTTTGCGACGGGTGCGGGGCGGGCGCGGAAAACATCAGGGGAATCACCGTCGTCAATTTCGGCTCGGCGACCGGCGCGGACGTTTCTGCGGTCTACTGCAAGGTGCGCTGCGGCGCGACGGCCTCGAGCCTGCTCCCCATGACCTTCAAGGGAACCTACACCGTAGACTCGGGTTCGTATCCCGCCTGGACCTGGACGGGGAGCACCATAGACATGTCCGGTTGCGCCGACCTCTGCGGCTCGCCGACCTGCGGCGCCTTCTTCACGATAGACATTTACGCGGACATCGCGCCGTGCCCGACAAACCTCACCACGCTGCAGATGGGGTTTCCGATAAGGACCCCGGGGGCTTTCTGGGGTTCCATCTCGGACAATTACGGGTATTTCGTGCCTTGGGGCGACACGCCTGGGGTCGAACGGCGCATTGTTTATACGTATAAGCAGAGCGACAGCCAGACGGCCGCGCCGGGCGATACGGTGACCTACAGCGTGTATTACGGGAAACCGGGGACCAACCCGCTTTCCAGCGTGGTTATCATGGACAGCCAGCCCCCCTATACGCACCTGGTGCCCGGTTCGCCTGCCCCCGCCGCCGACCCCGGATGGGACCCCTATTTCGGGATACCGCTGAAACTCAGGTGGACCCTCCCCGGCGGTTCCACGGCGGGAGGCGCCACTTCGGTGGTGAGCTTTGACCTCACCGTGGACTGGGGCAACGACAACTCGTTCGAGTCCGGCTCCGGTGACATTGCCGCCCCTGAGGGGGAACGTCTGAACAACTGGGCACAGGTGTTCTTCAACAAGGACACACCGGACTGCGTCAATTCAGTCGTGACGTCCCCCGTGACCACGGTGGTCCGTCGCTTCCTGTTCTGGATGCTCGGAGACAACGACATACTCTTCTCACAGTCCTATGGGACCGCGCCGGACGAGGTCATATATTCCATGTTCATTAAGAACACCTCCAATACCAAGACGTGGTGGAGCGTGTCCCTGTGGGACACGGTTCCGTCCGAGCTTGACACCTGGTGCAACGATTGCGGACTCGAGGACCCCTGCGCCGGATGGACGATGACGCCCACCGGTTGCGCGATGGCCTCGGCCGGGCGGCTGGTGGCGGGTCCGACGACCCTGCTTACTTGGCACCTGGACATGATGCCGGGCATGACCATATCGCTAAGGTGGAAGGCCCAAGTTAAGGCCGCCACCCAGCCGGGTGCAACGGCCATCCATATTGCGAGCGTTCTCGAGCTGGGCCACAGCAGGATTGTGGATGGGACGGGGCACTCCGGCGTGACGCGCCGGTTCGCCAACATCGTTCCCATCATCCTGCCCACGACCTACATCAGTTACGTCGGTTTTGCGGCCTCCGGCATACATTCGTCGGACAACACCAATAACGGCTGTCCGGGTTTCTTCCTGGTCTTCTTTCCGCTCAACAGAAAGGCCCAGTTTGAACTCCGCGGCCTCCAGTATCAGGGGGGGGGCTGGGCGAGCACCGGGGGAGTCTCCAATTCAATCGGCTCCTTCATCGGCGACTGTCTGGGAGGTTTCCCGGGAGGCGGGGGCATTCCGGGCGGCGGCATAGCGGGCTGCAAGGCGGAGCGCATTCCCGCGAAATATGACCCGGCGGGGTGGCAGTATGTCTGTCCGACCTTTCCCATCAACTTCCCCTACAAGCTCACTTCGAACGCCCCGGTCCTTTGGCAGCTGCTCACCTATATCAACAACTGCAGGTGCGACAACCACACGCCCGCGCCGTCCACCACCCTGACCTACTGCGGCCTCCTGCATTACCTGTGGCGGCGCGATGACACCAATAGTTCCGATGTTTCCACGAACAACGGCCCCGGCGACTCGTTGAGCCTGATCAACACCGGGATGAATGCCTATGGGACGTTTGATCCTTCAGTGCGGACCACCGTCCACCTGTTCCAATACGACTACGCCAACGTTGAATGGAGGTATCGCCGGACGGTGGATATTGACAAGGAGAGCCAGTTCTTCGACATGACTTCGCGGGCGGTGGATGATGATCCGTGGCGCATCGTATCGTCCGATGCCCGGCTCATCGTGGACCACGGGATGAACATCATAAACACAATCAGCTGTTACCCGTTCTCTGGGAACAATTTCGCGACCTATATGCCCTGCCGAGAGACCGGGAACGTGGTCAAGGCGGGACCGGCCAACTTCTACGGACTTGTCCAGAGGCGGGAGGCCTGGGAAGCCAAGGTGGTCATTGGAAACGTGGGGGGGGCGCCGGCCAATATCAGGATTTGGTGGTATGTCCCGGACGACACCATTCCGGTCGCGCCCATGCCGGCCTACCTGAACGGCTCGTCCGGAAGCTGGAATGCCGTTTCGGGGGTCATAACGGTGCCGACCGGCATTTTGGCCGCCAAGAACCCGGCGGTATACATGCTGGACGATTCTCCCTTCAGCGTCGCCGGCACCACCGCCCTCTTCAGGGTGGAGCTTATTTCCGGCGGGCCCATCCAGGTCCTTCATGGCGGACAGGTGGCCACGTCAAACTCGGGTGGTTCGGTCATGCATGCCGCGAATGGCGACCAAACCGGGACGGAGTTCTGGCTCAATTATGGCAATGCGTTCATGGACGGGGGATGCATGACAGCCAATATCCAGACCATCAACGTCTTCTGTCCCAAGAGCGGCATGAGTGTCCGGGCCGTGAGCTCGATGGGATACAGCGCATCCTACACCACGACGGGGCCGGACCAGTGCGTCAGCTTCCTGGCCATTTCAACCCTAAACGCCGGGGAGCGCTGCAACTTCCGCATCAATGTCCTGGCGGGTCCCTCTTTTGGCAACGTCATTGTCCAGCATATCGACTGCCTCATAACGCAGAAGGGCTATACCGCGCCATTCCTCTCGATGGGGACGCATTACCAGATAGTCGCGCCGCCGGTGGTGTTCCTGGGGCAGTCCTTCTGGATAACGGTGATAGTACTGGACACGGGCGGCTACACCCGGACGGATTATGCCGGCACAACCTCGTTCACCTCGACGGACCCCGGGGCGAAGCTTCAGGGGGTCGGCATGGACACGTATAACTACACATGGGACGGTTGCGGAACGGATTGCGGAGTGAAGATCTTTATCAACGTAAGTTTTTCGCGCGTTGGCATGCAGACCATCGTCGCCCAGGACACCCTGGACGGCTCCATCACCGGGCTGGCGTCGACGCTGGTGGTGGCGGCGGACGTGAAGCTGGAGAAAAGGAAGAAGCTGTCGATAGCCGCGTCCGGGGACACGGTGCAGTTCCAGATATG